>Ga0307933_1000363_pt1 | contig 43065 bp, 34 predicted proteins | sample OrgLakmetageno88_FD_201811 | JGI IMG/M metagenome (GOLD analysis project Ga0307933, IMG submission 201811) | Saline water microbial communities from Organic Lake, Antarctica - #88 | ecosystem: Environmental > Aquatic > Non-marine Saline and Alkaline > Saline | place: Antarctica: Organic Lake... | reverse complement strand
TAAACATAGAACATATCTGCTTAGCCTTTCGACGCGCTTCGCTTGCTCAAGGCATTTTTCGAGGCGCACCGCGTAGTTAGCAAACGCAGTGCGCCGAAAAATGGAGGTGGCGGGAGTCGAACCCGCGAGCCTTCTGCGCTGTTATTTGTAGTTTTATGCTATATATAGCTGTTGTAAAGGTATTTATGATAAACTCTGATTCGCGTATTGATTGTTTGGATGGGCAAATAAATGATGAAATGGTGCAATAAAAGCAATGTTTTAGCAATATTTCAGCGATTGAGGTGGCGGGGTGGACTCCATCTTCTGTGGTATCAGGTCTTCGAGTTTATTTGCGACGCGGATGACTAGTTTTCCATCAGAGGCAAACTCTTCTTGTGATGATACTATCAGAGCGAATTTCTTCTTCGATTTGGATCTGTGGCTCTGAGCCCCCTTCTTTCCTTCTGAATCCTTTAAAATATCGTGCAGAGCAGTTATTAGCTCACTTGCCTTGCTTTCGTTTCTAATATTCTCTCGGACTATTCTTTCGATCACTTGTATGTCAACTTTGGGCATAGTCTGTGTGTTGTTGGTCTGTAGATCACCTTATGTTTAAATATGAAGAAATTTAAAATAATCGTTGAAGACGTTTTATACTATCTGCTGATACTGGTTCTAGCGGGATTATTCTCTGTTCTCATGGCGAATATTATCATGCCAGCCATATTTGGCTAAGACTTTTACTTATACAGTTAGGTGAATAAGAATTGAGACTATGACTTCCAAAGGACCTCGATAACCGGGATCTGCCAAGTCACATTAGCCTTTGAATTGTCTCCATTTCAGTCATCACGGAGGCGGGTATGCAGGCAGATAATCCGCGCTGACTGGATTTGATCCAACCTTGGAAGCCAGTATTCCGTTCCCTGCTTTGATAGGCGGACTAAATTGACGCCGGATTGATTTGAGATAAACGCATGCTGCGTTTCATCTAGCGCAGTCTTGGCCACCCGCTGGACTTCATCGTTCATCTGTGCCTGCTTTAAGGCTCGGGCATTCGGGCTTGTCGATTTGAAGCGGCGGTATAGCTTAGCTGTATAAGTGATTTCGGCTGATGTCCGACTGTCCAGATGGCGTGTTTGATGGGCATGGCTTTTGATGAGTTTTACTGCGGCCATGGTCTTAGCTCAAGCCCTTTCGCAGTGAAAGTAAGAATCAAGAAAACGTGGACTGACGCTGTGGTTTGCGTTTAATGTTTACTATCTATCTTTGCTGCTTTAGCACAGTGTTTAATCCTCATTTATATCGTGACTGGGAATCGAGTAAAGCTTCTGTGCTTCATATTTATGCTGATTGCTGCGGGCAATGCATACGCGGCTTCGATAACTTCAGGGCAATTGGTCTCGGGCACGATAGACACGCCTACAGACGAGGATACATTCACCTTTTCCGCAAGTGCAGGCGACAGCATAGAGGTTTCTTTGGGAGAGGCGGGATCCTCCACTCTTTTCGATCCGCTCGTGACCCTATACGGACCCGATGGCACCAAGCTCGAAACGGATTGGGGCTATTCTGGGGCGTGGATCGGGCACTCTGCTACTGCTTCGGGCGTCTATACGATCACGGTCGGAGAGGCCGGCACGGATAGCACAGGTGATTACCGGCTTACGATGGTTCGTGTTCCCGGGGCGCAGAGCGATCCGAACGGCAAGGCCCTCGCCAGTGGCGAAACTGTTGGCAGGACCCTGCCTGTCGGCGACATTGATGTGTTCACCTTTTCCGCAAGTGCAGGCGACAGTATAGAGGTTTCTTTGGGAGAGGCGGGATCCTCCACTCTTTTCGATCCGCTCGTGACCCTATACGGACCCGATGGCACCAAGCTCGAAACGGATTGGGGCTATTCTGGGGCGTGGATCGGGCACTCTGCTACTGCTTCGGGCGTCTATACGATCACGGTCGGAGAGGCCAGCACGGATAGTACAGGTGCTTACCGGCTTACGATGGTTCGTGTTCCCGGGATACAATACGATCCAGACGGCAGAGCGCTCGTCAGTGGCGAGACGGTATCAAAGTTCCTACCCGTCGGTGATATTGATGTCTTTACCATCTCAGCTGATATTGGAAGTGATTTACAGATCACAGCGACCGATACAACTGGGGGTAGTTTTGATCCATTTATAGCTCTATATGGGCCGGACGGAACTTACCTTACGAATTCATGGAATTCTACCAGTGCTGTAATTAATCATACTGTGACACAGGCAGGCACTTACTACCTTGTGATCGAAGATGCCTACACTGACAGCAATGGTGATTACATGCTGAGCCTATCAGGCAATATCACCCTGGCTAATCCGACGATCTCATCGGTCTCTGAAAATCCAGCCCCCCTGATCAACGGTAAGCAACCTTTCACGATCAACGGTTCTAATTTCCATCCTGATTGCACCGTCACCCTTCGCGACCACCGCACCAGCGAAATATTTGCCAATCGCACCAAAATTTCGCAGACCGATACCTCGATCGAACTCTCCGTCAACTTCACTGCCGCACCAGCAGAATGGTCCATTGAAATCATAAATCCGGGCGGTGCTACCTCGGGGCGACATTATTTTCGTGTTGGAGAGTCGGTAGTTTCTGGTGAAACAACGCTGCAAATTACGCCCATTCCAGATGCGCCGGTTGGTGAATATACTCATTCGTCTGTGACTATTGATGGTGGAACAAATATACGTTTTGAAATCAAATTAGTTGGTCCATTTGGTGAGGAAGACGTGACTGGTGCCGCTAACATTATTGCTAGCGACTTTGATGGTATGAGTCTTGATAATTTCTTTTTGTATTCTGATGAGCGCCTCCAAACAGCTGAAACAACCTTACATGCAGTCTATGGATCCTTAGATGGTCGGCTTTCTTCAGACCCGATAGTTGTTACTGTATTGCCTCGGCTTAAGGTCACAGGGAGCCATAGATGGTTACCCGATCAAGGATTTCACGAACTAAATGCGGTAGTTCACGATCCCCTTGGATTAGTCGACGAAAGCAACTGTTCCTTTGATTGGGATTTAGATGCAGACGGCGTATTTGAATATACGGGAAGGGGGCCAGTTATATTTCCAGGTGCAATATTTTATGACCACTCGCTTTCTCTTGGAACTAATCGTATTATTGTCAGAGCTGAGACAAATGATAATCCTACGAGAGTAGATTACGACGCATTAACTGTAATACACGAGAGCAGACATAGCCAAGAACCTGTTAGCCAGTGTGCGTATGAACCAATTGTTGGGGACCTATTAGATGGCGAAGGTTTGGATGTAGTGCTCACGACTGAAAAGGCTAATGTAGGATTGATTATCTTAATTCATGGCATGGATGATACTGGTGAGAGCCCTTGGATACAAAAGCTTCATAATGTCATCTATGATGCTGTCGATCCCGATCCAAACATCATCATTTACGATTGGCGCGAATTAGCCGATGCAGACTACAAGAAAATAAATCTACCTGATGGTGAGCTCTTGGAATTATATGATAGGGATGAAGCTATTGGTAAAGTAGACGATATTCTAAAGGTGCGTAAGGCAGCTTTAGGGCAAGGTTATCTTTTGGCGAGTAAGATAGACGAATTAATCGACTCGGGGTTAGTCCGCACTGACAGGCCAGTTCACTTAATTGGGCATAGCGCTGGTGGGCACGTTGCTGGCAGAACAGCAGATGAATTGGCCTCGCTGTATCTCGCAGGTAACATTTTTAGTCCTGGAATCTATGTAAGTATGCTAGACACTCCTTGTCCTTTAAAAGAGCACCTTGTAAACGCGAATTCTCACACTACGCCTGAAAGATATATCAGTAGTCGATTTGGCAAGGCCCGCCTTTGGGTGGGTGATGATGATAGTTATTACCTTAAAGACATTACCAGGTATTACGGGCATGGGCTTTTGTTCGATCAAGTTGATAACCATGGTTTCGCCCACGACTGGTATATTGTTACAGCTAAATACCCAGACAGTGGATTACACGAAATTGGAGACGGGTTCCAACGCTCTCCTTTCTATGGGAGCAATGCTTTGGCGATGCAGTCCTCCGAGAACTTACTCTCTACTAAATCACTAAGTGCTGGACTTCAAACAAGTGCCATTAATCAGATTGGAATTAGTGGATTTACGGCTTTCGGGGAGGTCCTTGTTTCACCACCAGATTATACAATTATTGAGGAAGTTAATGCTGGTATATATACTGACTATACTTTTCCCATTGGTTCTGAATATCTCTACTTCGCTACTCAGTTTACTGGGGCTAATGACGGCGATTTCCTAAGTGTGCATTTTGGCGATGAGGTAATTGCGGTGATTCCAGATGTTGAATATCGTCGCGGTGCATTATTTGAGGACAAAATTCAAGTCGGTCATCTGGCTGGGGAGACTGATACCCTAATGTTCAAGCTAGTCAGCCGTGGTGATCCCGGATGCGAGCTTCTGATTAGTGATATCGGAATCACGGAGATAGAAGACCCAGATGCTGATGGCCTCACTATCTCCGAGGAAGCACTTGTTTTTTCGGATCCTCTTGATCCTGACACCGACAATGACGGAATCAATGACGGAGATGAACTAAACATCTACGGCACCAGCTTGGTCATGGCAGATACTGACGGTGACGGACAGAAAGACGGTGATGAAATCACTGCCGGAACAGACCCTCTTTCGAGCGCGGATCTCTTGAAGATCACTAACTTCCAGATTACGCCCGATGGCTCGGCAGATCTAAGCTGGTCGAGCAAGTCCGACAAAACCTACCGCGTCTATCGCACCGAGTCTCTTGATTTACTTAACTACAGCGCCGTGGGTGGCGGTGCAATTGATGGCGAGGCAGGCACTACAAATTTGACTGATACGCCGCCTGGCGAAGCGGACAAGATGTTCTACTGGGTTGAAGTGGAAAACTTTTAACCTTTTACGGTTACACCCCTTCACTGGCAATCGCCCCGATTGTGAGGCGGGTGAAATAAGCAGCCTCCGCCCCGAACACGTGCGCCTAGATACAGGTGTCCTTAAGTAGCCATTAATCGAGAAGGTCAGATGGTGGGGATAATACTGACACAATAGCACAGTCGGAAGTCGCCGGAAGGGGTTCGGTAAAATAAACGATTCAAAGATTTACGACGTAGCGCCGCGGAGATGGCATAGCAAATGACCCATTTTGACCCCTTCGACCGTAGCCGCAATTCAAGCCCTTCCGCAGTTAACGTGAAAATCAAGAAAACGTGGACTTACCCCGTCGGTTTCCATTACCGATTCGGGCACCCCGCCAAAATACTCGAAGGCGCGGGCGTGGCAGCCCAGGAAGTGCTCCTGCTTTTGCGAGAGCGTGAACTCGACATACATTTGCCGCGAGTAGGATTCGATTTCTCTCTGAACTGAACAATACATATACATCTCAACCCCTGCGCAGCTGGATAGAAGCGTCTGCATCCTTCAAAAGCACTTCAATTACTGGGATCAACCAGGTTTCGTTAGCCTTGGTATTGTCTCCAGTTCCGTCGTCACGGTGACGGGTGTGCAGGCAACTTATTCGCGCTGACTGGATTTGATCCAACCTTGGAAGCCAGTATTCCGTTCCCTGCTTTGATAGGCGGACTAAATTGACGCCGGATTGATTTGAGACAAACACATGCTGTGTGCCATCGAGCGCAGGCTTGGCCTCTAATCGGACCTCATCGTTCATCTGCGCCTGTTTTAATGCTCGGGCATTCGGGCTCGTCGATTTAAAGCGGGCGGCATAACTTACATAAACGTCCCCAAGGCTGATGATTTCGTAGCGGTAATTAAGTAGTTGCGGGTCTCTGATGCTCGGCTCCACCTTGCGATTGTAGGTGATAGCGTCTGGGATTTCCTTAATAAACCGATTCGAAGAGCTGTTCAGTTTGAAAAGTGTGAGACTCTGGCGGGCTCGGGTTACTGCCACGTAGTATAGGCGTCTAGCCTCTTCAAGTTCATCAATGCCTCTCAGGTTCTCAGCCCAGGAACCGTCTAGTATGATCACGTTATCGAATTCGAGGCCTTTGACTTTGTGAGCCGTTGAAAGAATTACCCCACTACCGGCAAAGCCACGTCTCTTTTGCTCGAAGAGTGCATCATAGAAGAAATCTATAATGTCCTCACAAAGCACTTCTATCTTTCCGACCTCTCCGTAGAACTCCCGTCCGATTAGTTCAACTGTCCGGCCAATCGGTGTTTTGAGGAATACCTCTCCGAAGTGCTTACGTAATTCTTTGAAAAGCGTATCCCCGGACCAGAGTTTCTCCTTTTTGCCCCTAAGCATTTCTAGCCAGTCGTAGATCTGCTTTACTCGGGTCAGGTTGGGCACGGTGTCACCACCTACGATTGAGCAAGGAATACTTGCCTGCTCCATGGCGATGCGGATGGGAATGAGTTCTGCATTTGTTCGGGCAACAATGCAGCAGTTCTCCGGTTCGTGGCGCTCGCTCAAGCCAATATAGCGTCGAACCTCTTCCACGCAGGCATAGGCTTGCTGCAAACGGTCATTTACTTCAAGGATTTGGATTCTGCCTGCTACTTTCGGGTCCAGCTCCTCCAAGACTCCTCCATTGGGATTATGTGTGCGAAGCGCATCAATTTTAATTGGATGTGCTGTTTTCATCCGATCTTGATTGTTCGCTATGATCGCATTGCCTGCGGCAATGATATTTTTTGTCGATCGGTAGTTCTCAACCATGTGATGGATGGCAACTGGCTTGGGGAACTTCGGGTTCGAGTTGTCCAAGTAATCCTCCTGAAAACGCCGGATATACTCCACATTAGCCCCTGCAAATTGATAGATACTTTGGTCGTCATCACCGACAGCCAAAACTTTTAGACGATTTTCACTCTCTTGTGCGGATTTCCCTGCTAACAATGATACGAAACGGTAAGCGGTGGAATCTATGTCCTGATACTCATCAACCAAGATATGGGAGAGGCTTCCAAGTAATCGTTGTCGCCATAGTTCGGCATCCAAATCATTATTCGTGAAATCTCCCTCCAGTAGGCGGATAGCCTCCGGTATAATCTCATCAAACTTTAGGCCGTTGGAATCGTCTTCCAAGTCAATTTGAGCCATAGTCCGACCCAACAGTCGAAGAGCTAGTCCATGAAAGGTCTGAATGATAACACCGGCGGCATCATTACCGACCAATCGCCAGATTCTTCTTCTTAGCTCCAAGGCTGCATGCCGATTAAAACAAAGAACCACGATGGAGGCTCGTTTCACACGGCGCACTCGTAGTAGCCAGGCACAACGGTGGGCGATCACCATAGTTTTACCCGATCCAGGACCAGCCAGGACCATATCATTGTTGGGGCCGTCTGCCATGACGACTTCCTTTTGAACTTGGTTCTTATTTAGGGATTCAACGATTTTGTTGTAGGAATCAATTCCGGTCGCTAGTTGAAGGACGGTCTGTTGCTCCTTGGTGGTGAAATACTTTCGAACAAAGGCCGTTCGCTCCATTTCGAAATAATCACTTATAAACTTCAAATGACTCTGTTCGCTCTTGCGGATTGCCTGATTGGCATACTCCCCGACGATGTGAACCTGGAGTTGACGGTCTTGATAGTGCAATTTTTGCGGTTCGAAGTGTTCCTTGTTGAAACGCCTTTTCCTGCCGTTGCGCTTCCCTTGATCAATTAAATTAATCGTCATCGCGGAAGTGATTAGAGCTCGGCCCTGCTGTAAAGAAATCACCTCATTCTCGTGTAACCAGAGCAAGCAATACTGTAGGACCTCCTCAAGGTTCAATTGCTTCTGCTCCTCGGTCAGCGTTTCCTTGAGAGCAGATAAGAGTTCTTCTTCCGTAAACTCAAAAAGCCCCTCGGTTCCATCTTGAACAATAGCCTCTTTCGAGGCGATAACCTTCAAGATGTCTCTGGCAATTTGCATCCTTAGCTGACTTTGTTGCCAGAATACGGAGTAGTCCTTTTCGAAATAAATGCTCAGGTATCCGTTCGACTCGGTATATTTCATCTGTGACCGGCTGCTGCCTAGTAACTCACCGTCTCGACTCAGATACTTGAAGACACGCTTCACCTTTTCTGGGCTGGAAGGCACCTCATGGCGCAAAAGGATCTCGTTTTGGTGTTTAATTGAGATACGCAGCTTACCTTCCTGGTCAGGAAACGACTCTTCGATTTCTTTCAGAAGAGATTGCTCGTGTTCTGCTAGTGAATCGAGACCTCGAAAAGCCTGCGTAGGACTTAGTAGCGCACTGTAGAAAAGGTCTTTTTTTAGCAGACCCACTTCTGGTGCAGCCATGGAATTCAAGGTGCGGAAGACTAAAGTCGTCAGGCTACGAACCCTTTCTCCATGAGTATTTAACCGTTCATACATTTGCCCCATTTCATCCAAAGCTACCAAGTGCTTCACATCCACTTGTTCATCTTTCTGAACATCCAGAAAACACTTCACCACTGACACCCATAGCTTCTGAACGTCGATAGGGACGCGTGCCCGGTCTATTTTCTTACGTGCTTCTGTAAGATCATTAACTAGGAGTCGGGCTTCAAAAACGCGGGCACGATTTTCAGTGCGTTCCAAGAAGTTTTGGTCCTCCAAGACGTTGATCGCTGCCTTTATCTGAGTGTCGTCGAGTTCAGGCGCATCTGCCAGTAAACTGTTACCGGAACCAATTTTCTCACGTATCTCCTCGCTGCTTACCGTTATTATTCCGGTCTGATCTGGCTTTGTCGAGTAGACTGCCCCCCATATTTTCTGAAGATCCCTCAGGTTCAATTGAGACATATGGTTCATCGAGAACTGTGTCTCCAAATCCTGTGGCTCGTAGAGTAAAATACACTCGGCTTGATTCCCATCCCGACCGGCACGGCCAGCCTCCTGTAGATAATTTTCGAGAGATCCTGTAGCATCCGCATGGATGACCTTACGGATATCCGGCTTATCGACTCCCATGCCAAACGCATTCGTCGCCACGATAATAGGGACTGTTCTGTCTTTCAGAAACTGATCCAATACATCCTTTTTAGTTAATCCAGCTTCCTCCCCAGATTCACCGATAGACTTCTCATTTTTCAAGCCACCGTGGAATGGGAGAACGGACCAACTCATCTCAGCCAGCCACTCATATATTTCCATCACCCGTTTACGGGTAGCTGCAAAAATAACAACTGCTCCTTTCTCAATACAGCCAGCCACAAACCTTCTATGGATTTCTGCATCGTCCTCTTCAGGTACTGCCCCATAGAAGCCTTCAAGAATATCTTTCACACGTTGAGCCTTTGCTGAGCCTGCGATAGCTTCTACTCGATAGGCTAAATTCGAACGTTCGGTGCCTCCATCCAAGAGCTGCAATTCCTGTCCAAGACTATCTCGGAAGTGTTCGACCAACTCCTGTTTAACATCCTCTTTAGCCGTGGCGGTCACACAGATGACCGGCGGCGCTTCGATATTCTGCCGTTCGGACAGGCGTTTGATGAACTTGCTCGCATAGAGGTAGTCGACACGAAAGTCGTGCCCCCACTTGGATAAACAGTGAGCCTCATCAAAGATCCAATAGGCAATTTCACGGCATTCGATTGCCTCTTTGAATGCGTTCGAACGTAGCTGTTCGGGCGACACATAGAGTAGGCCGATATGCCCCATTCGGATGTCGCGCAGGCAGTATTTCCGCTCTACAGGAGTGAGGAGGCCGTACAGTGCTGCTGTATGATGATTGCCTCCTCGATTCTTCAAGTTCTCAACCTGATCCCGCATCAGGGACTGCAAAGGCGAGATGACTATACTTAAGGCTCCAGTAGCACGATAACGGTGCAATGCAGGCACCTGAAAGCAGAGGGATTTGCCGCCACCCGTAGGAAGAATTCCGAGAACGGATTCGCCACGCATTGCCGTCGATACGATCGCTTCTTGTAGACTTTCATCTGGTCGCCCTCGAACTTCGGGGACGGGTCTAAAACTTGGAAAACCAAAAAAGTCTTTAAGAGCGTTGGTCGGATTATGTGTCTCCCGGCAATACTTGCAGTCCGGTGAATGGCAGGGCTCTGTTCTCAGCTTTCGTAAGTAAGGCCTGATTTGTGATATCTGTCGGCAAACCCAGTATGGGATCGTGGCACTGCTTGCTGCAGATTGAAGCCATGCGTGGATGTATGCCAACACCAGAGGCCCATTGCCGCCTTCGATCACTTCGATGGACTCGATACAGCAGCGATCCTGGTTGGACGCCTTGAACAATTCCAGAAGGCGCTCTTTGGAGGCCTCTGGAGCCAAGCTAATCCTTACTCCATCGGCATTCCGAAGTCCCTCAAAAATAGAGGCCATCCCTGGTAGGTTCGCCAGATGGAAAGCACAGGCGTATAATTCCAGATCCTCATTTTTGAACTTCTTGAACTGCTCGTAGACATCCTCCAAGACCTGACGGCTCGAACGACTATCCTGAACGGGGTCGTTACGACTTTCTCTGACGAGTTTGTCTTCTTTAGTCAGATGGTGATAAGGCTTCGTAGGGTAAGCAATTGGAGACAGGTAGAGCGTGTCGATTACCTTGCCCTCGTAATCTTCAGGTCCGTGTAATTGCTTCAATTGAGGTAAATCATGGGCAATAATATTATGCCCGTACAGATAGCGGGCTGACCTTACCCAATCTCTAAAAACAAGCATTTGTTGCCGCACCTGCTCAGCATTACGGGCGACTAGGGGAGTGTTGTTTCCCAATAATGCACCAAGGGCGAAGACAGTATTATCCTCTCCGCATTCCAGATCGAAGAAGAGTGCTCTTTCTGTGATTCTTGTCGTCTGAGATTCCACGATATCAGTTCAGTTCCAATTTAGGCCTACGGCTCTGCTGCCGTGCTTTTCTTTTTCCAGACCTTCGATCCGGATTACATCACGGGGTGAAAGCGTGGTGGATAATGTGCGGACCACCGACCACTGGAAGTTGGTAGGATTTCGTCTCTTCAGCAGCTTGTTTCCACCGTGGCCGGTTTGAGCGTAGTTTTGCCAGCGTGCCCAGAGTCCTCCGCTGCCATAGGCTGAGCCAATATAGATTTTTCCGTCGGAGAGATCGACGATTCGGTAAATTCCAGCGTTTGCCTTGAGTGCTGCGTGCCAATCACGGTGGGCGCGTGGATCGGCAAAGATCGCTTGGAGTTCGTCATGCCGTAGCAACACCTCCTGGTAGCCGGGAAACAGGGATGAGACGGTCGCGGGTAGTATCTCGTAGATATCTAGGTCCTTCTTCTGATGCCAGCCGCGGGTGCTCCTCCATTGAATGATCAATCGGTTCCGATAGTTGCGAAAAGCATCCAACTCCCGGAGCTGGTATTTTATGCGGCGCTTCCCGTCTTTGTGGGCGGCTGCCAGCCAGTCGGGTAGTTGTTTGAGGTCGGATTTGGTGAAGGGCTCATGTCCCAGAACTTGGTAGGCGCCATGAAAGCGTGCTTTATGGCCTTCGATCCCGATGAAGGAGAGGATGACCTGACAATTGTGGAATGGCTTAACTTTAGGTGACTGTTCCTGCTGGTAGAAATCAAAATGATTCTCAGCAACGACCTGTTCGATGGATCGGTTCTGGTGGTCGACGTGGCGAACGAGCTTTATCTCATCCTCGGGCACTCCGAGACCATCGGCTTGAAAGAGTTGTTTTACGGTAAGCATAGGTCAGCTTCTTTCGAGGATTTTAGTGACGACGGTCATTACTTCGTTCTCATATCCCTTTGCGGCAAGATTTCGTATCCGCTGGGCGATCCATTCGGGCGTATAGAGTCGCCATCCTTTGGTTTTGAAATAATTTTGAAGGATGGGCTCATGGTCACCGTAGATTTTGCCTGCTGCGAGACAGAGTATCGGCTTGGGAGCAGGCGTTGTGATTAAGCCGTCACGTTTCATTTGCTGCACGATGCGTTTTCGACACATTTTAAAGAGAGACTCGTTGTTGAACATCTTGTAGCGCCCCTGATAGCGATGGGTTTCCTCAGTGAATGCCTTGTGCCCGACCCCTTGCGAATCAAGGTAGCTTTTACACTCGATCATCAATAATTCGTTCGCCGATGGCTTATAGGCTATGATGTCTATTTCCGGACGGGGCATACTCGGATTGTTCAGCTCTCGCTTCTCCTCTTTGGTCAAATCGACCTTATATCCGATGGTAGTCCAATAGCCCTCATCTTGAAAAATTCTGGAGACGATGTGTTCAAATGCGTCCATATCCCGTTTTGCTTTATTTACTTACGATATAATCGTCCCTTCACCGTCAATGGGTTGCGATTGACCTCAAAAAGTGGACGAAGATCATCCTTCACTTCTTGATGTGGATGACCGTAGTGGCTTGGTTCTGAGCAGGCAACCTTCATGCAACGGTATGGGAATTCTACGCCAACAGTAGGAGACCAGTTATCCTTAGCTCCGTGGTGCATGACTTGTAGCAACGAGATTTTCTTCCACCTATGCTCTCCTAGAGCATCCTTGAGTGCCTGAACCCTTTCGGGGGTGTTTAGGTAACCATCTCCCGTGTATATTTGGCTTACCATACGAAATCCTGAATCGTAGTAAAAGGTATAGTCTTTTTTCCACCAACGTTTCAGATGCTTATCACCGCCATACAGACCGTAGATAAAGGAATTCCTCCACGTGTTGTAAATTGGGCCACAGTAAAGAAACAATGAGATGTCGTTTCTACTTGGCCCATCACTTCCAAAGGTTGAATCGTATAGTCTCTTCAAATTCCTGATAGCATCAGGCTGATTAGAGAGTAACTTATCCTTCAGACGAATGACCTGATCCGAAAAGCTCCTCGGGATGGGATGTGTCCTTTCTTCGTTGTATGGCACGAATTCCCAAAAGGGAGTTATCGTGATTCCTGTATCAGGGTGAAGATATTCTACCTGTGTTTGGCCTGCACCTGTTGCAATTGGCTGGTCAGCATGCCGGACCAATGTATCGTCTTCCGGAGGTTTTCTTTCACGAGAATATCGAGCCTCTACCCTAATTTTCATCTCATCACTTTCCGGCCCTTCCGGCGGATATTCGCTGTCTGGTTCGGGTGGTGGGTTCCCGCGGCCTGGAGGAACAAATACAATACGGTCAATTCCCTTGGATGCCCGTTGAGCAAGGTAACTCGCAGGGTCGACGAGGAAATCGAGGAAATCAGTAGTATTTTCATCCGGGCCGCCGTTAAAAGCAATGAGTAGGCGTTCAGCCAAACTCATGTAGGGCAGTAGGAGTATCTTTACCCTAAATCTGCTCAGAAGCTGAGCCACTCCATTGACATGATCTTGGTCGAAGTGCGAGAGCGTTAGGAGGTCTATTGTCTCCGTCTTACGTCCAACTCTAGCAAGTTCGTCCAGAGAATGCTCAATATTCTCAGATATAGAACCAAATGCTCCTTTAGAAGCACTCCCGCAGTCATAGACCCAAAGGTATTTTGGCTTTTGTTTATATGGGTCAAGTAAGGCGCCTGATGCAAAAAGGCCTTGGCCTACTCCGTAGTAGTGGTATCGGAAACGTATATAACTCATAGATCGTTGTTGGTGTTCCTCTTCTTAGGCATGTCTATAGGAGGCTCCCTTTAAGTTGTTCGATTTCCAGCATCGTTTCTTTGTGAAATTTTGTGTCTGGCTTGAGCAGTTCTAGTTTCTTACGGAGCCACCGGAGTGCCTCTTCTTTCGAGGCTTCGACCCCTCGGCCATTCAGGTAGTGTTCGGCAATTTCTCCGCAGACAATTGGTCGGCTGATCTCAATACAGTGGTCTAAATGTTCGATCTTCAGACGCAGTGATTCGGCGGGGTCGTAATACTTGGTGCCCTCTCGGTTTAGGAACCAAGCAAACTGCCGGAAGTCTTGAGGGCGCTGCTTCGTGTCGAGACGATACCATTCATGGGCTTTATCGTAATCCTTGATATGAAACTCATAAAGTTTCCCAAGGTAATAGGCGGCTACCTTGTTTCCTCCATCGTAAGCCTTCCGGAACCAGTATTCAGCTTTTTCATAATTACTCTCCAGTGTATCACCTTCACGGTATCTAGAGGCGAGTGAGCTCATTGCCAGTGTGTCGCCCGATTCTGCAGCTTTGATGAGCCATTCAATGCTTTCTGTAGTGTCCTTGTGATCATTGATACGACGACAGCTGTAAGCGTAGCTTCTCATGGCTGCAGGATGACCAGCTTCTGCTGCTTGCCGGAAAAATGCATGTGCCAACTCGGGACTGCGTTTACCTCCGGAACTACCACTGCTGTATGCGCATCCAATTGCATAGCACGCTTCCAAGTCACCGGATTGATACAATTCAACCAATTTTTGGAAGATCACTTCTTTCTCTTCTCTTAGCTTGTGGTTGGACTCTTGGTATTTACTAAAGTTTTCCTCCGCCTCTTTCGACCATTCTATTCTATGAAAGATGATTTCCAAATAGGCTCGGGCTGAAGAATCGGGATTCTCTCGAAAATCAAGGCCTTTGATTGGTTCAAACATCTGTTCAGAATCAAATTAATCATTAGAAAGGTTATCGAATCCTTACACCGCGATGCTTTGCCTTGGCGAAATTGTGAGGCGCTTGAGAGCTCGAAAAGAACGAACTTCCTCGATTCTGGCATACCGGTACGACTGTGGGGCGACGAATCCGGGAAATTGGGATCGAAGTTGCTCCAAGCTACGTGGATACGCATATTCCCAAACATCGAGAATCTCTAGCGCAAAGGCTATATTCTGCCCGTTATAATAGCTGTCGAAAGTGCGTTTACTGACACCCGCGAGATTCCTGACGGTCGACCATATTTGGGTTGGTGATCCTGACCAAACTTGGCCCACGCGGAAGCCCCCTCTAAGTTGTTTAATCGGGCTGGAAACATAAATGTAGACGTCCCTGTTCTGCATCTTCTCAGAGATTCGTCTTCGGAGTTCAGCTGTCTTCAGGCCGCTGAAGACCAAGTCAGCATAGTCCGGCTTTAGTGAAATCAGTAATGGGGTGGCTTTATTTTTCATTGTGTGGAAAATCCAGAGGTATAAATCTTGGCAAGAGTATTGAAGGGAATCTTAGAAGGTGATTGCAGGGATTCAGATATTCCATCCTGAGTAAAGATGTTCCGCATGTCGCTCAAACTTACCGGATGGCGAAAGAGAAATGTCCGAGAAAATTTCAACGCCATAATTTCAGTTTCTAAATCTTGGCCACACATCTTATAGAGATCACGCCATTCCAATACGCCAAACTTACGGAATTTGCTGAACAGTTCCTTTGGTTTGCCGATGTGAACTTCATCTAAATGAGAGACGGCAATGATTGCCTTTCTTGGATCACTAACATACCAAAGAATTCGAGCTGGAGCTTGAAGCATCTTATGGCGACTTTTCCTCCTGTAGTAAACATTCTCCCAACGCAACAATGACGTTCCGTTGCCGCCGAAAAGGTCATTAGCTGCCTGATCCTGATCAATTAAGCCCATTGCAAACGAAGGCACGATGGGGACTAAAAAAGTAGACAAATCAGGATTTGAAGCCAACGGAGCACACATGCGTTCAAATTCAAGTTCTGGTATTTCTACCAAGCTTGAAATTAGTGATGGCGCTCTTTGTGATATCGTAGTTTCTGCGTTTTGACGGTCACAGCAGTGGCATAGTGTGAATTTAATCCACCGCGATGATGAGTCGGTAAATTCCATTCGCCTTAAGATCGGAGTGAGAGCCACCGACAAGCCTTCTTTTAAGAATTCAGTGCAGAAGCAGTTTTCTGCAACGGCATACGCAAGAGTATCAGCAAGCAGGAAATTCCCAAATAGCCCAGTATCTGTTGCGTTGGAGATTCGAGCAAAAGGAACCTCTAAAAAATCGACTTCCTCAGTCAGCGCTAGCACGCGTAAGGCCACGGCGACTCCATCGGATTGCAACGTCTGGCAATTATAATTTACTGGGTTGGCTAGGAACACCCGTAAACGTTCCGTAAGAATCCCGTTGTTCTCGCCGGAGTTTTGGAACGTGGCCAGGTCAAGGTGCGCTAAATCCTCTCCCTTCATTCTCACCCATCTGAGAGAGAGGCCTGATACCAATGACGGGGAATAATTCTGACGTTCAGCTACTTCATGTATTGAACCAACCAAATCGACAGGGTGGACAACTGTCACATCTGTCACTGACTTGATCTCTGGTGCTCTACGTAGGATCTTCTCGTCCTTAGTCACAAAAGTCTTAACGTCAGACGCTGCAGTTTTGGCTATATGATGGATGTCGGACTTATCGCTATCGCGATCATACGAAAGAATATCCTTAAGGAGTGCAGTAAAGTCGTCCGCAAGCTTTCTATCGTGCATGATACGATTCATTCCCTGTGCCCTTAAAAGGGATCTGGCACGAACTTCGTCATCCTCTTGGCGCCCAATTTCCACAAATAGCTCATCTGTGATCCAGAAGTTCAGTGAATCGACTAGAAAATCATTAAGCAGAGCCTTGGAAATTTCAGAGCTAGGGGTTACTTCTGCGTCAAAGTCGTAAAAAATGTGCGCGTCTATTGTAATATCCAGAGTGTCGTCGGTCGCGCTCGCTGTCCAAAGCCCCAGCTCGTCATCATGGGAAAGCTGATAACACCACAGTGTTAGCAAGTGCCCTTCAGCTGATCGTCCAGGTTTTTCATCCAGGGGTATGAAGCCAAGAGCCTTCCAAGTTTTACTGGCTTCCTTGAAGTCTCGACGGCAACGTAACTTTATTAATTTCTGTGTGGTAGCCTGTTCCTTAAGCCTATCGACAAGCGACCGAGCGATGCCTTCGCCTCGGTGTTCCTCTGCAACGCAAAGTTGACCAATACGAAAGCGATCAGGGTAATCGGCGTATAGTAGGTATCCGATGAGCTCTCCACTCAAAGTCCTCGCGCCAAGCACTCGCCCCTGTTTGAGGTAGTCGCGTAACGTTTCCTTCGTTAGAAAACCGATGGTTTTCTTGTAACGGCTACCGAGACGGTCCACCGCATTCAGGTCATCTTCCGATAGACTCTCTAGCTGGATTTGTGTCTGGAATGTCATGGTGTTAGAACGAAATAAGACTCTGTTCTGGCCCTTCGATTGTTTGCTGAATGCGACGCCTTAATTGGGCTTCCAACTGCCAGAAATGGGCCTGCCAGTTAAGCGGGTAGATCTTTTTGTAGAAAGCTATTCGCTCGGCATACTGCTCTTTAAAATCTTCCGGATCGAATTCGTCTGCGGCTTCATAGAAATCTTCTTTATCTGCGAACAATGTGGCGGCAAGGCCCCATGAATCAGTGGTATGGGCAATTGTGTTGGCTACGTTTAAGAAGAGCTTTGCGCTAGCTTGCTCGGGTGGTAATAGCTCGCGGACAAACCATCCGATTTCCAGTGCCCACAGACGAAGTGCGGAATTGGGTTCATCCAGATGGTCGACAAGAATTTCATAATCAAAGAGGTTCTTTTGCCCAAGTTGTAGCGATTCCGCCATACGGTCGCAGGCAATTATCCACGGGAAAGAGTCGATCCAAGGGAACATTCTTACTGAGGCCAAGCTGATACAAGCTTCTGCGGCTCGGAAGCACTTTAATGAGAGTCGGCTTGAGTGCTCTATTGAAATCAACATCGCAGCCAGCGCGTCGAGGTCGGTCTCGCGGCTGGGTGCCTTCATCTTCTCCAGGCGTGAATAAGCGCAGCGCCAGCGATCAGTTAGCGCGATGAAAGCTGCTTCATGGGGTGTCTCCTTAATTTTCTTCATAATTCAGACGACTCATTTAGTGCGAGGCTTCTTTCCGCGATCATCCGCCAACATCTGGCTTCAGTATTCCAAAGCACTGCTTGTGCTGCGGTGGTGCCGGTTTCTTATCCATTCGTATCTGATTCTGGGGGTGGCAAGTCTTTCACGGCTTCGTCGAAGTCGGACTTGAGATTTCGATCTTCTTGGCGGCGGAACTCGACGAACTCCAACTCCGCATGAGTGCGGGCCAACTCGGCAGAAACTTTGCCCGCGTTTTGTAACAACTGGCGGTCGTTCAGCGTGAGAAACCCTTCCAGCTTTGCGATCCAATCTTGCATGGTCATGGGGATTCTTCGCTCGGCTTGGGATTGGGCGAAGATCAAATATTGTTCCACAAGATTATTTAGGGCGCGTAGTTCCTCTTCGCTCAGGTAGTTCTTGGCGATGCTGACATCGGCTTTGCGTATGCGGGCTCCTTGCCAGTTAGTCAGTCCCATGTTGGGTAGACTGCGTTCGGCGCGGGCTTTTATGACCTCGGCGGCGGTCTTCCCGTGGATGGCGTAGTGAACCTTGTTTTGCACGGTCGCGTAAAAAGTCTGGGTCAAGGGGGCATCCTTTTCGTAGTCGATGCTGGTGGTGTAGATGTCGGTGATTTTTTGGTAGAACCGTCGCTCGCTGGTGCGGATGTCCTGAATGCGGCGGGTCAGTTCGTCAAAGTAATCATTGGGCACGTCGGGATTTTTGAGTCGCTCGTCATCCAGCACAAAGCCTTTCACGATATACTCCTTGAGTTTGTCTGCGGCCCATTGGCGAAAGCGCACTGCCATCGGGCTGCGCACCCGGAAGCCGAGGGCTAGCACCATGTCGAGATTGTAGAATTCGACCTCTCGGGAAACTTCGCGCTCACCCTCGATTTGAACTGTTCGGAATAACCGAACAGTTGCCGCCTTCTCCAGTTCCCCGTCCTCGAATATGTGTTTGATGTGCTCGCTGATGGTGCCCTTGGCTTTGCCGAAGAGTTCGGTGAGCTGCTTCTGGCTCAGCCAGACAGTCTGGTCATCCAGTCGCACGTCTAATTTGGTGCGCCCGTCTTCGCTTTGGTAGAGTATGATCTGGCTCATGTTATACGTTCGCAGCCATTAGGCTATTCTTAAGGGCTTAGTGCTGCATTCAGGGCAGCTGCAACTAGCTCAGCGCGCCTATTTAAAAACACTTCGTAGTTATCGTCCCATATGCCCATTTCAGAGGGATCATCTAGATAGTGCGTTGCTAGAGTATTGGTAATATCAGCATTCTGCTTTTCAAAATCTTTAACATATTGACTCGGTGGTTTCGCCTTAATGACCCTCTTATTTAGATAGTCGTCTACTAACACGATATTCATCATAGAATTCGTTTGCCAGTGCTCATAGCCTAGTCGTTTGAGGAAAGCTCTAGGGAAAAAATGGTGATAATTTTTGCTCGAAGAAGCTTTTAACCAGCTGTTATCCAACTGCACTTTTCCATTGGTGTTAAAGCGTCGTGGTTCCTTCTCCGAGAATAAGCTAATGATCGCCTTACAAAAAGCGTCTCCAACGCTGAATCCTCTCCAGACAAGGTCTTCAGCGCGAATTTCAATCTCTTCTCCCGCATAATCCGGTGAATCACCTTTGAGAATTGAGTCCATACGACGAAGGTCGGCTGAAGTCTTGGTTTCAGCAGCGGAAGTAAATCTATTTGTAAGAGAAGCCCAATAAAAGTATTGTCGTAGAAAAAGGTGTTCCTTTGCTCCAACACTATGCCCTTCTTTACGTATGAAAAACCAAGTCAAAGGCACTAAGAGAGAATTGTATGGAAGGATTCGAGACACAGAAATTCCGAGATGAGAGCGCAGATAATCGACTGCCGCAAACAGCCCATCTTTTACCGTTTCCCATGAGTCAATAAACTCGGACTTATTCAATTTCAGTATATCTTTTCGTTTGATCTCGTTAGTGAGGTGTGCGGCCACGCACTGGAGCACAGTCACGGATGGTATAGACTCGTAACCTGCCGAGGTGAGGTCTTTGCCTTCGCCCTCTATTGATATAAGTTCCTCGTAGCGTTGCGAAAGATCAAAGTCTTTTTCTTGGTCGTAAGTTTTTGCGACCATGATTTCAAATAGTGTCAGCTCCTTACCTCCCGTGTTAATTCGCGTGAAAACTTCGCAAGCGATATCAATAGGATATTCTTCAATGACGACAGTCGAGAAATCGTAACGCTCCAAAGCTTCCTTATAGTGTGAGACTTTATCGATATGCTCGGAGTAGGTTTCTACTAGGTCTTTTATACTCGCAGTAAGCAGAGTATGAACAGGGATGGATGGATGACCTTCAGGCGCCTCTTCACAAACAACCTCATCCTCACTATTCGTCTCCATGCTAAGATCAATAGAGATGTCCTTATAATCGACAACCACGCCATCCTTTGTGAGTCGAGCACCTTTACGCACCGCATACAGAGACGTAATTCTCTGCTGTCCGTCTAACACGTATTGAATCGCGTCGCCTGAATCTGGCTCTGGGAGCTCAATGTTTCCAATATTTCTCATATGACGTAAGCGTTCCTTGGTCTTCCATAAAATAAAAGTGCCAATAGGGAACCCTTTTAGGATACTATCAATTAGTTTAGCGGTCTGAGCTTTATACCAAACGAAATCACGCTGGAACTGTGGAACTTTGACTTTGCCGCAATCGATATCATTAAAGAGTGCGGAGTATTTTTTACTTTGGTTTTCGGGCTGTTGCATAGTTTAATTTAGATGATTGGTTCTACATTTTCCGCCGTTGGCTCTAGGTCTACAAGTTTGTATTCTTTGATCAGTGTTTGCTCTAAGCTTCGCACAATCTGTCTAACTTCAGACCATTCTTGAATAAATTCATCGTAGTCAGGGAATTCTTTCTGACGATCAAACAGAGGCATGCACTTGCATTCTTCACTGTCCCACCAAGTCCTGAAGGCGACTTGCCACTTCTCGAGGAAGGGACGTAGGACTTTGGCTAGAAGGTCGTGAATTACGCATCCTAGATGTTGTTGATTGTCGTCCCTGATTCGACCAACTGGGAACTGCCTCATAATCAAGCGACATTCTCCGAAGAACTTATACAAAGAATCTAGGCTCTCTTTCAGGAGTTCACCATCAAAGTTCTGACACTCTTCATCACCTCGTTTACCAGACACTGCGACACGAGTTGCAATTTCAGTATAAAGCTCCCATGCACATTGACGGTCTTCGTCTGATAGCTCTGTTGCAAGCTTTACGATACCCAGATTTAGGGTAAATCTGCCTTTAGTAACACTAGCCATTTTGTTTTTTTATCTCTAGGGGGTTAATGATTTTTGATTTGAATGATGCGTTGTTCGAGCGTGCGAATGCTTCCTCTATATGTCGTTTAAAACTTTCCGCTGATGCGGTTAATTCAGTCCAATGAATCCATTGGGCGTAACCAGAATTAATATTCAGATTTAGTCTATTTGGTGGGCTCACTCGACCTTGTGCATTCACTGGTAATGTCGGTAATTGGACTCCAATTAGGCCATGCTCTTTGTCTAGTGTAGCTTTCGTTTCCCAATCCACATATTTACGCTGATATGTATGCGCTCCACAAAGCACAATTGTGCATGAACTTCCAGTAATGTATTTATCTCTTATGCGCTGAATTATGTAGTTGGTATCTGTGCTATTAACCCTTCGGTCCAGTGAGTTGTCTTGCATTAACCGAAACTGTGCAGAAGCAACTCTAGATAGCTGGTCATAGTAGTATTGATCGCCAGATAAGAGATTATCACCATGGTGATAGCTGATGAATACAGAACGTCTTGGTGCTCCGAGCGCGCTGAGTAGGCTTGGCGCAGGTGCGACTAGCCCTGAACCTAATACTGTTGGCATCGGTGGAGGCAATTCGTGACGACCTGAGCCTAACGGGAATGATTTGTTCATGCTATAATCGTTTTAAGTGATTCGCCAAGGGATGAGCGGTATTCGAGAAGCAGATCGTTTTATTGGTGAGTGCTTCAATCATCTCGAGTAAGTTCGCACTTGCAGACTTCGATAGCACAATCGTTGAACTCTTGATCGATTCAATATAGTCATTCAACTGCTTGATGCCGTCAAGTTTTGGAATGATCGAAAGATATGAAGGAACGTGATTCACTTCCTTTAGTGGTAAGAGTGCTAAATTTTTATCGCCTCTTTTCCCGTATCCAATTTCGAATGGAACCCACCAAGACGACTTTGTCTTATCAGAGATGATGGATAGGACATGTGTTGAGTTGTTGATACCTAATTCGATGAAATCTGTGATTTTTTTGTGATCATTGTTATTCACTGCCAATTGGAGGTTCGGGTCATTGACATCAAGATAGTAATTAACGCCAGCATCAGAAAGATACTTCGCCACATCTATTACCGCTCCTTTGTCTTCACTTTTATGGGAGAGAAACACGCAAGGTTTAGGGATTTCATGGTCAGTTGCCTCTTTTATCATTCCATCGAGGTCGCGGCCCATGCTGAAGTTGTGCTGAATCCCTTCTCTGATTTGATCGTAGCGGTTTATGCCTTTCATACCTTCCCCTCCTTGAGGATGACGCCGAGGAGGTCGGGGCTTTTTTCGGGGATGGCTTTTAGCTTGGCGGGGAGGTCGGTGGATTGGAGCTTGGTGACGAGGGTCTGGATGCTTTCGGGGCTGGGTGCTTCGCCGGAAGCGGTGAAGCCTTCCAACTGCTGGGCGACGGTGTCTTGAAAGAGCAGGTCGCGCTCGGCCATGTGCTCGCGGAAGTAGCACTCCATCACGCAGGCGTCGATGAGGGTTTCGAGGAAAGAGGCTTCGGTGTTGAGCTTGGCTTTCTTGGCGGCTTGCACGAGGGGCACCAGCTTTGCGAAGAATTCGGCCTCGGCGGTGCTTGGCTTTTTGACGGGGATGATATCGACGAAGATTTTCCGGACTTCGTAGGTGTTCCCCATCAACTCAGGGAAGTTGTCACTAAAGCAGTATTTGAATAAGGCTGAGTTTAAGAATGCGGCTAGGTAAGCTAAGTCTTGATTCGAACTGGTTAGGATGAAGCACTTCTGGTTCCCGAAAATGCCGTCATCCTTGTCGTAATAAAAAGGCAAATATTTGGTTATCTCAGGATAAATAATCTTTGGCTTATCAAATTCTCGATGATACCCAATTACATCCTGTGTTTCGAACCAGCGATAGGCACCCGCTTTGCGACCGTTCCATTTGCTGCCCTTCCAGTCTTTAGGCTTAGGCTCCAATCTGCTTTGAAAACTTTTGAGATGTTTTTGTATCGGTTGAGGTAAATCTTCAAATTTAAGTTTTAGAATCGGGAAAGTTGCGATCATCCAGGTGCCGTCCCAATCGGTCGCGTAGCGGCTGACGTAGCGGCCTCTGAGCAGGGGCACGAGGTATTTGGCGCAGTTCGGGTCTTGAGCGATGAAGGTGTCGCGCTGTTCCTGTGTGAGGTAGAAGGCATCGTTGAAGCCGGTGAGAACGCCGCGATAGATTTGAATATCCCATTTTTCCAGTGGGATGCCTTGGGCTTCGACTTGTTTTTTGATGGCGTGGCGCTCGGGTGAAAGAATGACCCAGGGCGATGCGGAGAGGTCTTTTTGGGCGACGGCGTTATCCTCAAAATAGCTGCGCGGATCACGCATGGCAGCGCGGTCATCGCTAGCGTAGCAGGTGAGAAGATGCTGGTGCGGAGCGGTCTTCTCAAACTGTGTGATACAGGTGTAGGTGGTGGCGGCTCCAAAGTTTTGCGCCATGCCGAAGTCGAGCACGGCATGTGTATCGACATTGGACGCGAGAAAGCTACGCAACTTTTCCCCATAGCCAGCCCGCATCCATTTATTGGAAGTGATATAGGCGAGGTGTCCGTGCTTGTTGAGTAACTGGGCACCGCGTTCGTAAAAGAGGCAATAGATGTCGGCAGTGGCGGCGTAGGTCTGGAAGTTTTGAGCCACCCATTTGTCCTTTTGGGCTTTTGGGAATTTTTGAATCTGAATGTAGGGTGGATTCCCAATCACTACATCAAAGCCTGGCAGTCCAAACATCCAGTCGGGGTCGAAGAAGTCAGCACTGACGTTCTGCTTATAAGGATCCCAGTGGGCGAGTCGTTCTGCCGAGTCGTTGCGCCAGCCTCCTTTGACTAATTCCTCGGCGATTTGTGAGCGTAGTGCGGCGTCCTCGTTTTTGTATTTCTCTTTGGTCTGTCCGGTTTTGGCGGAGAAGATTTTATGCCGCACCTCTTTAAGTTGCGCTTCGAGTGCTTTGACTCGGGTCTGCTCAAAGAGCTCGGCTTGTTCCTCGGGTTTTGGGATGGCGATGAGCGAATCTGCGGTGACAAATTTCGTTTCCAAGTTGGGCAGCGGGCGCACACCTAAGTTCTTACGTTCGGGGCGGATCTTTTGATCGACGATCAGCGAGATAAAGAAGCGGAGTTTACTGACTTGGGTGGCAATACTCTGGATGTCTACTCCGTAGAGGCAATTCTCGATCAGGTAGAGCTTGCGGCCGTAGTCGTCGCCATTGTCGAGGAAGTCTTGTGCGATGTGCGCGAGTCGCTCACGGCGCTCGGTAGGGTCTTTAAGCTTACGCGCTTCGTCGAGTTGGACGGCCTCCCACTTTTCACTGTCGAGATCGAGCTTGGTCAAAATGTGCACTAGCTTTTGCAGGGTGCCCATAGGGAAGGCACCCGAACCGCAGGCTGGGTCGAGTATCTTACAACGGTCGATGGCACGTAGTAAGATATCCACCTGCTCTGACTCGAAGATAGAATCCTTATCGAGTTCTTCGTAACTAAAGAGAAGGTCAAGGCCTGCCTTGGCGTCACCTTCAGCCATACCCGCTTCATCCTTGAGAGGCTTGAGCAGGTAGGCTTTAAGCGACTCGTCCACCATGTAATCGACAATGGGGCGTGGCGTATAAAATGAGCCCGTCTGCTTGCGTGCAGTGGTGCGTGTCTCTGGATTGTAGGAGGCGAGCAAGTTCTCAAAGACCTTACCCAGTAGCTCGGGGTCGAGGGCGACTTCCTGCTCAATCGGTGAGTTCTCAACGATGGTAAAGTTGTAACGATTGAGGATGTGGATGAGCCCCTGGACAGTCTCGTTATTTTTTGAGGGGATGCCCCAGGTCTCGCTGAGGTTTTCACCACCATGCTCCTGAGCGAAGAAGAGGAAGTCGGGGATTTCCAGCGGGTTGCTTTTGTGATCGGAGAAGCCGTCTTCGTAGATTTTCTTTTTGCCGCCCTGTGGCCCTTTTTCAGTGGGGTGAAGGAAGTCGAGACACTCGAAGAGGCCACCATTCAAGAAAGGGGTGACCGCTTCGACGCGATCGATGAAGCGTTGGGGATCTTTGAACGCTTCTTTGTAGCGCATCAGCGCCATGTTATCGCGATGGTCGCTGCCCATCCGGCGGAACCCGCGGTCGCCTTTCGTTTGGTTCAGAGTGGCGAAGAAGAAATTTTGCAGGATAGCCTTGTAGTAGCTTGTTTGCTTCGACTCAGGATCAAAGTCGGCAAGATAGTCCTCGGCAATGGCCTCGGAGTCGAAAAACTCATCGGGCACGAGCCCGCGCTGTTTGATAAACCAGACGAAGAGGATTCGAGTCAGGAGGCGGATGAGGTTCTTGGCATCATGCTCGCGTATCTTTTCCTTGTCCTGTAGTAGATCGTCTTTGTCCAGATCGACATCATCGTGTGGAAAGCGGGCATACTTCATCGCCCAGAAATACCAGTTGGAAAGCTCCTTGTAGAAATCCTCGTTGATGGCCTCGACAGAAAACGCCTCCTGAATCGCTTCCAGGGACTCGAAACTACAGCTGCCGATCTGCTTGCGAAAGGTGTGGTGCCCAGCAGCAGCGGGATCGACAAAGTAGGTGTAGCGGCGGAAGTGGGAGAAGTCGGCTTTGCTGCCCTTGTAGATCTTGGTGATGTAGCTGAGCCGGTAGGCGCTATTTGGCTCACAGCCACGGAAGATAAAGATGCCGGCATCGTATTGCGCGCGGGCCTTGAGCAGGTCACGGGCAGCATCAAACTGAGCCTTACGGGCGCTGCGCTCGATCAGGTCTTTTTCTGTTTCAGCGTAGGCGAAGAGCAGGGTATCGCCGTCGAGCGGCAGCTCGCCGAACTGGGTGAAGCCGGTGAAGCGTTCCGCATCGGGGTTTTCCAGGGGCTCGTCCAGGAGCTTGAAATCCTTGGGGCAGAGCTTGCGGAAGCAGGCCTGTGCGGTTTGGAAGGAGCAGTCCTGTATGAGGGCGTCGAGCTTGAGTTCGGGTGCGGTGGGCATGGGTCGTGATTACGAATTGCGGATAAATGATGACGAATGATTTTAGGCTTCGGATTCGGGGTCGAGGATTTCCCAGTGGCCGCCTTTATCGGGACCGATGCGGCGCAAACGGCCTTCTTCACGAAGTTTCGCAATCTGCTTCTCAACGGCACGTGGCGAAATGCCGATGCTAGCAGCTAAATCGGCGGCACTAGTGGTGGGTTGTTCGCGAAGCAACCGGATAATTTTCTCCGAACTTTTCTCCGAACTTTTCTCCGAACTTTTCTGGGTAGTATCGTTTGTTTTCTGGGTAGTTTTCTGGGTAGTGGTTCCATCTATCCCCGACGTTTTCTCCGAACCTTTCTCCGACGCGGGGAAGCTCATGCGGATAAAATTGTCGGTGAAACGGAAGCTGCTTTTCGGGTAGGCCTGCAGGATGCGGGGTATGCCTGAGCCGAGGTGCTCGACAAGATCGAGATCGCGGAAGATGCGCATGAGTTCCTTGTTGCGAGGCATGGAGTAGCCCTCGAAAAATTCGGCTTCGGCCAGCCCCTGAGGGATGCCCCCGGTGGAGGTGATTTCGAGACGGTCGGCGAAGAGTTCAAACTTGGGCACGCCTTCGTAGCTGTAGTCGTTGTGGATGATGGCGTTGATGACGGCCTCACGGAGGGCAACGGGATGGTAGAGGCGTTGTTGCTCGCGTGCCTTCGAGGTGATGCGGGTAAGGGTGCGGTTCTCCACGTCGAGCCGATCCAGCACCTGATGGGTGCCCTTGGCCAGACAACAGTTGCCGTATTCTTCGCTTTCAATCAGATCGACGCGGTCGGTGCCGCCATACTTCGCTACCTTGATGGAGGTGCCGTTGCGGTCGGCGAGCAGGTAGGCCGCGTAATTGAATTCACCTTCTTCGGTCAGGAGTTCGAGGTTGCTGGCAAATTGCTCACCCAGCGGCCGGCCGGCACCCTCGTAGTAAATTTTGAGCTGGGCGAAGTTAAGGTCCTGTCGCGGTGATTTGATTCGGCCGATGGAATCCCGCGTGCGTGCGGCAAACAATTGCTCGATCTGGCGTTGCTCCATGGGCTCGGCTGCGCTGCCGACCCGGATAAAGCATCCCCGGGGACTCATTCCCTGCTTACGCAGGTAGTAGGGCTTTTCCGAGCCGCTGGCTACAATCAGGCGGAGCCAGTCTTTGCCTCCGTCATTCTCCAGGACCAAATCGAAGAGTCCTAGGCAGGAGGGCTGAATGTTGTTGCGAAGGCGATCCTTGATCTTGAGTTGATCCCCATCCGGGTCGGTCAGGCCGACCCGTTCCCCGGAGTCCTCGATGCCAATATGAATCTGTCCACCGTCACGATGGTTCAGAAAGGCGACGACCTCCTTCTCCAGGGTGTCGTTCAGCTCACGCTTATATTCCAAATGTTGGTCTTCAGGCATTCGTTTCAGAAAGGTTCTGGTTTTCAACAGCGATGATGACTTCCTCATCGAGCGCACCGATACGGGCCTTCAATTGCTTGAGGTAGCCGGAGCCCAGTTCTGCTTGTAGGGCAGCAAAAGTCTTCTTCGCCTTCTCCAGCTTGCTTCCGATCTCGGCGATACGGCGCAGGCTGTTCGTCGGCAGGGTGCGGTAGTCGCACATGTCTTCGCGCAGGATCTTGAGGAAGTTGTGCTGCTCGCTGAGTTGGGGATTTGCGAGGAAGGCGTTGACGAGATTGAGGGCCTTGGCCTCGACGCTGTTCTGCTTGGGATTGGTCGCGTGCTTTTGGCGGAAGTCGCGGACTTTGCCGTAGTCCTGCCAAAAGGACTCGGAAAAGGGAATACGAGGCGTGTCGAATTCACAGCGGATGAGCTCTAGAGCCTGCTCAATGGAGATTTCCTCTGCCTCTGCTCCGGGGGCCGGTCGTGCCTGGGCAAAAATATCCCGCCCCTTCAAGGTAAAGACTGTCAGCCAGTCATCTGCCGCCGCCTTGGCGGTTTTCACCCGTGGGGCAAACTTGCCGACCTTTTCGAGAACTTCCGGGTGATCGGCCTCGATCTCGGCCAGTAGGCGGCGGATCTCGGTAAAACTGCTTTCGGTGCCATCTTCTTCCGGCTTGGCAGTCACTTTGCTGTAGAGCGAAGAGGCGGTGGGTGTCTCATCGGCTGAGAAGATCTGTGCGTCCTCACCGAGGGTATTGTGGATCATGAACATCTTATCCGCTGCGATCTGGCGACTCTTGACGATGTCGGAGCCTTTCTCGGTGGGGAAGAAGTTCTGGATCTTCAGTTCGCTGAATACCTTTTTTCCGATACGATTGATCCGCCCGACACGCTGGATGACACGGGTCGGGTTCCAGGGGATGTCGTAGTTCACGATAAGTCCGGCGCGGTTGAGATTGAAGCCTTCGGAGATTTTGTCGGAGGCCAGCAGGATGTCGTAATCGTCCGCCTGTTTGGACTCGGTCACCGATGCATCAAAGTTGGCCAACATTTCACGCTCTTTCTGGACACCGAAAGCGCCCGCTGCGGTAAAGACCCGTCCATGAAAAGCGTCCTCCAGGATCGGCTCCAAATAGCGGACGGTATCGACATATTCGGAAAAGATAATAACCTTCCGTTTTGGCTCTCCGGATTTGGCCTTTTTGCTCAAAGTCTGCCGAAGTGCGTGGACCAGGCAGTCGGCCTTCGGGTCTGGCTGCAACAGATCGAGTGTCTCGATGCGCTGGGCGATTTCCCTGAAGAGTTCGATGTCGGAACGGATATCAGCTATGAACTGATCGGGCATGACAAAGTCCTTGAGACGATACACCTGATCCTTGCGTGAGCGCTCGGCACCTTCTTCCTCCATCCGTGCCTCAAACTGATCCAGCTCTTGCTGGATGCTATCCTCGTCCAATTCGAAGAGTTCATCGAGTAACTTCCGGTGTAGTAGGTAGCAGTCCGTCCGCTGGATAAATGCGAGGGCCTTTTCCGTGATGCGGAGGAAGCTCCTCAGGCTGGACTCAAAAGCAAAGAAGGAACTCTCGAAGCGCTTTACCAGCAAGCGGCGCATGAAGTCATACAAGTTGCGCTGAGACTGGAATTCGAAATTTCCTTCGGCATCCAGTTGCTGGCCTTCTTCTGCGCCAGCTTCGTAGAGGTAGGGTTGGTAGATCGCTCCGGTGAAACGCCCCTCCTCGCCAAAGTAGTCGTTAATTACTGTATCATAAAATTCTGCTTGTTCCGGGGAGAGTTCGAAGAACAGTTCCTCCGGTTCGCCGATTTCGGACAAGGCGGCGATCTCCTCTTTGTAGTGTGGGTCCTGTCGTAGATCGAGGCGGTTACGGCGAATCGTGACGGGTTCAATCACAGCACGAATCTCCTGCGAGAGGCGCTGCGCCCGCCGGTTGACCTCGGCAATGTCGATCGCGGGTGAATCAAAGAGCGCTGCGTAATAAGCCTCTGCCCGTGAACGCTTCTGAGGATCCGGAGAATTATGGTTCTTCCGGATATAGCTGAGACGCCTGAAAATACCCCGATACACGGCGAAGCGCAGATCGAGGTCATCGGTCAGGGTTAGGGTGGATTTGCCCGGGATGGTAAATAGCTTGAGCAGAGAAAAGATGTCGCCGGGGGAGTTGTTGAATGGGGTGGCCGTCAGCAAGATGACTTTTCGATTCCGGCAAATGTGACTCAGCAGTTCGTAATGTTTCGAATCCTGATTCCGGAAGCGGTGGGCTTCGTCGATGACCACGGTTTCAATATCCCGGCCTTGTTCGGAAACAAACTCAGCAATCGACTCCAGATCACCGCAGGAGCGGACTTCCCAGCGTTCCAACTTGAAGTCGTTGACATATTTCCGCCAACCGGAAGACATGTTCTTATCCCCGATCAGGCCAGGCGGGCAAATCACCAGTCCCCGGTGACCGAGACTTTTGCCAAGGAGTGATGCAATGATCGACTTACCCAAGCCGACCACATCGGCAACGATGACGCCATTATGCGTCTCCAGAATGGAAAGCCCCTGACGGACCGCATCCAACTGGTATCGAAAAGGCGTGTAGCCAGCATTTATAAGCACATCGAGGGCGGACGCGGGCACTTCCTTCTCCTCCTGAAGCTGGGCATACTTTTGCACCACCAGCGCGTAGGCTTCGTAGGGCGTCACCTCCGCGACCAGCGTTTCATCTGAGAAAATCTGAATAAGCCGGGACTTCAAGTCCTCGACCTCGGTGATTTCGATGGCGTCCTCCCAAAGTTCGTCGAAGAACTTTTCCGCTGCCTCGGTGCCGTAGTCACCGATCTCGACATTGAATTCCCGTTGATTGATCAGTCCCGCCTTGGTCAAATTGCTGCTGCCGGTAATGAAGATTCGCTCCTTCAATAGCTTGTGCTCTTCTTTCAGGTTGAAGATGTAGAGCTTGGCGTGGTTCGGCTCCAGGGTCTTGCGGATCTGTAGGCGATCTTCGCGGATCATTTGCAGGAAATAGCCGACCTCTTCGGCAAACGACTCGTTATCAAATTCGGGGCCGCGCATGGCTTCACGAAGAGAATCAAAAAAGAGTTCCGCGCCTTCGTTGTCCGACTTCGGGGTATCGCGCCCGTGTTCGACCAAAAGCCCCAAGCTACGATCGGCCTGCAAGCCGACGAGAATTTTAATGACTAAATCATCCGACTTGCGAATGGATTCAAAAAGTTCGCGTATGCCGGAGAAATAGAAGAACCCGACCAGAAATTTCAGCTCCTGGCTATAGCCGATGATTTCCCCGATGCGTTTGTTCAGGGTGTGGTCGGTTTCATTGCTGATAAAGTTTTTCATACGCGGCTAAACTTGAAATTCACTTTTTCTTTTTTACGGAGGTTCCTAAGTACTGCGGTAGACCTCTGAGTGTAATCGCTTGGATAACAGTCTCCGAGGCGCATGCTTTGTTGAGAGGGTCATCCAACTCCGGCACAACGATGAGCACCTGATCGCATCCCAACTCATCCTTGATGATCCGTGTGGAGACGAGGGACTTTTCCAGATCACGCTGCACATTCGCCCGGCATTCCACTGCGATACGCTTGCCGCCTGTCTCAATCAGAAAGTCAGTAATGACGGAGCCCTTCGTGAAATCACTTTGATAGAGGATAGGGATTTTATCCAAGACGCCGGCGACTTCGTTACGAAAAGCAACCGCGGTTGCCTTCATGTCTAAGAACCGCCGAACCCGTTCCTCCTCGGTTGCAGCGTTCGCCTTTTCGTCCAAAACTGGGGAAACGGGGATCTTGGTGCTACCCAGTGCTTCATAAGCAGAAAGCAAAGCCTGCTCGTCTTCACTGCTCTTGCAGAGCACCCGCATCATCCGGGAGAGTGTGACCTGCCGGGGGCGCGTCTTGCCTGTCAAAATCTGGCTGACTGACGTGGCACTAATCCCGATCTCCTCCGCGAGCTTGGCACCCGTCATTCTTTGACGATCCATGAGATCTCGGAGGGTATCAGATAGCCGGTTCATACGTTAGGCACCAACCTGAATCCCTCAAAACCAGTTGGCAAGAGATTTAAGTTCTTTAAGTAATATTTTCTGGAAGCTTAGTCTCGCAGCTATTCCGATGAGATATCTAAAATGCTTAAATTGATATACTGCACGTATTGAATGCCAATGTCGCACGAAACAAAGATGGATGCCGAAGATCAATGGGAGCTTATAGCGGAACTGCTATCCCCCGGTGTTAAACGTGTCATTTTGGGACAGATGCCGAGTTCTGTGGTAGAGCCTGCACCAGTTGTTAATAGCGCTCCGGTGCGGATGCGCCCTCAGCCTTGCGGCAAAGGGCGCCGTGTGCGCGAAGAATGGATCATCGCATACCTTCAATATTCCGAAAAAGCTTCCCGAAAGGAGTTGGCCGAGGCCTTAAGTATTCCGAATTCAACATTAGGTAGACTTCTTGCGTCGTTACTCAAAACAGGAGTATTAAAAGCAGAAGGTTCCACTAATGATCGGATTTATTCACTGGTGTAGGGTGGTCTTCGCTGGCTTGCATCCACGATGATTAGATTAGATAAAAGAGCCATAGCCGCAAATCGTTAACATAGGATGTTGCTATTGAATACAATTTGGAGAATCAGAAATTAGTAATTTTTGAGACCAAAATCAAATTTGCGATATCTCCGCAATTTCCAAGTAATATCGTCCGCCGGAAGTCTCCACGACTGTGAAATCAATGAACTCCCCTTGGACATAGGTGACATATCCGTCGTCAACATCGTCCTTTCTGGACAAAACAAGCGTTGTATAATCGAACCACATCCGACGGATAACCGCGGCCGGACCCGCTTTATCTACGAAAGGGGCAAGGCGCTCTTTTAGCCCCTGAGAGATCTCAAGAAAATCAAATGGCTCTTCATCGGGAAGGTCCCAGATATCACTCACCGGGAGCAGGGAAAGACTGGCAATATACTCCTTGTAATTCGCGGGTAGATAATAGCGTACCTCATCATTTTCAGTGATGATGATCATGTCATTGTTTTCGAGATAAAGTCTAATTTCAAAGCCGCACTCAGAAGCCGTTCCGAATTCGGGTTCTTTGAATTCAACAAGCGTGACGTCCCGAACCCCGCCACCGATGTCATTCAAAACTCCAGTCAGAACTTCAGACTCAAATTTAAATAAACGTTGGCGACCATCAAAGAGCGCGAGCGCATATTGATGATCTTGATTAACTCTGTAGAGTTGGCGTGGGGAGCTTTGATCATTGATAAGTTCGAAATCATCTTGATCAACTTTTACTTCAGATAGTATTTTCATGTTTTGGTGTTTTAAATGGTCCTTTTTAAGTGCGCCTCTTGGTGCGGGCTTTGGAATCGGCCCGCGGCGCAGAAGTTAGTCTTTTTAGGCGTAGTCAAAGACGAATAAGACGCCGTTGAATCTTTTGACCGAGAAGGACATAAACTCACCCTCAACGCAGATCCTTTCAGATTCGTCGGCTCCGGTATTTTCGATCGCGAGACGATATTCTTTCCAAAGTATCTGGACTAAATAAGCATGTTGGCCCTCATCAGCGATGTCTTCGACCGTATTAATCATACGGCGAGTCAAGAGCATCAAGCCAGCGATGCCATCCGCCGGCAAACCCCACTGTTTATGTGCCGAAGTTAAGATAGACTCACCCTCTTCAAGAATGATCGGTTCGAATTCATAGACGTGATCGAACTTGTCGATCGTGGCAATTTTGGCGTCCGAAAACCTTAGTCTAAGGACGTGCGTCTCGTCTTCTTCGTAAGCTACTATTGGAGTCTGCTTCAACAGTTTGACGTCAGTTATTTTTGAACTTTTCCGGCGGCTGAAATACTTTGTTAACTCGGCCGACGAGAAGGCGAACCGCATACCGTGACCTTTTTCAGTGATGGCGTAGGTGATGTGGCCGACCTTCCAAAGACCGATGTCAATTCCAGGGATGGAAAGTAAGGTAGAGCCGTCGAGGCGTTCTTCATTTATGTTTATTTCTTGCATGATTTTGTTGGGTTTAAGATGCAAGAAAGGCGAGCCGGTTGGCTCGCCTTTCTTGTGCAGTTGTTGGTTTAGTTGTGGTTTTGTTTAGGTGAAGAATTTCACCATTTTTGAGTTTATTCGTTCAGCTTTGAACGGTCCGAATTCCCCTTGAATTTTGACGGGAGACATCAGGTCTGATTCGTGATTTTGAGAAAGAAGCCAATCTTGCCAAAATGTTCGGATGACATGCTCAAACTGATCTTCCAGAGCGATTGATTCGATGAGATCAACCATGTGTGACGAGAGCAGTATATGCACTATGGGGGCCTTGGGAACTAAGCCCCAGAGCCCGCATGGAGAGAATAAGCGTTCTTTGAGCGTAACCTCTTGGAGTGAGTAAAGCCGGTCCCGTTCATCGAGGATAAACCTTCTTCCGTCACAGATTTGAAAGTGAAGCTCATCCAGATGTTTAGCCCCAGGGCCATGCTGTATCGTTCTTTCAATCAAACGTATCCAACGAAGCTTTCCTCGGCCTTCACTAGCTAAGAGCTCGGATAGTGATGTAGATTCGAAAGCGTGCAGGATGCGATAGTCCCGCGTTGTGACTGAGTATTCATCCTTGGCACATTTGTAGAGTCTGAAATGGCATCCTTTCACCGTAAGTAGTTTCAGCTTTGAGCCTTTTAAGAGAGACAGTTTAGTTTTTTTCATATTCTCCGTTATAAGCTCTTTCTAGGTCCAAACACATTTCGATGTTATCGGATTCGTCAATTTGATAGATGAATCCGTCGATTTCAGTCAGGCGGATGGTTAGATCACCTTCGCCATCGCAGCATAAACATCTAGGACGATATACATTGTAGTGAATGATGCGGTCTTCGAGGCGTTTCATCAACAGGCCGAAGATCGTCGATTGAATCACTAGGTAAGGTCGTTGGGCATCCTCGTCGCAGAATACGTATGTATTCTCGTCAGCTTTTAAGATTGGAGCTGAACAGTGTGGCGTAAGGTTCGTCGCACTTTTTAGATTTAGGTAATTGGAGTTTTGTAGAATTTTCATGATGTTATGTATAATTTAAAAGCATTAAGGCCGCCTGATAGGCGGCCTTAATGCTCTAGTAGTTTTGGTTTCTTAGAAGACCTGCTATAAAAATAGCCAGTCGGTGATTAATCCTTAAAAGGACTTGAGTGCGTTTGAACGAACGTGCTGAAGTCCTGAATATAGCCCTTCGCTTAGAACGACGTTTTCGATTAACTTGTTAACGTAAGGTAAGTGTCGCATGACCAGGGTTGTTTGAATTAATAATTGGACATTGTATGCGGTCAGCTCTGGTAGTGATCTCACTGGTATTGAGAGCTGCTTCGCTAGTGCGAAGGTTTGAGAACGAGTAGCCGGTTTAAGCATCCAGCCTGATCCTGACCTAAACCTTTCGGGGAGGAGGGATCCGGCGGAACTCTCTGAGCTTAGCGAGAGGATTTCCCAACCACTATACCGCTTTTCTAATTTTAAAATCGAATGCAGTCTGGGGATGTGTGCATACAGGACCATGAGGTTTCCATGATCGAAAGTTTCCATAATATGATGGTAGGGGAGGTCGTCATGAGGCAAATACCACTGGTGTGCGTCATTTGTTTTTGGGTGAGCCGTCGACAGACTATCGACTTGGCAGCGATAGGGATGCTGCGTGATGAGGCGCAGTCGGGTAATCAGTTTTTTGGGGAGGGTTTTAACAGGTTGTCGGCGGTAGGCCTTACTTTGTGAGATCTTCATTGTATTAATTTTTTATATTTTAAACACGCCGAAAGGCGTGGCTGTATCAGTATGAAAACAGCACAACAAAGGACTTAAACAGGTGGAGGGGGTCGGGGAACCCGGACCGCGGAACCTGAAATTAGAATACGGGTGAAACCCGCATCCTACGCTCGGATGAATGACATCCACTTCAATTGGAAAGGTGAAGAAGGGTGGCAACCAAGCCCTTGAAACCTTTAACTTACTCTTTCTTGCCAGAGATCTGTTGAATCTCCAGCTGCATACGCCCTTCGCGTGGCCAGTCGGCAGGCTCACCTGAGTTCTCGTAACGGACAAGGCCCTCGACCCCAACTTTTATCAAGCGGCGAATAATGGTCATGCGCTCGATGGCCATCTCCTCGGCAAGGCGGTCGATTTGCTTCAAGATTTCTTTTGGAAGACGGATGGACACAGTTTCAGAAGACATGGGTAAAATAAATGATATAAATGTTGTAATTGCAATAAATAGTTACAAAGTTTGTTGACGATGACCGTCACCCAATTTTCAAAAAGTTTTGGCCAACCCTCCTGGGCTAGGTGGGACTCAGAGTTTCCCGCTCAAACATACCGATTCCGGGATCGGGGCCGGTTCTTCGGGGATGCAATGCGCTCAGGAGAGCGTTTTCATTGTGCATTTTCCCAATACACGGCGGGCTTATGGGTGCCTCCAGTTTATTACGAGGCATGCCTTTCCGTCGAGGGTGCTTTAGCAGGCGAAAAGGTCGCCGAAATTCAATCAGAAGTCCCGGTCCAAGGATTCGGGCTGGCCGGACAGGTGGATGTCGCTGGAACACTCGAATCGGGCCGACCAGTGGTCGCCGAACTGAAAACGACGCTTGGGGAATACGCATTGAAGCCCAAACCCGCAGAGGTCATTCAACTGGGAACTTATGCCACGATGTTTAGACATGAGGACCCGCTTCTACTATGGCTGCGCGTGTCGTTGAAGTCGCGCTGCATAAGTCTTTTTAAGATGGATCAAAGTGAGCCGTTGTTGACGAAAATTAGTGGATGTCTGTCCTGTGATCGCAGCGCGGCTTAGCTGGATTCAAGAATTATATATGCGGAGACTTTTCGCTTTAATCGCGGTAGGAATCATGGTTCCTATCAATGTAGGCCTCAAGTCTTCCAGTGATTTGAGTGGAAGGTAATATGTCCGAAAGTGAGCAGGGGAAATTAGCTGCACTCCCGTCAACAAGGTATTCTCCAATTTTATGTAAGATATCAAAGTGCTGGTCCTGAGAGATCTCTCTTTTCGGAATCAACTTCACGTTTAGGTTCAGGCAGCCTTTCGGGTGGTCGTAAAGAAGGTTCAGCTCTTGATTTTCGACGAAACAAGGCCCAATGGGACGGTTTGGTAAGATGATCGAGGATTTCTTCTCGTCGTTCAAGATAGCGACGCATTTTCGACTTCGCGACTTTGATTCGGAAGCTAATTCTTCGAAGGCTTCTTGCAAAAGAGTGGATGTCTCTTCTGTTTTTTGAAACCTGAGTTCGTTCTCGTTGTTGATTTCGATCTGTGAGTCCATGAGAACCTCTTGGATATGGACCCGGCTTTCGAGCGGGAGAATTTCCTGCCTCAACGCTCCAGAGTACAGTTGTTTTATTTGTTCTGAGTTCATCGTGTTTAATAGTCTTTTGTTTAATTGGCTTTGAATTTACGGGCTTCTGTTTGATTGGTTTCCAGCCCTCTTTGGGGCTGGCGTGATCTTTAGGAAGGCGGCTTCGACGTTCTTCAATTAGGTTTTGGAAGTCTCTAAGATAGTCCTCTTCCCGCTGGTTGACAGTTTCGGGCTTACAGAATTCATCTGCTCGATGATCTCGATCTGCATAGTAGGCCTGAAAATCGAAGTCGGTTTTATATTTCCGTCCTCGTAGGCGAAAACTTCCTCCGGATTCTTTTGTGACTTGGATGTAGTCTTTCCGGGGTTTAGCTGTGTAGCCGTCGAGTTCCTCGATGATTTTGACAATACCGCTTCGGTCATTAATGTGGGACCGCTGTATCGCTTTTGCGACCTTGCGATCCACCTCATAAAAATCATTCCGTAATTTCTTCGAAAGGGTTTTGGGTGGCTTGTCGAGAAGTCTCTCGTTAGCGGGGTCGAAGGGGCTCGGAAGTTGATAGATGATATTAACTAGCTCCTGCCAGACGTTAAAAATCCTTCGGTCGCCGAAGTGTCGCTTCCATGCCAGTTTAAGCGCCTTTCCGCTCGTGAGGTGGAGATTGACGACTATTAAGTGCAATTCGAACCGGTCGTGGTCTGTGTGCAATACCCAGTATCGGCAAACATGCGAAAGATCCAGACCGGCAAACAAGACCGATTCATGCGAATCCATTATATTTTCGAGCATCTTCCTAGCGTTCGGGCGTTTGTAGCAGTCCTTTCGAAAAGTCAGAACGATCGAATAATATGGAGATTCCGAGCGACTACTGAGAATCAGCCGATCAGCTAATTCGGGATCCCCGCGCAGTAGCTCCGCATCTCTGAGGCGCTTCATGTAAAGCAGGTAATTGGTGGCATTTGACCGCTTCTTATGAGCTTTCGCGCCTTTGCGTTTTTTCTTGGTTCTGACAACCTTCTTTGCGGGACTCTTTCGGGCTTTAAGCGGAATGAACTTATGTTTCATCAGTCGCTCCTTTCTCTTGTTCTTCGAGGAGTGTCTTCAAATCCCCCTCGATCGTCTCCAGCTGATTAACAATAACTAGCAAAAGAACTGGATCCCCGTTCAGGTTCGCAACGTTTAGTGCTTTGGCGAGTTGGTTAATATTGTTTCCAATTTTTGCAATCTGTGCCACGAGCTTTCTAATCTCCAACTCGGCAAGCGATTCATGAGGGTCATAGCCTGCGAGAAGTTCTCGCACGATACGGGCAATGAATCCGGCGGGAAATTCTTTCTTGGTCCAAGTCTTGAGTTTCTCGGGCACTCGGATGTCGATGCTTTTAGAACACCCACTGTGAATGTCCATGTCACCGAAGATGTCCCTGAACGTCTTGCCGTTTTTGTTTTCAATCAGCGACGTGACTAACTTTATGTCTGTTCTCGGTTCATCCCTCTTCGTTGTTTTCGATTTTGGATTGCCGGGTCCTTTAGATGCTTGGGCTGCAATTTTATCGGTTTTGCCTGATTCCGTCTGATCTGTCGGGACCTCCGGTTCTTCTGTTTGGGTGGGCCGTTCCGTTTCTTGATGTGTGGGCGCAGTGCCTTGTTGATCGTTTTGGATCGTGGGGGCAGCGTCTTCATTTAACGTTTCTGCCTCGGCATCCTTCGCCGTTGTATGGACGTCGCCCTCAGATGACCCATTTGCAGGGACAGTTACTTCGATTGGTTGTGTCGCTGTCCCGTCCGAAGTTTGTTCCGGTCGTTCTGTCTGGTCAGGATCGACTTTAGGCTTCGGGGCGTCATTGCTCGATTGAGCGTTTGTATGGGTGTCGTCATCCAGTACCTGTGAACTTGAGGGTTCAGGTGGTGTGTCTTCCTGATCGTTAAGATCGGTCGGCCGGCCGGTAGAGAGATCCTTCGCGCCCGCATGTTCCGGGGAGTCCGCTTGCGATGAGCTTTTGGGCGTTTCCGAGTCTACTTGAGGGTCCTTTTTCGAGGTAAGATCGTCACCTGGCGATTCATCCTGGGATGGATGTTTATCCGACTCTTCTCCGTGTTCGATCTTCGAAGGATCGGATAGCGCTGGCTCGGGGCGCATAACGGGGGTGGTTTTAAAGGAGGGGGTGTCCCCAACCTTTACCGGATAACTTTTGTTCCCCTGTGGGGGCAAAGTGTTATCTGGCTTTAGGGTCAATTCTGACCCGTTTTGTATGTCGAGCTTCGAGTTCGAAGCATCGCATGCAGGCTTTTCTTCGCAGTCAGCTTTTGACTGCTGCTCAGCGATGGGCTGACTTGAGTCACTGGATCGCGGCGCATCGAGTTTGACGGTCGTGGTAACGGCGACCTCATTCTTTGAGGGCGCCCCGCCCTGAGTAGGTTTAGTCTCGGAGGCGGTGCGTTTGGCTCGGAGATAATCTTCAAAATTGAAGATATCTGAACCGGTGAGCTGGCTGATGGTAAATTTGCAATATTCGACGTCATGTTCGCTGTCGCTGAGGTGGTCATCACTCAGAATTATGATAGTGCTTGAGTTATCATATTTAAGATTTCTGCGCAGGGATTGCCAACCGGTGCGTTCATCCGGGTCTTGAGCAAATTGTGATTCCTCTTCGAATCTGACCTGCGTTCTCTCCCTATTTATCAATTTCTCGGCTGTCAGTGCCTCCAGAAAAGGTAGGCAATCTTCGAACACGGTTCCTCGATAATAGACGATCGCTTTATCAATGTCTGGACAAGGAGACCTCTTTAATGGCTGTGACTGGACAGTCGAACTATGTTTGTTTGCCGGTTCAGTCATTTTCATACCTTCTTTTGCAAGTTCCGGCTTCGTCAACACTCACTACCTCGAATAGCCAAGCGGCATAATTCAATTCAACTGTGTAGCTGGATGTTAAAGCATTAAAGGCGATTGAGTCTATCCAGTCTGGATCCTCGATGCCGAGAGCGTCATAAATAAGGTCAATGCCGGTATGATAGCGCTTTTGTATCGGAGTGGCTTGCCAGTCTAACAGGGCGCTTTCTTTTGATGTTTCGTTAATGTCAGAAAAGAAACTGACAAGGAGCGCCGCAGATATTAAATCAATTTGGAGAGTTTGTGTCTTGAGATATTCAAGGAATGATTCGTCGCGGTTTTGGTAGCCGAGAATAGCGATTGGATCCATAATGACGCACCGCGCCGTTATGATTCGTTTACCCTCACAATATATCTGCCAACTGTGAGAATTTTCCTGCAAGCTCATGTAAAGGAATTCGGGAATATTTTTACTTTTATTCATTGTGTTATTGTTTTTTGGTTATCGTTTGTTGCCCGAATCAGTAGGATCCAGGCATAGGAATTCTGGCATAGGAATTCTGGCATTGATTTCTCGATTGAGCCGTGCCTCAAGGATCAGAGCAGGGTCCCAGAGACGGATGCCTCCGAATTGAAAATGGGGGAACTCGCCGCGTCGCACGCGGCTGTCTACTTGGGCTTTGGAAAGCTGCGCCCACCGCACGAATTCGTGCGTCCATAATAGCCTAAAACCCTCGGGATATTCGATTTGTTCGAGGTGGTGCTCTTCAGGCCAAGGCGATAGAACACCTCCTTGTGGAGAAAAGCATTTCTTCCGGATGTGGCTATCAACGCGCAAGAGATTGAATTGCTTGCGTCCGCCTTCGAGCATGTATGGGATGAGAGGCCTTGTTCCTTTGACGGTCCATCTTTGAACTCTATCGACGCTCACACGCATCCACGCCGCGACCCCGCGGACATCCGTCGTGTCCGTGCGTCGTGTTTCGATATGGTATGCGCTGTGCATACCATACTTTTGGCGTTTTTTAGCCTGAGCGGTTAAAATATTTTTAAGTAAACATACTTAGGTTTTGTAAATCATAGACTTATACGTTAAATTAAGTCATATTAAACAGATAAAGATTTTTGAGTACACTGGGTTTATTGAAGGCGGGTATGCCTTATTTTACATTTGGAGCCGACCAACAGCTCCGCAGTTATGCTCTCGCGGAGTTGCTTCAAGGCGATTCGGCTATGGGAATTGAAGTGGCAATTCCTCGCACTTCGCACCTCATGAGAGTTTTGGGTCGCGGCCGTCTTCGTCGGACTATCAGGAATTTTCCGTCTTGGGGGGAATTCATCTGGGAGCAGGTGCCGGAATTAAAAAAATTAAAGCCACCATATATAGAGCAATTGCTTGTCGCTATTGTGGGATCAAGTCGTGAGGGATACTGCAACCTGACCCAGTTTGCTCAGAGTGCGCACATTAGCCGTAATAAGGCCGCTGAGATTATGAGGTGGTTGGAAAAAGCGGGAGTTTGGATTCCCATTCGCCCGTTTCCTTACGTGTCAAGTGTGACCGCGCAGCGCACGAGATGTCACGGCGTCTTCTTTGATTCCGGTCTCATCGGGGAACTCATAAGTATGGGAAAGGATCAATTGACGGGACAGAACGCTCATAATGACCAGATTTTTCGAACCGCTGTAATTTCCGATTTAATCGCCAATTTGAGTCGGGATTTTGATGATTTTGAATTCTGGTACTTCCAAAGGAACCAGACAATCGTTGATTTGATCTTCAAGGTTTCTGGGAGCTATCACGCCCTCGTGATTAACCCTTCCAGCGCGTCAGGAGTGCGGAGTCCTCACTTTCTTTGGAATCTCGAGAGTGGATATGCCAACAATCTGAATTGGGGTGATGCATTCATGATCAACTTCAGTGCTCAACTCAGGCCACTTGGCCTTAAATATTTTCGTGGTTGGGAGATTCCTTTTGATGCTTACTGCGCTCGTGCAGAAAAATGCAGTGAGTTGCCCCGGACTCATACCTAGTCAGCCACCCAGCATACGCTGCATGTCTTTATATGCACCGACACTACCTATTTCTTTTTCGGGGAGATTGACCAGAATGCCTTAGCTTCCTCTTCGGTTGCTCGCCCCAAATAGTGAGCGCGTGCTATTTCTTCGGAGTGCCCAGCTTCATCAAGATAGTGTATTAAGGTCGTCTCGCCGACGGCTCGATAGGTCGAAAATGAGTGACGAAGCACATCGTGACCTAGTTTGACTGGACATCGTTCACGGAACTTTTTGACTCTGTAGTTGAGCCATTCGAGCTTTTTCTCTTCGGGCAATGAATCCGGAAAAGGTGGGTAGGTTGCAAACGAATAGGCGGTCAGCCACTCTTTGAGATTTGGGCGCATTAAGATGGTTCTTTCTCTGCTTGTTTTTGCAATCTTTTGGCTCAGGTAGATCCTTCCTGTTTTGACGTCTAAATGACGCCTTTCTGTCCGCACCAAGCATAGTTTAAAAATCTCCCCTTGCTCAATTCCAGGGCGAATCCCTGCAAAAAGCATTAGGGCAATGATATTTGCGATTTCCCCTCCACGGAATTCTTCTGCGAATGCCATCAAATCCCTTGCCTGATCGACTTCGAGGACCTCCGGTGCTCCATAATACACTTTATAGAAAGGAAGTTTACTGGCGGGAGTCGGTTGTTTACAATACCGACGGTCCTCAGATGCTGCCCAATCGAAAATCCGGTTGAATGAACCTTTGTAGTTGTTCCAAGTTTTATCTTCCAGAGGCTCATCAGATCCAGATTCAATAAATTCCAACAAGTCGTCTGCCTTGATCTGGTGTAGCTTTTTATTGCGAAAGTAATTCTTTAAGCGGTGAAGTAGATTTTTGTAGTCTCTCCGAACCCGCTCCTTCCACTTGCTTTTATGCTCATTCCTGAAGTCCATTTCGATTTCCTGAAATGTAACTGGAACGAGTTCCTCTTGGAAATTTCCTGTGTAAAACTTTGCCGCATCGAATAAGGTCACCCCATGGCCTTCTGAGCGCAGAAGCTCGCAGGCATTCTCGGCGCTTCTCAGTTCCTCTTCGCTGAGACGGGTAAGCCGTATCTTTGCTTTATTTTCGATCCGTGCTTCCTCCTGAATGAGGCTGTCGAGAAAAGTCTCGGCCTCTGCGTGCGATTTGAAAGATTTTCGAATCTGTCGTCCGTTGACGACTCTTGAGACTTTATAGACGGTTTTGCCTGTCTTCGTGGATTCTTCTTTGATTTCCGGAGTATTTTTAGGCCTTGCCATAGTCTCGTATTGCTATAACTTCTAGCGAAAATAGCAAGTAAAACAAAAAAAGCCCTATAAATAGGGCTTTAGGTGGTGGAGGTGGCGGGAGTCGAACCCGCGTCCCCTGTGTATTCACAGGCGGCATCTACATGCTTAGCTTTGAGTTTATTGTCGTCCCTGAATCGCCTCTAAGCGGGCTATTCAGTTTCCAGACTCTCTAT
>Ga0307933_1000361_pt1 | contig 43113 bp, 43 predicted proteins | sample OrgLakmetageno88_FD_201811 | JGI IMG/M metagenome (GOLD analysis project Ga0307933, IMG submission 201811) | Saline water microbial communities from Organic Lake, Antarctica - #88 | ecosystem: Environmental > Aquatic > Non-marine Saline and Alkaline > Saline | place: Antarctica: Organic Lake... | reverse complement strand
AATATAAACAAGTTACTGGATAGTAATGATCGACAGGTCAATACAAAGATATACTTTCATCAATCCCAGCACGGGTCAGATCAATACTCCCAGTAAGTATAGATTATAATCTCTATATCCCAACAATGGTTGGGTTGAACATGATCCTGAGGAGATATGGAAAACGACGGTTGAAACATGTAAATCAGTATTGCATGAAGTACAGCAAAAAGGCGTGAACGTTGCTGGTATTGGCATTACCAACCAGCGCGAAACAACCGTGATATGGAACAGAGACACCGGCAAACCAATTTACAACGCGATTGTTTGGCAAGACGGCCGCACCGCTGCTTTTTGCAACAGTATAAAAAAACATGAAGATAACGTTGCCTCTAAAACAGGCTTATTGCTAGACCCCTACTTTTCAGCGTCAAAAATAAAATGGTTATTAGATGAAGTAGAAGGTGCTAGACAACTTGCAAATGCGGGTAAACTGGCTTTTGGTACTATTGACTCATTTTTAATTTGGCGCTTAACCGGTGGCGCTAATCATGTAACCGATACAACCAATGCATCGCGCACTAATCTTTTCAATATTCATGGTTTATGTTGGGATGATGACTTGCTTAGCCTGTTTAATGTGCCAGCATCTGTTTTGCCTAAAGTATTAGAATCCTCAGATGACTTCGGCCACACTGAAGCCAGCTTATTTGGACGCTCATTACCAATTACTGGTGTTGCAGGTGATCAGCAAGCTGCATTATTCGGCCAGTGTTGTTTTGCCCAAGGCGATGTAAAATCGACTTATGGAACGGGATGTTTTGCATTACTAAATACGGGTAACCAAGCACTTAAATCAAAGCACAAACTGCTGACAACCATCGGCTATAGCTTGAATGGTGAAACCACCTATGCATTGGAAGGTTCGATATTCACCGCCGGGGCAAATATTCAATGGTTACGTGACGGTATAGGTGTTATTAACGACGCTAAAGAAAGCCAAGCACTGGCAGAATCACTCAACTATGACCATGGCGTATTTTTAGTTCCCGGCTTTGCTGGATTAGGCGCTCCGCATTGGGATCCTGATGCTAGGGCTAGTCTGTATGGTATGACACGCGATACATCGCAAGCGCACTTCGCCCGCGCTGCCCTTGAAGCTGTGTGCTTTCAAACTTATGACTTGCAACAAGCAATGGAAAGTGACGGCATTGCTTCTTCTAAAGTATTGGTTGATGGCGGAATGGTAGCGAATGACTGGTTATGCCAATTTTTGTCGGACATATTGCAAGTTGAAATTGAACGTCCGCAAAATATGGAAACAACAGCAATCGGCGCAGCTTATTTAGCTGGCTTAAAACTCGGTTTATATAAAGATCTTACTGATATTGCTTCGCAAAAGAAAATCGAGAAACGCTTCACACCTAATATTGATGAAAGCGTGCGACAAAAATTATTAGGGCAGTGGCATAAAGCAGTGGAATGCACTCTCGCATTTAGTCGCGCTTAGTTGCGGTTAGCATTCGTCAGTATGCTAGGCTGCTTTAATAGGCTATAAATAAACAATGGGCCGCCTATGGTGGCGGTTAACATTGATACAGGTACAACCATATCAAAAAACCATTCATTGATTAATGCTGTGATTATAAGTAACGATGCGCCCATTAATGCCGATACAGGTAAGACTATACGATTGTCATGGCCAACTAATTGTCTGACAAAATGCGGTATAAGTAGTCCTATAAAAGCAATACTGCCGGCAATAGAAACACTCGTTCCTACTAGTAATGCCGTTAGGATGAGTATTTTTCGTTCAAACTGGATCGGGTCAATACCTTTAAGTTGTGCCGATGCGCCACCAAGATATAAGCAATTAAGCTTTTTCCCCTGCATTATCAGTAACGCTGCTGAGATACAAATGATAGGCAAGGCGAAGGCAAGACTAACGAAGTTAGTATTGTGCAAACTACCCATTAACCAAAAGCTCAAGTTTTTAATTGACTGGGGAGGAGCATATATAAATAGCCAACCTATGATTGCACCCGCAATCGTCGAAATACCAATACCGGCTAAAATCACAGCACTAACTGATGCTTGCAGCTTTCGAGCTAATGCGTAAATGATAAAACTGCTCAACAAGGCACCGATAAAACAAGCAATGGGAAGCACGTAGTAAGCTACAGAATCAAAAACGCGGGGTAAAAAAGCAATACTTCCAGTCAGCAGTACGATCGCCGCCATTAAACTTGCGCCAGCACTAATGCCGATAATACCAGGGTCAGCTAACGGGTTTCTCAATAGAATTTGCAGTGCAGCGGAGCTAATTGAGATCGCGCTACCAACGCCAATAGCGGTTAGTAGCACCGGCAGCCGAATATTGATAAAAATATGTTGCTCAATATCCGACGTGAACCAAGCAAGCCCATCGGCGAAGACAAACAAGATGACAACGAGGGTAAATACGACGACGGATGAAACAATAGTTTTACGTTGACTCATTGAGGTTCTTATCGAGTCAAATGCGTCAATAAGCCATCTGATGCATCTTCAATCAAATCAAGAACGAGTTCAAAGCCTCGTTTGCCGCCGTGATAAGGATCAGGAACTTCATCAAATTCGGATTGTGTATAATCTAAAAATAACGCTATCTTGAAATGATATTCCTCAGGACATTTGCGCTTTAAATCTCTTACGTTAGCTTCGTCCATACCTAAAATTAAGTCAAAGTCGGTAAAGTCTTGCTCGTTTACTTTTCTGCACTTTAAACGAGACAGATCATAGCCTCTAGCACTAGCGACCTCTTGAGAACGCTTATCTGGAGCTGCCCCTTTGTGATAACCTGCCGTACCCGCTGAATCAACTTTAAAATCAAGGCCGACGTTCTTCGCTTTTAGAGTAAACACTCCCTCCGCCGTGGGTGAACGACAAATATTCCCTAAACATACGAAAAGTATTGCTGGCGACGACATCGATTACCTTTACCTTATTTTTAGGTCAACAGACCTTTGTTTCAAATAAAAACGAGAATACAAGTTTATAACAATTAACTCTCTTGTTAACATCAGTTTTTATATCAATTTAATAGGATAACAATTAAATATGCTTGATTTAGCTAAAGTACTGATGCTAAGCAGTTCCAGGAAGAACGATGAGCCATATCTATATCATGCTGAATCGATGATAAAACAACATTTAACCGGGATTACTGACGTCTTGTTTATCCCGTTTGCTGGCGTAACAGTGCCGTGGAATGATTACACTGCAAAAGTCAAAGAAGCCCTACCCGACTTCAACGTTAGCGGTATTCATCACCATGCAAATGCACGCGACTCCATTGCAAGTGCACAAGCTGTGTTAGTCGGTGGCGGCAATACCTTCAATCTACTCAATGAATTATATAATCAAGATTTACTGCTGCCTATTCAGCAACGAGTTGTTAAGGGCATGCCTTACATTGGTTGGAGTGCGGGGTCAAACTTATGTGGTTTAAGTATCAAAACATCAAATGATATGCCAATCATTCAACCGCTAAGCTTCGATACTTTTGGTTTCATTGCGGCACAGATAAACCCGCATTACAGCGACTACGTTGCTCCTCATCACAATGGTGAAACACGAGACCAACGCATCACCGAATTCTGTACTTTATATCCTGAAGTTCCAGTTATCGGCATTCGTGAAGGAAGTGCATTGCTGCGTGAAGGTCAAAAACTAACGCTTATGGGTCAACTTGATGCTGTTGTATTTACTGGGACGCAGCGAAAAGTAGTGTCTGCAGGCAGCGACATGTCGGTTTATCTATAATTAGCCAAGAATATGCTTTAGCGTACTATGAGTAAATTCAATGCCTTGCTGAGCATGCTTAACTTCAGCAAGAAAAGGCGCGTCAAGAAGTGCATGTAGAGATGCGAGATTTTCAGCGTAACAATTCATATTTGGATCAATCTGATTTGCAACCCAACCGATGATATCGCAGTTGTCGCGCTTAATTTGTTCAACCGTCAGCACTGCATGATTCAAACACCCTAGCTTCACCCCAACAACCAATATTACTGGCAACTTTGACTTAGCTACAAAGTCAGATAAGAATTCCACTTTTTTGTTGTCGTTTAATTGAGTACATTTACTATCATCTGAAGCGCTCGATAATGAAGATCTTAAGGGCGTTGATGGCAATGATGTGGGCAAGCGCCAACCACCTGCACCCTCTACCAGCAAAAAGTCTGCGTCCTCATTTTGTAATGCTTTTAACGCACCCGCTACTCGCTGCATATCAATCTTGCCACCCATCTGAGCAGCAGCAATATGCGGTGCAATCGGCGGGGAAAAAGCAATCGGATTAACCATAGCATAGGGCACTTTATGACTCGCAGCATCCTGCAAATTTAGGGCATCTTTATTTCGTAAACCGTGTGGTGTTTGTTCACAGCCAGCTGCTATCGGTTTAAAACCGATAGTTTTAAAGCCTGCCGTGTTAATTGCATTCAGCAATAAAACGCTAACATAGGTTTTTCCTGCATCAGTATCAGTGCCGGTAATAAATACACTTTTCATGCTTAACTCTGTTTCTTTTGAATGGTTAGAAATAAAATCTGGTAGGTTAACGGCAAACCCCGATTACCCTCTCCTTTATCACCGGCGTTTCGTTGTTGATATTGCTCAGACAGACCGCACACCCGTCGTTGCATTTGTTTGTCGAGTTCAATCAATTCTTGTTTACTAATAGCTGTGGATACTGTTACTGGAGAGAGTTGTAATTGACTATTTTTGCCTATTTGCTTGCTGTTGTATTTTGTCGCCGCACCAATTAGCTTCAATGCCCTTAACATATCTAAACTGCTGGAATGCCATTCTGTAAAGCTACGCACCTGTTGTTGAATATTTATTTTCACATTTGAATTTTGATTAATTTGTTCAATCTGCAAATCTTGAGTTGCTTGTAGCCATTGCTGTTGACTAAAAAAATTATTTATTCTTGGCGTTATGCCAATGTTCTCCCATGCATCTCGAAGTTCATACAGTGAAGAATCAAGCATAATAGCCAGTTGCGCAGAACCGCTAGTTGATAACACCCGAGCAATTTCAGCAATCGCAAAACTAGGCGAGGAGCACCACTGCAATGCCATTGAGGAATGCAGGACATCAATGGATTGGGATTGCAGCGGCAAGCTATCAGCGTCACCACTGCAATACAGAATTGCGTTATTGGTGGCCGTCGTCATGTCAGTATTATTTATCTGGGCGACTTTCAACATGCCGTGAGAGATGTCGATTGCTAAACAATTATCTGACATTTTGGCAAGCAAGCTAGTATGTAAACCTGTGCCACAACCTAAATCCACTGAAAATTTACTGCGCCCAGCAATAACATGACTAAGTAACTCAAGATTCACTTCAGCAATTTGCTTCTGCACTTGTGCGTAATGGTCGTAGTTACCACAAGCGGCTGAAAAGTGCTCAGCAACATGTTTTTTATTTACTTCTTGAGCACGAACCTCTGCACTGTTAGTTTGCTCAACTTCAATACATTCAAGCACGTCATTTATTGCGCAATTCATTGCTTTGCATCATTGGGTCGAACCGTGTTATCACGCTCCACTGTTTTTAGCGGGCTCATCACGATACTCAATGCATCTACCAATGCTTGAATATCTTGGGTCTGATGAAGTGCGCTAAGCGTAACCCGTAGTCGATCAGAATGCTTAGGAACGGTTGGGCTTCTAATTGCACTGACCCAAATACCTAAGCTTTTTAGATGTTCGCTCAGTGCTACTGCTTTTACCGGATCACCAATAATGATGGGCTGAATAGGCCCATCAACAGGTAAAATAGGCAAACCCGCTTGAGTTGCTAGCTGTTTAAACACCGCAATATTTTGATGCAGTGCTTCACGCTCTATCCCCTTTCGCATTATTTGCAAGCTGGTTCTAGTTGCGCGTGCTTGTGCAGCAGGCATTGCGGTGCTGTAAACGTAATGTTTGGCGAAATTCAGCATATATTCGACAAGGTCATTTGAACCCGCGATAAATGCGCCTTGAGTACCAATTGCCTTACCAAAAGTACCCATTAATACATCGATTTTTGGTGCACTGCGGGTTAATTTGTGCGCCGATAGTGCGGAACTACCCATTCCATTTTCACCAACACAACCTATTGCGTGAGCATCATCAACCATTAACCATGCATTTGAATTTGTGTTATCTAAGATTGCTGCAATACCTGATATATCGCCCTTGTCACCATCCATGCTAAAAATACCTTCAGTGACAACTAATGTGTCCGTCTTCGGCGTTAACGTAGATTGCAGGTGCTGGAGGTCGTTATGTTTGAATCTTGAGAATACTGCCTTTTTTGGGCCATTGTTAAGCTGCATGGCGCTGTCTATGAATGATGCATGCATTAGTTTGTCCGCAACGATGCAGCGCGGCACTTGCGTGCTTAAATTAGCAGTTTGAAAAAGCGCCTGACATAAGGCCTGATTGGCCGCAAAACCGCTTGAAAACAGCAATGCATTATCAAACGGCGTGTGTTCGCAAATATCCTCTTCTAATAATCGATGTTCACGAGAGTATCCGGTGACTACAGAAGAGGCACTGCTGCTAGCACCGTATAGACTTAAGCCTTCAGCAAAGCTCTGCAACACGTCAGGATGTTGACTCAAGCCCAAATAGTCGTTGCTCGAAAAGTTAATATAATGCTTACCATCAACCTCAATAATACCTTGGGTATTATTGGCAACTTCAACCCGCTTTCTGAGCAATGAATCAGCCCTTCTTTGCGCCAACTCTCGCTTTAAAAAATCAAATGACATTAGCTAATCAACTGCTCAGTCTGCGTTTTAATTTTCTTGTCCATTGTTTTCTCGTCCATTGTTTTAGTTACAGCGCTGGGCTTATTTGTTTTATCACTTGCATCGACATATAGCGACGCATTTTGCTTTTGAGTTATTTCATCAGTTAATGCCGCTGCAAATGCTTCATCAGAATAGTCTTTAGTTTGCTTTGAATTAATTCCTAACTTATTAAACAACATCACATCTTCTTGGGTCTCTGGATTTGACGTTGTTAACAGTTTACATCCGTAAAAAATACTATTCGCGCCTCCCATAAAACACAAGGCCTGCATTTGTTCATTCATTGATTCGCGTCCAGCCGACAAGCGTACAAAAGACTGCGGCATCATAATGCGTGCAACCGCAATTGTGCGAATAAATTCAAATGGCTCTAAATCATCTACCGAGTCTAGGGGCGTGCCTTCTACTTTTACCAGCATATTAATGGGTACACTTTCTGGATGTTGCTCAAGATTCGCTAGTTGTACTAATAAACTAGAACGGTCGTCACCGGTTTCACCCATACCTACAATACCACCGGAACAAACATGCATGCCGGAACCGCGCACATTACCCAGTGTATCTAAACGGTCTTGATAAGTTCTGGTGGTAATAATGTCACCATAAAATTCAGGCGATGTGTCTAAGTTGTGGTTATAATAATCCAAACCTGCTTGTTTAAGCTCTATCGCTTGCTCGCGAGTTAACATCCCTAAAGTCATGCAGGTTTCTAGTCCCAGTTTTTTCACTTCACGCACCATGTCTGTGACATAGGGCATATCACGCGCTTTTGGATTACGCCAAGCCGCACCCATACAAAAACGAGTGGAACCGGCTTCTTTGGCCTCTTTAGCACGCTCAATAACTTTATTTATTTCCATCAAGCGTTCTTTTTCAAGACCAGTGTCATAACGTGCACTTTGAGGACAATACGCGCAATCTTCAGGACAAGCACCTGTTTTAATCGATAATAATGTGCTCACTTGAACATAATTGGGATCAAAGTAAGCTCTGTGCACCAATTGTGCATGAAACAATAAATCGTTGAAGGGCAATGCATACAATGCATTTACTTCAGGGATAGTCCAATCATGTCTTGGTTCAAATTCAATGTTTTTTAGCGTAGTCGAGGTCGCAGAAGTGTTCATGAATACCTATTATCCTAGTTAGTCCCATCACGTTTTATCGTGCTTGTAGGGTTTACTATTCTTATTATGTCCACTAGTCTATGCGGACGGACAAAGTTGTCAACTTTACTAAATAAAAAAACTGTACTAAAGGCTAATAATTGAACAATACAGAATTTGACAAACGCCATATTTGGCACCCTTATACCTCAGCAATAAATCCCCTCCCGTGTTACGAAGTCGTTGGCGCCAGTGGTGTTGAGCTGATTTTAGTGGGTGGTGAAAAGTTAGTTGATGGCATGTCATCTTGGTGGGCAGCGGTTCATGGCTATAATCATCCGGCTCTTAATCAGGCTGCACATAAACAAATCGACGCTTTTGCACATGTAATGTTTGGTGGTCTCACCCATCAACCGGCAATCGATTTATGTCGTAAATTAATCGACATAACGCCCGACGGTTTAAACAGGGTGTTCTTAGCAGACTCAGGCTCTGTTGCGGTTGAAGTCGCAATTAAAATGGCCTTACAGTACTGGGCATGTCAAGGACGCTCACAAAAGGTCAAGCTTATCGCACCACGCAATGGTTATCATGGCGACACCTTTGCTGCGATGGCGGTGTGCGATCCAATTAACGGCATGCACAGCTTATTTCAAAAAAGCCTAGTTGAGCACTTTTTTGCTCCTGCGCCGCAAACCCAGTTCGATCAAACTTGGAACGCGGATGATGTGTTGCCGATGCGAGAAATCCTCGAACAGCACCATCATGACATAGCCGCCTTAATACTTGAACCAGTGGTGCAAGGTGCGGGCGGAATGCGCTTGTATCACCCTGAATATGTTAAAGCCTGTCGAAAGCTCTGTGATGAATTTAACGTCCTATTGATTTGCGATGAAATTGCCACGGGTTTCGGCAGAACGGGTAAATTATTCGCCTGTGAGCATGCGCAAATCAGTCCAGATATTATGTGTTTAGGCAAAGCACTAACCGGGGGCTACTTAACGATGGCGGCAACATTGTGCACTGACGAAGTTGCCGAAGGAACGTGTGTTGGTGACCCTGGCGTATTTATGCATGGACCAACTTATATGGGTAATGCACTGGCATGCGCCGTTGCCAATGCCAGTATTGATTTAATTCTCGAAGGTGCATGGCAGCAACAAATTCCTCGAATAGAAAAACAACTACGTGAAGAACTTGCGATCCTCAACGACTTCGAATCTGTCGCCGACGTCCGAGTGCTCGGCGCAATAGGCGTGGTAGAAATGAAACAGCAAGTAAATGTAGCTGACATCCAACAAATATTTGTAGAAAAAGGCGTATGGATACGACCGTTTGGTAAACTAATTTATATTATGCCACCGTATATTATTGAACCCGAGCAATTAAAAAAACTCACGTCTGCAATTCATTTTGCGATCCAGCGCTTATACCCAAATTAGTCTTTATTGCCGCGAAAATCAGCGGCATTTAAACCATGTTTTTTCAATAGTTTGTGCATGTCGGTACGATTGCGTCCTGCTAGGTCAGAGGCGCGCGTTACATTACCGTCGGCTAACTGCAGTAATCGGCACAAGTACTGATATTCAAAAGAATCTCTTGCTTGTGTCAATGTTGGCCAATTTTGAGACAATTCAGATAACGCCTGTTCCACAAGACTCAGGGGGATCACGGGGGTCTGTGTTAAAGCAACGCACTGCTCAACAACGTTTACTAACTGTCTTACGTTGCCCGGCCAATCGCTGGTTGCCAAACGGTTTAAGGCATCTGATGAGAATCGAGTGACCTTTACACCATGTCTTTCAGCGCTTTGTTTTAACAAATGATTGGTCAGCAGAGGAATATCCTCAAACCGCTCTTTGAGTGACGGTATACGTAAATTAACTACATTCAAACGGTAATATAAATCTTCTCTAAAACGGTCTTCTTCCATCTCAAGCTGCAAATCTTTATGCGTTGCTGAAATAATTCTGACATCAATATCAATATTAGTAGCGCTGCCTACGGGTCGAACAGTTCTCTCTTGTATCGCGCGCAGCAACTTGACTTGTAAAGACGTTGGCATATCGCCAATTTCATCTAAAAACAGCGTACCACCGTGTGCTTCCCGAAATAATCCGGTTGATGATTGCACTGCCCCCGTAAATGCCCCTTTGGTATGTCCAAACAGTTCAGATTCGAGTAAGTTTTCTGGCAACGCGCCACAATTTATTGCCACAAAAGGCTTATTTGCACGATCACTCGCGCGATGAATGGCTTTTGCTAGTAACTCTTTACCCGTTCCGCTAGCACCATTGATTAGCACACTCACGTTTTTACCTGCAATACGATGTGCTTGAAGCAATAACTTGGTCATTTCAGGTGCGCGAGTGACTATGTCCTTACACCAATCACCAATATCGCTGGTTGTATTTTTTTGTGTGGCTCGAGCCAATACTTTTCTTAGTTCGTCATGGTCTATGGGTTTTGTAAGAAATCCAAAGACCCCTTTTTGTGTTGCCGCTACGGCGTCTTTAATAGTGCCGTGGGCTGTCATTAACACAACTGGCAAATTAATATAACGGTGAATTATTTCGTCAAAAAAGCTCAAACCATCTAAACCGGGCATACGAATATCACTCAATACAACATCAAATGTATTATTGAACATCATGCGTAAGGCTTGGGTTGCATTATTTGATGGTGTCACATCATAACCCTCTCCTTGAAGTCGAATAGTTAATAGTCGCAGTAGGTTTTCGTCATCTTCAACTAGCAACAGTCGAGGTGTTTTTTTAGTTTGGCTAGCAGCCAAATCATTGGTCTTTGCTGGGCTTGTGATCATTTGCTAACACTCCTATTTTGATTCACCATGGAGGCCTCAATATCGAGCAATTGCTCAACCTGCTTGCGTTGCTTTTCTATCTCTTCATTTTTTTCTACTAGTTGAATTTCTTGAGCTGCAATCGTTTTCTCTTGACGTCCATTAACTTTGCTCAAAATAGTGATCGCCGACTCTAATTCTAATAACTGTTGGCTGGGTTGGAATATGAGAATATCCAAAACTTGTGTCATCGACTTGTCGGTCAGCATTTGCAACTCTTCAATCCATTTTTGTGCACGTAATCGGTTACGGTATGGGGTATCGTCGCCTTGGCTCAATAACACTTTTTCGATAAGTGATTTGGGGTCTAGTGGCAACGCTTCTATCATATCGCTCCTGATTGACCATGAAATAGTTGATACTAAGATCAATTTGTCCGACCAAGCGTCAAGCTCACAGTAAACACCAAAAAGAGCCATTGTTTCTGGATCGCTACAATATTTAGTCGACATTAAGCTAACCACTTCGCTTTGTTCGCTCTTCAGTGGCTTTAATACTCCACAACCGATGAGTGAAAACACAGCCAGTAAAACAAGCAATATTTTCATTGTGCATCATTCCTTGGTAATTTAATTCTGAAACACACTTCCGCGTAATCAACATCAACAATAGTCACTGTACCACCGAGTAATCGAGAGCAATCGGCAACAATAGACAAGCCTAATCCAGCACCAATAACTCTATCATTACGCATAAAGTCGCCTCGCTTAAAAGGTTCAAAGATGTCAGTGCGTGCCTCAGCCGAGATTGGATTACCGTGATTAGCAACATCAAGAAGGTAACTGTTAATATCAACTGTAATTGCAACATAAATCCTAGTTTGAAGTGCGCCATGCGCTATTGCATTTGAAGTAAGATTGTCCAATATTCGCCTAAATAATTCTGCATCAGTGGGTATCGTCAGTGCGCCATCACTGACTTCAACCTCAACAATACAGCCAGATTGCTTTAAAGCTAAGCCATTTTGAGTTAAACATTCTTGAATAATATTTGCACTTTTAATATTTTCAATTGAAGGTTCGGCTTGTTGCAATAGGGCATTGTAGTCAAGTAGCTTTTCAATCAACAGATTTAATCTTGTGGTAGAAGCTTGGAGCAAAGTAACGACTTCTTTTTGCTGCACGCTTAATGGCCCTACCATTTCTTCTGCAAGCAATGCGCATCCTTCTTTGAAGCTAGCAAGTGGGGTTTTTAATTCATGCGATGCATGTCGCAATAGCGCCGTCCTTACTTTTTCAAGTTGTTGAATGCGTTGGTGTAGGGCAAATAAATCTTTTTCAACAGCAATTAATTCACGTGGTCCCGAAGACGATTTTGCTGGTAAATCATTTTGATTTTCAGCAATAGCACCAATAATGTCTTTTAGCTTATTCACCGGCTTAATAATTAATTTAGTGGCGAAAATAATAAGGGTCAACGAGAGAACGGTCAACACTGCAGTTGACCATGCCTGTTTTTGCTGCAATTTAGATAGGTAGTCTTGCTGTTTAGATACGCGCTCATTAACCGTATCACGCACGCCATCGCTCAATGTGCTAACGGCTATCCGAAACGACTGTAAATGCGCATCAAGCACTATTTTATCAGTCATTGAGCTATAATTTTCGAGTTGGATAAGCTGTCGATGCACGTGTCCGCATACATCCGCATCATTTAGTTGTTGGCAAAATGGCGTTAGCTGATCTTGAAATAAATTCAGAGAGTCGTCATTAAGTCGTTTAAGCGTGGCATTGGGGAGAACGAAGTGTTGTCGCAGCAGTCTTTCGATATCAAGAGCCATGTTTTCTAAGTTTCTGATAGTGCCCGCTGTTTTAACAAAAAACTGCGTCTCTGTTACCGTATTGTGATTTAGTTTGGCTAAGTCATTTTGACTTTGCCATAGCAGAGTAAACAGAGGAATGAGTGCAACAATGAAGCTACCAAATATGAGTTGTTTGAGAGAGCGTATTTGCACGTGACGAAATAATTTCAAGTGGATTTTTTTAAGCATTACATAGCCGGGGCTTGGCATCAATAGTTGCATATTGATAACACTCGGATACTAGCCCAATCATCTGTGTATTGAGCCATTAAAGCCTTCGATAGATGCAAAATATCAGCCTTTGGTTATTTCGCTAACCTTTAGTTCGTCTAAACTGATGAAGCCGTCTTCGTTGCTATCAATTTTAGTAAAGTTTTCAAGCAGTGCTTTATGCCCTGCTGCTTCGTGTAAAGATATTAAACCATCTTGGTCGCTATCAAGCGTCGTCATCAGGCTTTCCTGAGCACGCGCCGTAGACGAGACAACTAGTGCCAACAGACCCTGCACCAGCATGATAGTTAGGGCAATTGTCATTAATTTTTTGAAATTAGCCATATTATTTCCTTAATCAGCGCCCGTGAAATGCGTTCTTAACTGCAAGTACCAGTGTCGCTTTTGTTATTCATTACCTACAACCTACACATTCTCAGCAATAGGCTCTGTGAAAGAAGATCTTGATAACGCCTATACAAAATATAAGCCAATATTTTTAATTTATTAAATTCATAGACTTAAGAAAAATACACCCTTTTTTGAACGTTAATGTGAAGCGAAAAACAGACACTTAATTAGAGGGCGAGCGGCACCTCATTTAAATTAAATATAAACATCATAATTTACAACAACTTAATCGCATAACAACGGTGTATCTATTAACAGACAAAGCGATAGCTGTGATAATTACTAATACTGAGTCAACTGATTGCGGCCAGCTTCAGAGTCTTGCAGAAATATGGTGCTTTAGCACAACGATGTGCGGCTGATGAAATTAGCTTATCTCCTAATACAGCGTGGTGTAAAAAGTCGTGTTCAGCGTGATTAAACTGATAATGGTAATGCTTGCTAAAATAAAAAGATTTATACCGAAGCTATCGTTCTTGCGTCTATTCCTTCGCAAGCGCAGGATCATTGAGACCAAACTTAAGCCCAAACAGACTTGCAACATAGCCAACAAGCCATCGATGTGTTCTTTTGACCAATATACTCGACCTTCAACTCCCCAAAATTTTTGTATGCCACTGATAAATTCTGGGCGCGCATAGTGAAACAGCACCAGTGCTGCTATGAGCGAAACCCAGGCGGCAACATTTAAAATAACCATGAACCTAAATAAAGGTTCCTTGCTCACAGTCGTGTGTCGACGATTAGTAAACCCTGAAGGTTTTGTTGCGTCCTCTCTTTCAGTCTGATTTTTTTTATGAATATCCTGCATAATCGAATTTGCCTACTGTTATCCGCCGCATAGTTAAGTATACTTGGGGCCTAAATTGAGAACAAAATGTGAAGTCTCTAATATCACGCGCTTTGCGTACAACTTTGCTAACTTTGACACTTGTATTTTTTTATACAAACTTTAATGCAAAGCAGATTAATAATGCAATAAAAATGAATTAGTGAAATCTAGTTATGCCCATGGAGAAAAATATGACATATGCACCAGTCGCCGATGTTTTGGCTGGCAAATATGGTGTCAACGACACTGTGACAATTAAAGGTTGGGTAAGAACCCGTCGTGATTCTAAAGCGGGTCTTTCATTTATCAATGTACACGATGGTAGTTGTTTTGACCCTATTCAGGTGATTGCACTGAATACCCTTGAAAATTATGATGAAATCATACGTCTCACAACCAGTTGCTCAGTGTCAGTAATTGGCACAGTGAAACAGTCTGAAGGACAAGGCCAAAGCATTGAAATTGATGCACAGTCGTTGGAAGTATTGGGTTGGGTGGAAAATCCAGATACTTATCCAATGGCAGCCAAGCGTCATAGCATTGAATATTTGAGAGAACACGCTCATTTGCGCCCACGTACTAATATCATAGGGGCTGTAACACGCGTTAGAAACTCTTTGTCGCAAGCGGTACATCGCTTCTTCCATGAGCAGGGTTATTTTTGGATTAGTACGCCCATTATTACCGGGTCGGATACGGAAGGCGCAGGTGAAATGTTTCGCGTTTCAACACTCGATATGATGAACATTCCACATGATGAGCAAGGTAACGTTGATTATAAAGAAGACTTTTTTGGCAAAGAAACCTTTTTAACAGTATCAGGCCAATTAAACGTTGAGACTTATTGCACCGCTATGTCAAAAGTTTACACCTTTGGACCTACGTTCCGAGCTGAAAACTCAAATACGAGTCGTCACCTAGCTGAATTTTGGATGATTGAACCAGAAGTGGCTTTCGCTGACTTATCAACGGTTGCAAAATTAGCTGAAGACCTGTTGAAATATGTCTTTAAAGCAGTCTTAGAAGAACGTTTAGACGACATGACTTTTTTTGCACAACGCGTAAATAAAGACGTCATTACTCGATTAGAAAACGTGGTGAACTCTGAATTTGTTCGTATGGATTATACCGATGCGATTGAAATTCTGAAAAACAGCGGCAAGGCATTTGAATTCCCAGTTGAATGGGGTGTGGACTTGTCGTCTGAACATGAACGCTATTTGGCAGAAGAGCATGTTGGCGCGCCTATTATCATGCAGGACTATCCAAAAGATATTAAAGCATTTTATATGCGCATTAATGATGACAACAAAACTGTTGCAGCGATGGATATATTAGCCCCTGGTATTGGTGAAATTATTGGTGGTTCGCAGCGTGAAGAACGACTTGATGTATTTGACCGACGCCTAGCAGAAATGAGTCTAAACCAAGAAGATTATTCTTGGTACCGCGACTTACGTCGCTATGGTACGGTTCCACATGCCGGTTTTGGTCTAGGCTTTGAACGTCTGGTTGCTTACGTTACAGGTGTTCAAAATGTGCGCGACGTGATTCCCTTCCCGAGAACACCTGGAAATGCTCAATACTAATTTTTAGAAAATAACAACGCAGTTAAAAGGCTTAATATGCTCTTCATATTAAGCCTTTTTTATATTTGCGTTAAATTAAGCAAGGTGTTGTTAACCAAGTCACTGAAACAGCATCAACAGAAATTTGTCGTTATTGATATGTTAAAAAATTGTTGTTTCATTGAGTAAACGAGGTAATATTGCACATGTAAGACTTAGCTGCTGATAATTTCAGTTCCGCTAACCAATCACAGACCATAAGTTCACTTTAAAAAAACTGATATACATGAGACAAAACAAATGTTTGCAAATGGGAAAAGAACATTTATAAATTACCTTCAAATTGGCACTACAGACGAAAAAAGTCTGGAGGCCAATCAGCAGTTATTTGTCTCAAATTTGTTTTCTTTTATCGGTTACACCATCACGTTCATCCTCGCCCTTAACGCTGCCATTAGTGGCACGTCTATGTTGTCAATTTCATTATTTTTTGCCAGTGGTATCTTTTTCTTTTGCCATCAGGTGCATCGCTTTCCGAAGTTGGGTAACACCATTTCAATCTCTAAAAGCATCGTTTTTATTAATCTGTTGCTATTAATGCTCTACCTTGTCTATTCTGGGGGCGTGTCTAACACGGGCCCTCTTTGGATCTATATTGTGCCGCCTGTGGCATTCTTTTTTAGTGGCTTGCGTAAGGGGATTACAGGCATTGCTGTTTTTGTAATAATTCTCACTGTTATGCTGTTTTATCCACATGAAACATTACTACAGACGACATATACGCTGGAGTTTAAACTGCGCCTGATGTTGTCATTCCTTACCGTCACCTTACTCTTCGGCTTTTACGAATATTCTCGCCAGCAGTCATACAATCGTATCGAGGACCTTAGCCATAAGTACGAACAACAAGCTATGCATGACGCATTAACGAACTTGCCAAATAGACGAGGAATGCGAGTATATTTAAATCATGAATATAATCGGTTAATGCGCTCAAAAGAACCTCTGTCTTTACTTATTTGCGATATTGATTATTTTAAACAAGTGAATGACAAATACTTTCATGATGGCGGTGACTTTGTGCTTCAAAGCTTATCCAAATTTTTTATTGAAAAGATTAGACAGCAAGATATTGTGGCACGATGGGGCGGAGAAGAATTTTTATTTTTACTGCCAAATACCAGTTTAAAGGATGCGGTAGTACTTGCGGAAAAAATTAGACAGCAAGTTGAGGACCATATTATTCATTACAAACACAATGACATCAAAATTACGATTAGTATGGGGGTAAACGAAGTTACTCCCAATGTTAATATCGAGCAAGCTATCAACATAGCTGACCATTCACTGTACGCTGCTAAAAAAGAAGGTCGTAATCAAACGGTTTCTGCTGATACGATGAAATATAGTACGTAAAACTTGTAGAGAAAAATAACAGTGAATATTGATCGAATAGATAAAGAAATTCTACGAATCATTCAACAGGACGCAGCACTAACAACCGCAGAAGTTGCTGAACAAGTTGGACTGACAACAACGCCTTGTTGGCGACGAATTCAGCGCATGCAGGACTCAGGGATAATTATAAAAAAGGTAACCCTACTTCGACCCGAAAAGCTAAACCTTATGCTGACTGTTTTTGTGAATGTCAAAGTTGCTAAACATGACTCTAGTTGGCTCAAAAAATTTGCTGAACATACTCAAGCTTTTGAAGAAGTTGTTGAATTTTATCGATTAAGTGGTGAGTTTGATTATATGCTCAAAGTCCTTGTTTGTGATATGCAAGGCTATGATCATTTTTATAAACGCTTCATTTCAGGTATTGAATTAAGCGAAGTTACCTCGAGTTTTGCCATGGAAAAAATTAAAAACCAAACTGCTATTCCACTTAATCATTTATAGCTTTTAGTTGTTTACCGATATTCGGCAGCGAGATTACAAATAAGCTAAACGTTGCCTCAGGCACTTTCTCACAAATTAGTGCTGATTCACTTCAAAATATAAGCTCAACTGCTATATTTTTAGCCACTTCTAACACCATAAAATATTTCTATTTGCAAAATAATCAACTTTTTGCTGTAAATTTACCCTAACTTTATTTTACAATTATTTTAAGATTAGATTTATGATAATCGTCTAAATTAAATAAAAATGCTAAATCGTAAATTTTCGCAAGGTGCAGCAGCACTATTAACTGTATTGCAAAAATCATCTCGAAAGGATTTGTTTCAAATGAAGTCTGAGCAAAACAAAGAAACAACTCGAATAAGTCAACTGGATGAAAAAAAACATACTATTGAAATGTATTTTCATGCCATCAATAATTCAACAGATTCAATATTCGTAAAAGATCAAGAGTTTAGGTTTGTCCTTGTCAACGACGTTTTTTGCAGTATTTCGGGGTTATCTAGGAGGCAAATAATAGGTACAACACTTGCCGGCAAACTAACACCTAGCGAAATGGAACATTTTTTTTCTATCGATAGACAGGTGCTTGACACAGGGACAGAAATTTTATGCGAAGAGTTACTTACAGCTAGTGATGGGGGAGAAACTAAGACTGTATCAACCAGAAAAAATCGGTTTATAGACTCCAAAGGTGACTACTATATAGTAGGAGTCGTTACCGACATTTCAGAGAAAAGACAGCTTGAGCAAGAAAAAAGCGATGCCCTGAAAGAGAAAGGTAGGCGAGCCGATGAATTAGTCATTGCTGAAGAAGATAAAGGTAAGCGAGCTGATGAATTAGTCATTGCTGAAAAAGAGAAAGGTAAGCGAGCTGATGAATTAGTCATTGCTAACAAAGAACTAGCCTTTCAAAATAAAGAAAAAGATAAACGGGCTGATGAATTAATCATTGCCAACAAAGAGAAAGATAAGCGTGCTGATGAACTAGTTATTGCAAACCATAAACTTTTTTTGCAGAACCAAGAGAATGAACACCTCCTAAAAAAGCTAAAACGTGCGGCCAGTGTTTTCACCTCCGCCAATGAGAGTATTATAATAACCGATGCCAATGGCATTATTGTTGAAGTTAACGAGGCTTTCAGTCGCATTACTGGTTACGCTGCTCAGGATGTACTGGGTAAAAATCCAAGATTTCTGCAATCTGACCGCCAGTCGCCAGAATTTTACACCGAAATGTGGGATAGGTTGTTAGCAAAAGGTACCTGGCGTGGTGAGATATGGAGCCGCCGCAAGAGTGGTGAAATCTACGCCGAAATGATGGCGATCAGCATCGTCAAAAATGCCACTGGTGTCTTGCAACACTCCATTTCATTGGGCACCGACATTACAGAGCTCAAAAACTATCAGAGCCAGTTGGAACAGATTGCTCACTTCGATATTTTAACCAATCTGCCTAACCGTGTATTATTAGCCGACCGCCTAAGCCAAGCTATGGTGCATTGTCAACGCAATAATCTCAAACTAGCGGTTGCATTTATGGACCTAGATGGCTTCAAAGAAGTCAATGACAAGTATGGTCATAATGTGGGTGATGAACTACTCATTGCCTTGTCACAACGCATGAAAGCCGGTTTACGTGACGGTGATACACTGGCACGTATTGGCGGTGATGAATTTATCGCCGTCATGGTTGATTTAGAAAAGATAGAGGATAGTGCCCCTTTATTAGAGCGTCTACTGACAGCCGTTGCTACCCCTATTGAGTTTGATGATGCTGTTCTGAAAGTGTCAGCAAGCATTGGTGTGAGTATTTATCCACAAGACGGATCAGACGCAGACCAACTAATACGTCACGCCGACCAAGCTATGTATGTTGCGAAGCAAGAAGGTGAGGATCGTTATCGCCTGTTTGATAATGCACTTGCTAATGCAGTCAAGGCCCAATTGCAGAATATAGACGATATTCGTTCAGGAATGGATAAATGCGAGTTTTTGCTGCACTATCAACCCAAAGTAAATATGCACACTGGCGAAGTGATTGGCGTAGAAGCGTTAATTCGTTGGCAGCATGCCGTCCGTGGTTTAGTCCCACCGTTAGAGTTCTTGCCTGCAATAGAAGGTCGGGCCATTAGTCTGAAATTGGGTGAATGGGTGATCGATAATGCATTAACTCAAATCAAACAGTGGCAAAGTATGGGATTAAGTATGCCTATCAGCGTCAACATCAGTGCCTATCAATTACAACAAGATAACTTCAAAACTCGCTTAGCGGGGCTATTGTCGGCCCATCCTGAAGTGAACCCGTCCCATTTAGAATTGGAAATATTAGAAACAAGTGCATTAGAAAATATCAGCAAAGTGTCTGTTACTATGCATGCCTGCAAGGAGTTTGGCGTGAGCTTTGCTTTAGATGACTTTGGCACGGGATATTCATCACTCACCTATCTCAAACATCTGCCAGTAAGATTGATTAAAATCGACCAAAGCTTCGTGTATGGTATGTTAGAAGACAACGATGATTTGGCCATTGTTAAAGGTGTCGTCGGTTTAGCCAAAGCATTCCAGCGTGATGTGATAGCTGAGGGAGTGGAATCTATCGCGCATGGAGTGGCGTTGCTGAAAATAGGTTGTGAGTTGGCGCAAGGTTATGCCATTGCTCGGCCCATGCATGCCGATGATATTCCTGGCTGGTTTGCTAACTGGCAAATCGACGATTCTTGGCAGGCATGAAATTTTATTTCCGCAAACCGTCAGTCTAGTCAATACTCTTCGTTTAAATAGCGTTCGTTTAAATAGCGTTCGTTTAAATAGCGTTCGTTTAAATAGCGTTCGTTTAAATAGCGTTCGTTTATCTCCAGACTTCGTGTTTCACCCAATCCACTTCCATGGTCCAATTTTGGGTCATAGGAGAGTCATTGATCTTAGCAAAATTCAGGATAGCAAATAAGGGCTCAGGGAATTGGTCTTCATCCTTGCTATTACGATACACCTCAATTCCATCGAGGCGGAAAATAATGTCATTACCAAGTAATTCTACTGAGTAATCGTGATATTCGCCCAGCGTTGCCGCTTGCACCAACATTAATGCCTGCCAGTCACCGCCGTCACAGTAACCTAAACTTGTTATTGCCCTAGCTGCGTAGTGATCAGGGCCACCATCACTATGATGTTCAAAAATATCGATTTCACCTGAACCGGTCATTGGCCAACAGACAGTCTCATCGGCTTCTTGCACTGGTGCTTCATTATTCAAAGCACCTAGCAACCACCAAGCCGGGAACATACCGGATTGACCACTATTTTCAACCTTTAATCTAGCGGTCCACTTACCTTTGATAAATTCTTTACGGTTTTTTGAAGCAATACGACCGGCCACATATTGTGTATCGTGATGTTTTTCACCATGCTTGCTAATGTTGTTACAGGGGCGTTTTTTACCTAAGTCAATCACTCTTAGCTTTAGAGTACCATCGCTGACTTCCCGAGTGTTAAACTGATTATCTGGCACATAACATTGGTCTTCTTGATTCACCCATATCATCTGGTCTTGCCAGTTTTCTGTGTTAAAGGTGTCAAATTCATCTAAGAAGTCTACTTGCCAACCACTAACCGCAGCTACATTATCTTGTTTAACTAGTTCTTCTGAGACGGGCCCAGAACAAGCCGATACTAAAACAGCTAAGGTGATGATGGACGAACTATATTTCATCTGATCTCCAGAGGTTAAACCGCTTATAAAATAGTTATGTTCAGTGCGCTAAAGGGTCTAAATAATACACCAACACCTCTGAACTTTAGAATTTTATACCATATATCGATTCTTACAACTTTTGGATAGCGTTAGTTTGGACTAAATTTGAGACAAGTTGGAATATACCGCCTCACTGCATCAAACCGTGAAATAATTATAAGCGCACTAATACGCATATGAAAAATTGAATCCGCCGTTTTTCAGAACACAGCGGGGAGGTTTTTACAGCCGTAATTTGTTATCTTTTTTTGATCATCTACTAATTGCTTTTAGTGCCCCTAGTAGATATTTTGGGTTGTGCGTCGATTCATACATTGGGTGTACTTTGTGGTCGGTATCAAACAAACCATAAACAGCCATTTGAGCTGTTCTGACAGAATATTCAACCGTAAATACGCAGTCTTTTGGTGCCTCTGCAAACTGACCTAAAAATGCAAAATTTGTTGCCCCTTTTGGTATTACATCAGGTCTGTCTCCTCTATTTCTTGGCATAAAAAGACTATCAATAAACGGCATCGCGACAGGAATACAATTGACCTTTCCAGCTGCTGTAATCGGCGCCATCAAGTCTTGGATCTTTAAATGATAATAAAGCTCTTCTAACATCTCAGCGCCGCTGCACTGTGACATTGTTTTATTAACGTAATTGCCTTTTCTATCAGGATAAAGTCCATAACCCCAAAAAATATTTACATCATCAGCTTGATTTGGAAAGTGCGGCTGGCGTGCTATGACAAATGACATAAGCCAATTAGAATCAGTCAAAGTAACAAGTCCACCGGTGCCATCTACATTACCCGAAAAGTTTTCAATATAATCCTGAAATGTGCTGTCTTTCATGGTTGCCGTAAATGAATACCATTTTTGCAAGTCAATGTTGTCACAGAAGGGATTTGGGTTACCGAAAGCCTTGTCTTTTTTTGCTATTTTCTTCCATAGCGTCCATGAGCCAGACGCCTCCAGACCTTTTAGTTTTGCTGGCGTGTCCCAGCTTCCATTATCAGTACTTTCTGTGATTGAGCCATTTGTAAAAAACACAAAGTCGTTTTTTCCGAGTACTATTTCAGTTTTGTCTTTAAGGTGAAGTACCGTAGCCGTTTTTTTGTCGGCGGATAAATTGAAATCAATATCAACAACTTCTTTACCCATTTCAAACTTCACCCCCTTTTCTTCTAGGTATTTTTTTATCGGTCTTACTACAGAGTCATATTGATTATATTTAGTTCGCATCACGCCACCCAACTTATGCAAACCATCAACAAGGTGCATGAAACGTTTCATGTAGCGTCTCATTTCAGCAAGACTACTCCATTTTTGAAAAGCAAACATAGACGTCCATATAAGCCAAAATTTAGTCTCAAAAAAAGCTTGGTCAAACCAATCTTCTATCCTTTGATTGCCTAATGATTTTTCAGAAACGTAGGTGAGTTTAATAAAATCCTTTTGTTGATCGAAGGATAATCCATACGAGGACACATCTAATTTCTGGCCATCTTTCAAAAGTCTGGCCTGTGCATTTGAAACAAATCGTTGATTAAATTCGTAGGATTCGTCCCTTACCGAAACGCTTGGATCTTCTAATGAAGGTATGTGTGAAAGGAGTTCCCAATAACACTCGTAGTGCATTTCATGCATCCTTCCACCACGAACAACATATCCTTGATCTTGATCGCCAGCACCGTCAGTGGCGCCACCGGCAATCATTTCTTTTTCCAAAATATGTATATTCTCACCAGTAATGCCCGCATCTTTTTCTAAATATACAGCACTAGCAAGTCCCGCAATTCCACTGCCAATAAGATATACTTTTGAATCTTTACGATTGTTTTCTGCTGCTACTTCCATACTATTTTCTAACTCCTGCGGTTTTTAAATTAGTAGATAAAGGCCTTGAGGTTAACCTTGAGAGGATTTTCGTAATACTATATTTTAGATATTACGAAACAAACAGACGGCCCGCAATTAGGAGCGCCCACAGGTAGTTGTGGTCAGTACTTATGGAGAGCTGTTATGGAGAGCTGTTATGAAGAGCACTTAAATATAGGCCGCAGTTATAGGAGCGAGTATAAGGAGCACTTGTTATTAGCAAAAACAACGGCAAGCGTCGGTGGCCGTTGAGATTTAATTTATGGCGTCAACTTGTGCAAAATATCTTTCACATTTTGCTCGTGCTTACTTTGCCATTGCGCTAGCGTTTGCTGAGCGTCGGTGTCGCGGCGACTAACAGCAGTGGCTAAAGCCTCTTTTGCTTGGGCTTTTGGAATAACCGCTATGCCGTCGTTATCGGCAACAATAATATCTCCGGTATGCACGTTTACACCGCCACATACCACAGGATTATTAAGCGGTATATAGACTTTTTTCGCGCCTGGTTTTGGGCAGGTTCCAAGTGCATGGACTGGAAATTTAATATCAACCACTTCATCAATATCACGAATAACACCATCAATCACAAAACCAGTGATACCTCGCGCTTGCGCAATAGCACATACGTTACCGCCGCTTACAGCATACTGATCATTGGCTTGTACAACTAAAATATCGCCAGCTTGGGCAGCGTAAATAGCGGCATGCAACATCAGATTATCGCCTTGACCGCAATGCACGGTAAAAGCCCTTCCGGCAATACGCGGCATGTTTGACCATAAAGGATGAATGGCATAATGCATAAATTGATGACGGGGCAGCGCATCAGCTAAATCGCATGATGACACTTGAGCAAAATCGTTATATGTGGGATCAGTCATACCGAAATATCTTTACTGTAATAGGCGTGAGACATAATCTAACATATTGAATTGTAAAAGGAACCTCATGACTACTGTAAAATACGCGATATTCTTAGCACTGTTGAGTTTTTGTGTACAAAAGGCTCATACAGGATCTCTTTCTGGAAAACATCAATTTATATTTAACCAATGGCAAGGCAAATCAGTAAAGGTATGGGCTTATACTCCAAGCAATTATGCGCCTAACAGTAAAATATTGTTTGTTATGCATGGCGTTAAAAGGGACGCCGACCGTTATCGAGATGAATGGGTCGCATTGGCAGAACAACATAATTTACTGCTAATTGTTCCGCAGTTTAGTCAAGAAGACTTTCCTCGGGCACTTGGGTACAATTTAGGTAATGTGTTTATAGATGATAAATACCAGCAATCTAATCCACCTGAGGTATGGGCATACTCTGCAATAGAACCCTTATTCGATTATGTAAAATCAACATATGCAAATGCCAACAACACTTACAAGCTATATGGCCATTCGGCTGGTTCGCAGTTTGTGCATCGTTTTATTTTTTTCATCCCACAGGCTAGAGTTTCAAAAATAGTCAGTGCAAATGCGGGTTGGTACACAGCACCTGATTTCAACATTGCTTTCCCTTACGGATTAAAAAATACGATGGTTACTCAGGACCATCTAATCGCTTCGCTGCAAAAACCAGTGGTTATTTTATTAGGAGCGGCTGACAACGATCCTAACGATAAGTATTTACGCAAGGCTACGCCGGCCATGCGCCAAGGGACGCACAGGCTAGCACGTGGAGAATATTTTTTTAATCAAGCCAAACAGGCTTCACTGCAATATGCAGTTAATTTCGGTTGGCAGCTAGCAACTGTGCCTAATGTCGGTCATAAAAACGGTCTAATGGCCCACGCTGCCGTTGCTTATCTGGTTGATGAGGAAGCCACTCCCAAAGTCCTTGTGCTGAAATAAAAACGCCTAGCTTGGCTAGGCGTTTTTGTATTTATATAGAAGCTTGCGCCTCTATTTCGTGTTTGCTGCTGGACGTGGATAAAAATCAGACATTGCCATATAAGCGGTTATCATCGCCCATACAGTTTGGTTCTGCTGAATATCCTCAGGCTTAATTTTGTCCAAGGTATCATTTGGCGTGTGATGATAGTCAAAGTAATACGTACCATCTTGTTTAAGTGCAATCACAGTGACGCCATAATTTGGCAACATCGACACATCCGGACCGCCATTGGTCGTGTTGTTGCCAAGTTCAACTCCCATCATTTTAAGCGCTGAATACAGATCGGCAGGATCATTTCTTACCGCTTCAGCAAAACGTGTATCGAGTTGGTATATTTGGCCCGCTCCAAAATCAGACTCTGCAGCAAAAATAATATTTTCGAGTGTGTCTTGGTTGGTGCGGACATATTGATAAGCACCAACTAATCCAATTTCCTCTGCCGCATAAAGAACAACCCGAATCGTTCGTTTAGGTTGACCTACCGCCTCTTTCACTAGTTTAGCTGCCGCCATTACAATACCAACACCCGCTCCATCATCGAGTGCACCAGTATGAGCAAAGCGCGAATTGTCAGTACCGACAGAACGAATAATAACAGCTTTAGCACCTTGCTTTGCTGCTTCAACCGCACCGCTTACTCTATTTGGAACAACTTGACCATAAAAACTACCGGCTCTATCACGCTCCATTCTTGTGTTTAGAAAAACAATATTACCTTCAACCTTGGCTTTCTCAGCGCCAGCAAGTGAATCGAGCGAATCAAACATCACGACTTTCGCTTCGAGTCCTTTTTCTGGCGTCGCGATAGAACCTCCCAACGCCGAAATAACTAAGGTTTGGGGAAAAGGCGACACCACTTTCGCATCAGCAAAACCGCGCTCCCAGTTTCTAACCCGAACAGCTTGTTTGTAGACTTTATCAAAGCCTAATTCATTGAATTTTGCCTCAGCCCAAGCAACGGCCCGTTTATCACCCTGTGAACCTGCGATCCTTGGTCCAACTTCAACCGTGAGCGACTTCACAATTTGGTAGGATAAACTACTTTTTTGACTATTCTCTTTTACTTTTAAAGCGTGCGCCAATGCAGGCGTACTAGCGATATTTACTATTGCGTTTTGTGGGTTTTGTAAGTTGTGTGGCGTTTTTGCACAACTAGCTAAGAGCATTACCAAACCAAGTGAAAGGGTAGCGACCCCGATTTTTGTCGCATTTTATTTTGTATTCCAATTATTACTGTTAGTGCGTAAAATAAACGTGAACAACACTGTTGTCTAGTCCACCGCATCATTTTATATCCATATAACCTAAACTCGGGCGGTAGAGTGTGATACAAATTACTCAAAATGATTCATAAACCTAAACATTGATGGTAAAACAAACACCCAATAACAACGTCACAATTTTGAATAACATCAATCATAAAACCTCAAATAAGAACCATAATAAGGAACCCTATGTTTTCAATTTCAGTTGAGCGCACAATCGATAAACCCATCGCCGAGGTTTTTCAGGTATTAAGCGAGCACGCTAATTATTCGCAGTTCAAGGGCGTTGATAAATCTAGTCTTATAAAGAAGGGGAAAGACGACATTAATGGCTTAGGTGCAGTAAGAGAAATTCAAGCTGGAGGTGCTACCTTGCATGAAGAAATTGTGGCGTTTGAGCCGCCCTACTTACTCGCTTACAAAATAATTCATTCCAAACCACTTCCTTACGCGCATAAACTTGGCGAAGTTAGGTTAACTGAAGTTGATGGCAAAACCCACGTGCACTGGCGTTCTCAAGGGCATATTTCTATTCCGCTGCTAGGCAACTGGTACTTTGATAAAAAAATACAGCAGGGCGGCCAACGTGCCTTCGGCAGTATTTTAAAATTTATTGATAATATGCCAAATATACCCACTAAATCAGCCTAAAAGGACACACTAATGCCTGTATTGCATGATTTTTTTGCTAGTAAAACCGTTGTTATTACTGGTGCTGCTTCCGGAATAGGCCGAGCACTTGCTAGCGTATTTGCTGATCTAGGGTGCAATGTGGCAATTTGCGACATTGATGAGTCGGCATTATCTGACGTTGCTTTACAACTTAAATCAACCCACCCTGCATTGACTCTATTTACAAGTGTCCTTGATGTTGCTAATAAAACTGATTGGGAAACTTACTTAGCTGATGTAGCGAGTCATTGTGAACATATTGATATAGTGATCAATAACGCCGGCATTGAAGGTTCATCACAGCCGGCTTGGGCGTCAGATGATGAACTTCTTAAACGTGTTATGGATGTCAACTTTTATGGCATGGTTTATGGCAGTAAAGCTGCCCTTCCGTATTTAACTCAGCGTTCTTGGGCAGCATTAGTTAATGTGTCTAGTGTATTTGGATTGGTCGCGCCTCCGAATACTGCGGATTATTGTGCTATTGACATCCTCCCCGCCCTAGAGGGCGGGGATCCCTGCGGGTGAACGCAACTTCTGCGCCCTACCTTCGGTGGGTTCCTGCTTCACAGAGCGGCCTGACTGCGCCGACTCTCCACAGGCTAACAAGCGATATCCTCGCTCTAAAACATTGATCGCGCCGACCACATCGGCATTATTTGCATAACCACAATCGACGCACAGGAACTGTGCTTGCGTGAGTCGATTGTCTTTACTGACATGCCCGCAGCACGGGCATGTTTGGCTGGTGTGGTGCGGCGGCACCGCAAGCAGCATACCACCGTTCCATGCCACCTTGTAGTCCAGCTGCCGCCTGAATTCTCCCCAGCCCTGATCGAGTATGGCACGATTTAAGCCGGACTTTTGTTTCACCATCTTGCCAGGCTGTTCGCTCGTGCCCTTGGAAGACCCGGACATGTTCCGTACCTGCAAATCCTCAATGCATACGAGCGCGTGGTTTTGGCTGATCGTCGTTGTGGCTTGGTGCAGGAAGTCTTTACGGGCATTAGCAATACCGGTGTGGATCTTCTGGACTTTGGCTTTCGCTTTTTTCCAGTTATTACTAAACTTGACCTTGCGGCTCATGCGTCGCTGATACCGCGCAAGTCGTACTTGGTGTTTCTTGAAGCTGTTGAGCGGGTCAATGTGCGTCTCATCACTCTTTGTGGCGAACCGTGCTATCCCGACATCGATGCCGATGGCGGTGGTTGAAGACGGCAATGCTTGTGCAACTTCGCGCTCGGTTTGGATCGATACAAACCACTTGCCACCGTTGCTTGAAACAGAGACGTTCTTGATCGTCCCAAGCGCGTCTCTGCTGTTGCGATAGCGTATCCAGCCCAGCTTTGGCAGATAAATTCTAGAATTGATCTGATCGAGTTTGCAACCTTGTGGATAGCGGAAGCTGTTGCTCTGACCTTTCCTCTTAAACCGTGGGAAGTCTGCGCGTTTATCGAAGAAGTTTGTGTAAGACCGCTCCAAATCTTTCAAAGTTTGCTGCAATGCTTGGGATGGTGTTTCTGATAGCCAGTCTGTTTCTGGTTGATCCTTCCACTCGATTAAGCTCGTACACAGACCTGCATAACCAAGCTTCTTTGCGCCTTGTTCGTGCAAGGTTTTTTGCATCGCCAGCGCCTTGTTATAGACGAACCTGCACGATCCGGAAAAGCGGCGCATATCGCGCTGCTGCTCACCGTTTGGCATCAATTCGAATTTATAGGCTTGAAGGCGTTTCATGCTTTGACTATACTCTGGCCTATGGACAAAGACAATGATATTAGGACTGGAAGACACGTCGTTTTATGATGCATGTGCATCTGGTCTTTGTGACGAAATACCGACGCGGCGTATTTACAAAAGAGATCCTTGACGGACTGCGTCCGATATTCGCCAGCGTCCGTATTGATTTTGAGGCAGAACTAATCGAGTTCGACGGCGAGGACGATCATGTTCACCTATTAGTGAACTATCCGCCTAAAGTGGCAGTGTCGAAACTGGTGAACAGCCTCAGGGGGATATCGAGTTTAATGATCCGGAAGAAAAAATATCCAAGCATTCAAAAGAAGCTACGGGGCGGCGCATTGTGGTCGCCTAGCTACTTTGCGGGGAGCTGAGGTGGTGCGCCAATTGCTGTGATCCGCAAGTACATCGAGCAACAGCAAACGCCACACTAAAACAAATGGACGGCTTCGCCATCCGAGCTATCCATCCGAGCTATCCATCCGAGCTATCCATCCGAGCTATCCATCCCCGCCCTGAACGACGAGGCTTTCCGCTCAATTCCGGTAAAAAGTTTAAAGAGCGATTTTTAACCACTAAACCGGAAACCATAGCACTGCATATCGCAAACTCAATAATGCGTAATAAGGCGCGTATCGTGTTTGGTAATCAAGCGACTAAAACACATATCGCTTCGCAAATTTTACCATTGAAATGGCTGTCTAAATTAAGCGGAAAAGAAATACACGGACTCGATATGGAAGACGACTACCGGACTGACCACGATGGCTTTACGATCAAAAAATCAAGTCTTTGATGGCACCACATAGTTATTCGATGGCGCCATGAATTTGATAAACGGCATGACATGAGTTGCATGTTGTCATCACATTTACCACCTCTTTTTGAATATAGACTTTGTCATTAGATCCAACCGATAAATTGCGCCAATGTTGATTCATTTGTCTACCCATCTGTTTAAAAGGATCTGGGAGTGACTGACCTAACATTTTAGGATGTGCTTTTTGCGTATTTTCTTGCATGTAAGTCACCAGCTGATGAACCTCACTAGGGTTGTCGACAAGCAATTCTTGCTGGATAGCGGTTAACGTTTCCAACATGTGGCGCATATGCCCTAAAATAAATGTTCGTTGTGTTTCGTTTAGTCTTATATCAATGCGATGATCACTGCTTTGGGATTCAGTGTTATCCGCCTCTTCAGCAGATGAAGTGATTGGCGAGAGCAACAATAAAGAGACTTGAAAAAGTATAATAATTAATTTTTTCATCTGCTACTGACCACCTTCAAACATTGCAGCAATATTGTCCAAATCGTAGCCTTTACTTTTTAGAGCACCTTGCATATCAGTGAAAGACAACTTGTCTTTGTTTGCCAGTGCCCACAAATGTGCGGCCCTTGTGCCGGTTCGACAAAATCCATGTACGCCACCTGCAGAGAGTGCTAGCGCTGCTCTAAATTTTGCCACATCCTCCTCAGCGTATTGGCAAGGTTTTACTGGGACATACAGGTAGTTTAGCCTGTATTTATGCGCCAAAGCTTGCCATTGTTGATCGCTGATTTGATTTTCACATTCATTGTCAGGACGAACGTTGATAATCGTATCTATTCCTTGTTCCATTAGCTTGCTTATATCGCTTTCTGTGATCTCTCCAGAAACCGAAAATTGCGACGTTATTTTTGCAATTTTAACTGCTTGTGAGTTCACTGAGTCATTCGACATAATTGGGTCCTTGCTAAATGTTAGTAAAAAGAATAAAAAGAGAAAGCGGGATAAGTGCCCCACCAAACGCCTGTTTCAATCGTGCTTGCGGAAGCTTATCAACCAATTTTGCACCAACCAACACGCCCAATATCGCGCAAGCTGTTACCAATATGATAAGTGGCATGTTGAAAGTGATTTCTTGCGTACTTTGCAAATAGCTATATTTCGTAAAGCCGGCAAAGCTTTGCATCGCGATAATAAATAGACTCGTTGCAATCGCTTTTCGCATCGTTGTTTTAGCAATAAATAACAATGCAGGAACAATCAAAAAGCCACCGCCAACACCGACCAAACCAGCTAATGTACCAACGCTGATGCCTGCTATTATTAAGGTGAGGTACTGCGACAAAGTGAAACTTTGTGCCAAGCTGTTAGTTGGAGATTGATTTTTAGGTGAGTTAACTGATGCACGTATAGGTCGCAACATAAACCCGCTAGCTCCTAGCATAACAACAGCGAATATCAGCATTTGTATTTGGGCGCCAACATATTGCGACAAGTAGGCCCCAAAATAAGCCGCCAGCATACTTGGTAAACCAAAAACAGCGACTAATCTCAAATCGACGAGTCGCTTAAAAAATAGTGAAACGCTGCCCGTTAAGGCAACTATGCCTACAATTAACAGTGACTCTGCTATGGCTGCTTTTTCGGGCTCATGTGCGATGTATACCAACAGTGGAACAGTCAAAATACTGCCCCCAGAGCCAAGTAGGCCCAAACTTAAGCCCATCAGTATGGCGCCTATCCATATGGCAGGATCGGAGACCATTAATTCAGTTCCACGGTCAGAGGGAGTTTTAAGTAGGAGGTCCCATTTGCCTCTGCAATAGGCAAATGCCCCGCTCTAATATTCAATTGAATAGATGGAAGCAACAACTTAGGAACCGGTAAATTTGCATCACGTGACTCTCGCAAGGTAACAAATTCAGCTTCAGTTGTGTCCGGCTTAACGTGTATATTGTTGCGCTTTTCTTCTAATACCGTGGTTTCCCACGCATATTGATCGCGCGAAGCACTTTTGTAATCGTGTCCAACAAAAATTCTAGTTTGATCAGGAAGTGATAATATTTTTTGAATAGAGTGATAAAGTGTTTTAGCGCTCCCACTGGGGAAATCAGCACGTGCCGTACCAAAATCCGGCATGAATATAGTGTCGCCAACGAAAACAGCATCTTCAATTAAATAACTCACACAAGCGGGCGTGTGCCCTGGAGTATGCATCACATGAAAATTCAAATGGCCTAAACTAATTATTTCGCCATCTTCAAATAGAAAATCAAACTGGCTGCCATCACATGCCAACTCATCATCTAAATTAAATATCTTTTTAAAGGTGCTCTGTACTTTTTTAATGTGCTCACCAATACCAATTTGACCACCACGCTTTGCTTTTATATAGTTAGAAGCCGTAATATGGTCTGCATGGGCATGAGTTTCCAAGATCCATTCCAATCGCAAATTATTGACATCCAGAAAAGTAATAATCTTATCAGCGCTGGTTGACGTAATTTTCCCTGAAGGGGAATCGAAATCTAGCACAGGATCAATAATTGCTGTCAAAGACGTCGCTTTATCTGTCACAATATAAGTCACTGTTTGTGTGTTTTCGTCAAAAAAAGGCTGAATATTAAGTTTACTCATGGTGTGTTTTTCCTTCACAAGAAAAGAATGGAACTGTTGATTTTTGCAAGCAAATACACTGAATATAGTTGAGTGACGTTGGCAAAAACTGCGTATATGCTATCAACATTGCATGCAGTGTGCCAACCTTACAAAAAACCATATACCTTTGTATTTATTGAATTTAAATTAAAAAAATCAAGTTCAAAAAGTAATTATAAAAGTAATTAAGTCATATATGACATAATGCGCTGACACATGTGACAGCGCATTATGTATTGCTGGTCGATCATTCAGCAAGGTCTTTTTGAAGGGTAAATGCGCCGCGAATATCTTCAAGAGAAAATCCGGTCGCAGTATCATTGGGATAGTGTTCTTGAATGGTTTTTTGCAAGTTTGGATCAACCGCGCTGCCGTGACAAGCTAAGCAAACCTTATTCATCGGGATAGCTTTCATTAATCGAAACCGCTTTTCTTCAGATAACGTCGTCACCAAGGTTGCAGGTTTCTCTCCTTGCTTAAAACGTTTATCAAACTGAATAAGTACATCAGCTTCCCACTGGTCCGGTGTGTTTTTTTCATTCCTTGTTTTTAAGCTTGTTCGAGCAACCGTCCAGCCATCAACAGACAAACCCGCTGCAATTTGAGGGGCTTTGGTATGACAAACTTCAACGCCAGCTTCAAGCCCCCCAGACTGGATCGCAGCAACTAATTCAGCTTTCAATTGCATTGAGAACTGTTTAACTTTTAACTTTGCTTGCCCAATCAGCCCTTCTTGCTCATGCAATAGCACGCGTTTGTTGTCTGCTACAACGACGTTTAATTGTGGCTGATTTTGACGCACGGTATCGATAACAGGGACCTCCACTTGCTTGTCGTTAGTCTCAACATGAGTTAATTTTAGCTTGGCTTGCACTCGGTCAGCAAAAGCTAACTGAAGTGACGCAAGCAAACCAATAATTGCTAAATAACTGATGATTTTATGCATGGGTGTTGCCTCTTTTAATTTCGATTTATAATTCGATTTATTTTTGTATTTTTATTTTAAACGCTCAATACCCAATGCTTTTAGCATATACTTTTCATATATAGGTTCACTTGTGCCTGCCTTCATTTTGCGTATAAAGTACTTTTCAAATCCGATTTTCGCATAATGCACCCATTTCCCTTTTTTAAACCAGGTAATATTACGTGGGGGAATTTGTGGCATTGCAACAAAGGCCGCACCCGTGTCACCCATATCGGCTAAACAAATAGCATGCCAAGTGCCTTTGCTTGAAGGCTCTTCATTATTAACAATGATTGATTTTAAGTTGTGAGCGATCGCCGTCATCATTGTTTCAATCATGTATCCTGTCTTCGGTGTCCCCGTTGGAACAGGCGTAACTTCAACCGGCGGTATAGCCACACAAACACCGCCAGAAAATATATTCGGATAGGTTGGACTGCGCTGAAACTCATCTGTAATAACAAAACCTTTGGGATTACAGAGACCTTCTACATTAGCCACTGCATCTATCCCTGCAAATGGAGGGATCAACATAGAATGGTTAAATGGCAATTCGTGATTGAAGTCAACGTCTCCTTTTCGGTTGAGTTCAGATACGTGCATCAACCCTTTTGCTACTTTGTCGACCGTCGCATTGCAAATCCATTTAATGTCTTTTGAGCGAAGTTCTGATTCCAACATCGCCTTTGAATCGCCTACCCCCCCTAAACCAAGATGTCCGATGTAGGGTTCGCTGGTAACAAAATGAATGGGGACTTTGTCTCTCATTTTGGCATCACGTAATGCTTTGTCCAAGATGAAGGCGTATTCATAAGCGGGTCCAAAACAACTCGCGCCTTGAAACGAACCGACGATGACAGGACCCGGGTTTTCAAGTAATTTTTTAAAATCAACATAACATTGCATGGCATGATCAAGCGTGCAAACAGACTGCGTAAAATAGTCAGGACCAGCGCCTTCAATATTCGCAAATGCTAGCTTAGGACCCGTTGCGATAATCAAATAATCGTAATCAATTATGTCGCCTGATTCAGTTTTCATTTGATTATTTTTAGCATCAATTTCAACAACTCGAGCGCAAATAAAACCAATTTTCTTTTTACTTAAATACTTTTCAATTGGGATAGTAATTGCTTCTGGTTCTCTCCAACCAACGGCGACCCAAGGATTAGAAGGTACAAATCTAAAATCCGGACGTTCATTAACCATCACTACTTCATGATCTTTACCCAAGATTTCTTTGGTTTCATAAGCCGCCGGCATTCCGCCAGTTCCAGCCCCTAACACAACGACCTTAACCATATTGATTCCTTTATTTTTGAGAATAAATTTACAGAATTTTATAACTTGTAAATTACTTGTAAACAAAACTCGTGCCACTTATTTGGATAATTTAAACTATTGTTTTTAATAGTTATTTTTTAATTATAATAAGAATATGTTTTTTTTACTTGTAATCATTGTCAGTTTTGTCACATAGTAAGACAATGATGTCATGAAAATAAAAGGTCGAAATATGAACACATCAATTGTCCAGACTATGATCAATTCAATCGATAAACCGGCTATTTTTATCGATACTCAATACACAATATTGGCGGTTAATGAGGCTTATAAAAACACGTATGAAAATGAAGTCATTATCGGCAATAGTCACTGCTTTGAAATATCTCATGGGCACACATCACCTTGCGATAAACATGGCGAAGAGTGCCCAATTCAAGCTTGTATTAAGACCGAACGAGCCAGTAGCGTTGTGCATATTCATAATACAAGCCAGGGAAAGACCTATTGCGATATATTAATGAAGCCAATAAAAGACGCTGATGGCATAACCACTGGATTCCTTGAAATACTTGATCGCATTGACTTTGCCGCAGCCGACTCGCAAGCGGATAAAATGATAGGCTCCTGTGACCCTTTCAAAAATATGCTGACTAAAATTAATCGCGCAGCTAAGTCTGAAATTGCGGTGTTGTTGCATGGTGAAACAGGCACAGGTAAAGAACTAGTGGCCAAGGCACTGCATCAGTCTAGTCTTCGTGCTGAAAAACCCTTTGTGGTTATTGAATGCACGGGCTTAAATGAAAACCTGTTCGAGTCTGAATTATTTGGGCATGAAAAAGGGGCTTTTACCGGCGCGACACATGCCAAAAGTGGCTTAATTGAAGTGGCTAATGGTGGTACTGTGTTTTTCGATGAAATTGCAGATGTGCCATTAAGTATGCAGGTTAAACTCCTGCGCTTACTGGAAACTCAATGCTATAGAACAGTCGGAGGCTTAAAACAGCGTAAAGCGGATTTTAGGTTGATTTGCGCTAGTCACCAAAACTTACTTGACCTTGTTGAGTCAGGACAATTTCGCAAGGATTTGTATTACCGCATTGCAGGCTTCCCAATTTCACTGCCCTCACTTGCGCAAAGACAAGATGATATTGAAGCGTTGGTATTACATTTCTTAAATCACACTGAATTACGTCATAAAAGATTCAGCGACGCCGCTCTAAAACGCCTATCTCAATATGACTTCCCTGGCAATATCAGACAACTTAAAAACATTGTCGAACAAGCAACATTGCTAGCAGATGAGGATATTATTGAGATCCAAGACTTACCCGAACAAATTTTTGTCAAATCAGCTAAACCCCAAACGTTGAGCGATGAAATCGTTAGCCTTGACGTGGCTGAAGAAAGATATTTGAGACAAGTGTGCGAGTCACAAAAAATATCAATTGACGAACTGGCCGATAAGCTTGACGTTAGTACCCGAACCTTATACCGAAAACTACAAAAATTTGGTCTAAAATACGAGTAATCAAGGACTAGTTGGCGGCAAAATGCCCAAAATAAAAATGTATACTTGGGCAATGTCGACGTACTACTGTCCGTCAGCTAATTCTTTTTCAGTTTTAAAGCCAAACACTTTGCGTAAAACGATAGTGGCAGGGCAAAAACCGGTAAAGCTTTGCTGAAACAAATTTGCACCAATAAAAACTGTAAACCATACAAAATTGGGATGTACCCAAATAGTTAATGCAACCGACACTAACACCATAAATCCTGCAAATGCAGCTAACGCTCTTTCTGCTGACATAACGCCTCCTAAATAAAGCTCTGTTAATAATAATATTTGAACCGCACGAATGCATTACTTGCATCTTCAAACTGCTTGAAGAAACTAAACTGTTCTTTGCCGTAAAATAGATTGAACCCGCTTGATAACTGCCACTGATCAACAGGGCTGTAATCAGCACTTAATTTTAAATAACCATCTTCATCACTAGTGGAATAAAAGTTAAAAGCGTTTAATGTCAATGTTTGTTGCATAACCCGATACATAAAACGTTGAGTAAACAAAACGCGACTTCGATTTGGATCGAACTCAGGAGCCAGAGAATTTGCTCTTAGGGCATCAAAATCATTTGTGTGCTCTACATATAATTGTGCACTTGCCGTTAAATTTTTGACTAATTCCTGCTCATAACCCAGCAACCAACGGATTTGACTATTAGGCACTAGAGGCTCGCTACCTTGTTCGTCGTCGGTCGAATCGTAATAGGCCATTTCTATATTTAATAAGCCGTTAGCAAAGGGCGTTATTGCGCTAGCACCGTATACTCTCAACGTCGAGAAATAGGGTTCGCCAAATTCAGTGAAACTAGCAGGCGATTTATGCGCTCCAGTATAAGCATAGCCGGCATATTCGGTTGAACCTATGGTTTTATAAATACGCATCGCATACTCTGGCGAGCTGGGTTTGTTAGGTGATGAGACATCAAAACCAGGCGCTATATTAGTTCCTGCAAGAGGAGAAAAAAACGAAAAGTAGTCACCATTAATATAATTATCAGGGGTAAATTTTGGTGTGATCACAAGATCAACATTGGCCCAATCGAAAAAACCCGATACTTTTGCTGAAAACGACGGCGCTTTCAAATAGTCATCGTCTCGTCCGGCAAAAAAAGACTGAAAGTCTTTTGCGAATAAGTCATTTAAGAATACGTAATCTCCTGTGCCCCAAGTGAGTATTTGCTGGCCAACTTTGACATCTAGTTTCTTACCCCAATCACCTAAGTCGACTAATGCATTCAAGCTGCCCTGCAAAACCAATTCCCTAACTTGGAGTTTTGTTTGATCAAGCACACCGTCATAATAAAAATCGGCTGTAAATTTGATCCCCGAGGCGTCAAAGTCTTTATCCCATTGCAATTGTGCTCTTAGGTCAGCCAATGTTTTTTCCGTATTAATAACCGGATCAGATGACAAACGGGCACCCGACGCTAGCTCCACAAAGCCAGAAAAGCGATGAGAGGGAGTTTCTTCCATCCCCCACTCTTCCATATCCCAAGGTTCTTCTTGAGCTAACACCGAGCCCGATAATCCAACACAAAGTGTCAGCGTTGATAAAACAAATTTCATACTAGTTTAACCATTCACGCGGCGGATTTCGCAAACTACGCTCGCTAAACACGTCATCGCCTAAGCCTAGGTCAAAGCTAATATTACGAAACTCCATTAAAGTATAAGCACCACTTTCAAGGTCACTTACTTTTGAGCGAACAACGGTTGGAAAACCTTGTATCTCCTCAATCTTTACCGCTTCTACGCGACGATAGTTTATGTTGTCAGCTTTGAAAAAATTAATCAATATTGGCAGCTTGGTCTTTTTGTCAATGGTCACAACATAATGTGCAAATTCAACAGTATCAGGCGCTTTAGGAGTTGCTTTTAATATATATGCAACATCAGTTTCTTGTTGTAACTCAAAGCTATCCTCTGAAATAGCACGACCTGACACATCTTCATAAAAAAAGTGCGAACCGACAAAAGACGTACGCTTGTCACCTGAAGAAATACGTTTAACTAAATCAAGTGCAGGCAGGTACAACCAACGGTCGTCTTCAACCGTTAAATCAACGTGTTTTTCAACTCTAAATACCGTGTCTTTAACATCAGCAGGCCTTGAAAAGAAGACCATCATTTGCTGGTCACCATTGTCTTCAATATCGCGACGCAAGATGGTGAATTGGCGCATTTGCTTTCTGTCTTGGGCATCAACAATCATCATCCTAGCATCCGAGCGACCGTCATTACCGCTGTAATAAGCTGCTTTTTCAGCATTTTTTACAATGCTTGCTACATCAACAGAGCTCAAGTCTGCACTCATAGCATGAAATGGCGCGGCTATTAGAGTCGCTGCTATTAGAGTCGCTGCTATTAGAGGAACTGCTATTAGCTGCGCTCCTATTAAGGGCGCTCCTATTAAGGGCGCTCCTATAGATAGCGGTAAACTCAAAGTAAACACGTTCAATATTTTCTTTAGCATTTTTGCTTTCCTTATTTATTTAAAGACAATACGCTTGCCCATGGTCATCACCGCAGGCAAAATTAACAGGGTCACTAAGGCAGAAATCGCCATAATGCTGGCTAAAAATATTCCTACTGTTATGTACGGAACAAGCGGTGCAAACAACAGAGGCGTAAAGCCGAATGCGATTACCAAGGCATTACGAGTAATGGCGGTTGCCGGTTCGTCGAACATCAAGTCAAAGGTTTGTTTAATATCATTGGTTTGTTTAAATACTTCACGTGCTCTTTCTAAGAAGTGGATGGCAAAGTCAACCGACAAGCCCAACGTCAGCGCGGATAATACCGCTATCGGCATGTCATAATCTTTGCCAATAATGCCAATTAGACCGTAAATAAATGTGATTGTGATAGTTAGTGGCAGCATAGCTAATACGCCAAATACAACTGAGCGAAACAGTAACACCATCATGATGAACACAATGACAAACGCACCGATAAGGCTATCAAGCATGCCTGCAACCATGTTGTCCTGCCAAACAACGTTCAAATACGCTTTGCCTGCCCAACGTAGTTGAATGTTTTGTGGCAACGGTTGCTGACTAATAAACTCGTCAACCAAGGCAATAACGCTGCTCATATCCTGATTGTCACCTGAAGTCATTTGCAGCCAAATTAGCGTTTCTTGATAATCTGGCGTCACAAAATGCCACAAATCATTGGGACGATGTGATGACTGATATTGCAGTAACGTTTGCGCGACCGCCTGAGGCGAATTAGGCAGTACATAATCCTTTTGCTCACCCGATCTTAATTCTCTATTAACCACTTTAGCGACATCGGCAAGTGAATTTGATTTTCCGACTAATCCCGATGCTTTTAAATAGTCTTGTAATGATTCGACATACGCGAGTAACTCAGGAGACTGAAATGCCTTAGATTGGCTTAACGCTGACTCCGCGTTCTGTAATGTCGTATTGAGATAGCTCGCCTGTATATCAGATACGTCTGAAAATAACTTGTCATCAATGTTAATTAACAATTGCTGATACTGCTCACTAAGAGGTTGTCCAGACAATTGAGTGACCTGCTCTGCTGCCCAACTTGCTAAACTGGTAGGCTTGTCTTTAGCGAGTAAATCGTCAAGCGACAGTAACGAGTTGCTCGAACTAAGAACGACATAAGCGTCATAGGTTCCAGCAAAGTTTTCATTCAACACTTTATCAGCAACACGAATTTCATGGTCTTTTTTGAACCAACGCACCGGATTATCGTTAATTTCAATTTGCGTTATTCCCCATACTGAAATAGCGAACACAACAGCAAAGCTTAGTACTAGCGAGGTTTTAAATTTGAGTGCAAAACCACCTAAAAATTTAGCAATTTTAGCTATTCGACTGCCACCTTTCTGGGAATGCATGACTAATTGTAACTTTTCCAATGACGCATTGTTCATTCGTGACAAGTAAGATGGCATGAAGGTGATCGTGATTAAAAACGCGAGCAATATCCCCGTTCCAACAAAACCTCCGAATATCTGTACTGGTGGTATTGGTGTCAGCATGAGTGAGTAGAAACCCACAGATGACGTAATCGAGGTATACAGCATTGGCGTAAATAAATGCCCAACTACCTCTTCAATCGTTTCATTAAGGTCTGCCCCTGGTTTATGACGATCACTAAATTCAGAAAGAATATGCACTGAGTCAACAACAGCAATAGGCATCAGGAAAATCGCAATCATTGAGGACATAATATGCACGGTATAACCCATGCCTATAAGTGCGCCCATCGTAATCATCACGGTTGCCATCGCGACAATCATAGGCGCTATGATAAGTGGAATATTCCTAAAGAAGAAAAACAGCAGTATAAAAATCGTTAATCCTGCTAGTGGCGCAGAAATACCCATTTGGATAAACATCTCAACACCAAACTGGTCCTCAGCGACAGGTAAACCGGTGATATACCAGTCGGCATTGCCATTTAATTTGCTAATATTTTGTCTAATTTGCTCAGCAATTTTATAACTTTGATTTTTGTCTTTAATCGGAACATAAATGGCTGCTGCTTTGCCGTTTTGAGAGACCAGCGTGTCTTGCAGCAATGGCAGTTTAGCTAGATGACCTCGAATTGTTGCGCTTTCATCAAGAGTTGAAGGCGGTTTGTCCATCATCCATTCAAAACGAATTGTACCTGACTCGGATTGGCTAATATTGTCGACGGTTGATATTGACATGAGATCAGCCGAAATAACACCTTCAATTGTCATTATTGACTGCGTAATGTCATATATGTCAGTGAGTGATGATGGCGTGAATATGCCATTTTCGGTGCTGGTATCGACCACGCCAACAACGATCGAATCATGCATCGCAAAACGCGTTTTCACTACGTTGTGAAACAAACGTGCTGGATGCTCTGCATCAAGCATATTCTCTGGGTCAGTATCAATTTTTATGCGCGGTATTTGCGCCGTAAAAAGCAATGCTAAAACCACCAATATTATATAAACAACTTTCGGCTTTTGCGTACAAAAACGGACTAAATTTTTGGCTATATTTTTCATGTTTTTATTCAAGTTTTGCTAGCATCTGTGGATTGTAAGGCAAAATACGCGCCAAGCTGCCTTAAAAGTCAAAAAATAACTTGTTAATACGCTGATATACATACAAAAAATAACTTGTTAATACGCTGATATACATACAAAAAATAAAGGTGAGTTGTAGTTTAGGGCAAAGCCTTGCAACTACTTACTTAACAAAGTAGCTAGCTAATACCAGGGTGAGTCCGTAGCCAATAGTATACGCAAGTAGCAACATCGGTAAGTAGCGCATATAGGATAAAAACGTAAGCTCTTTTATTTCGCTCATTGCAATAATGCCTGCAGGTGAACCTATTACCAGCAATGAACCACCCACGCCAACAGCATGGGTTAGTTGTTAACCATTGCGGTGTTGTGAGCACAGGAGTTGCTTTGAGCAACGCGACAGTTAATGGCGACCCAAAACATGTGTGCTTTTGTCGAAATTTCGGCTGGAAAAAGGCGCTGAACTGCCACCTGAATAACGTCTTTCGCATTTAAATAAGCCACAAATGTCATGCTGGACATTAAAAATAGCCACAATACAGCAATTTCTAAGAGGTTTTGTTCCAAGCGTTGCGTAACTACTTTGTGCGGCACTGCAATGCGGCGCGATGCTATCAAAAGCGGGAAAATTATCTTTGCTAGGATCGTCATACTGTGCAAAAATTATGCTAATTTTACTTGTAGTCACTAGCGCGGGACTCGCCCGCGAGTGACTTAGCGATGTTACATTTTAGTACACCTTATTTGGAGCATACTAATGCAATCATCTCACCGTATGGTGAAATCGCCGTTTTAGTAATACCCGACTGGCAGAACTCAGACTCAATACTCATTAAACTCCAGTCACCCTCTGCCTGGAGGTATTCGCCTTTGGATATGACCTGTCGTTGGTAAAGTTTGCTGCCATCACTAGCGATCAGATGCCCTGTTGCATTTACTGAAAAATACTCCCCCCCTTGCGGCAATTGGCTAACAACAATCGTTTTCTTACTCTTAGTGTTATAGGCCTTCAATTGATTCTTTTGTTGGTTTTGAGCATAAAGGTACCAATTAGATTTTTCAAATTGATGAGCATTTATCGATGTATTCACTCCCCCTCCATTTTGTGCTAAATATGTTTCCGGATTTCCATTAACATTAATAGCTCGCAACTCGCTCTGATCGTTGTCCTTTTCTCTTACCACCAACCAACCAAAATCCTTTGGTGTCTGCGCAGGGGCCGGTTGATTTGTGCTTAAACGCACAATACTTCGCATGCTATTTTTTGATAAGTCCCATATAAACACGTCTGCTCCAAGTTCATTTGATGTACCCAAAACCTGCGTAAAGTAAAGATGATTCCTATCAAAGAAATGAGGATTATCCGCTATTGCTAAATCAGTTGAAATTTGACTCAGTTCTTTAATTGGCTGCTTTGCCCGTAAATCTAATTTACCTAAAAATAAGGTATTGTTTTGCCCAGCGAGCACATTCGGTGATAACAAGGTCAAGGCACCAAGGGAACATACAATTTTCAACACGATTTTCATCATAAACCTCTCCTAAATTTCTAATTCTTTGAACAACGCTTCAAATGAAAGGTGTTTTTCAATATCAAATGAGCGATTGATTAAACGTGCCACGTCGCGCGCCGAAATAAGACCTCTAATTTGGTGTTTTTCACGGTCGATGACTAGACAATGTTGTTGATGGTTATTTCTCTGTGTTTCTAATACATCGCTCACTGAGGCGTTAATAAGCTCTTCGTAATCAAAACACTTTAGACTCTCTCTCGGATGCATAAAGTCGCTAACCAATAGTTCGTCCCGATGCGTATTTTTATTTACTTTTTTAAGGACGTTTTCTTCCGATAAATCCTGTAATCCAATAAGACCCACAAACTTATTATTATTATCTACCACTAGCTTCATTTTCACATGAGCACGTTTCATCATTGCCTCTACATCTACCGCCTTAACATTAGTGCCGATTACTCTAGCTGACATTCCGCACCCCTTTTAAGAATAAATCTGCCGGTATGCATCACCCAAACAATCAATAATAATTTGCTGCCGCTCTTTGAGGTTTAACACAAGCGGCTCTGTTTCGTGTTGATATAACAAGGT
>Ga0307933_1000357_pt1 | contig 43295 bp, 42 predicted proteins | sample OrgLakmetageno88_FD_201811 | JGI IMG/M metagenome (GOLD analysis project Ga0307933, IMG submission 201811) | Saline water microbial communities from Organic Lake, Antarctica - #88 | ecosystem: Environmental > Aquatic > Non-marine Saline and Alkaline > Saline | place: Antarctica: Organic Lake... | reverse complement strand
AAGGTTCGCTATGCCGGAAATTAGCATCGGATTATTCCCGGATGTTGGTGGCAGTTATTTTCTAAATAAAATGCCAGTGGGTGTCGGCTTATATTTGGCCTTAACGGGAGCTAGTTTCAATGGTCTTGACGCCTTCGATGTCGCGCTCGCCAGTCATAAGCTTGGGTCTGAGAGTAAGCAAGCATTGCTAACTCAGTTAATACATATGAATGAAGTGTCTGCGCAAGACATTGACGTTGCTCTATCAGCATTACAATTAGTTGATGAACCCGTGTTTAGTTCGGTAAATGCAAAACTGCAACCCAATTTTAAGAGTTTTCAAAAACTAGCCGATGCGCCAACGTTGTCTGCAGTCGTTGCACAATTAGGGAGCATAATTAGCCACAAAGATGATGCTAGATGGTGGTTGAAAGCGCTAAAAACACTGGAAAGTGGCAGCCCTATCACTGCCAATATAATATTCGAACAACTCAAGCGGAGCGAAGGCAGCACCTTAGCTGACTGTTTTAGACAAGAACTAAGTATAGCCCTGACTTGCGGCATGTTTGGAGAATTTGAAGAGGGTGTGAGGGCTTTGTTGATTGACAAAGATCTTACACCTAAATGGTTATATAAAAATAGAGATGATGTACCGACAAGTTTGATCTGTACACATTTCACTTATTTCGCTGATGCGACGAATCCTTTACATCAACTTGAACAAACTTATGGAGATTAATATGGCTAAGATTGCATTTTTCGGCTTAGGTAACATGGGTGCATCCATGGCTAAAAACTTGGTAAAAGCACAGTTTAACGTCACCGTTTTCGATCTTGTTGGTTCACAAGTACAGCTGCTAGCCGAGGCTGGCGCAATACCAAGCAGCAGTGTTAAACAGGCCGTTGAGAGTGCAGAGATTATTATTTCTATGCTGCCAGCAGGCAAACACGTTGAATCCCTTTATTTTGACGAAGACGGTATCGTAAACAATATTTCAGCTAAGTCCTTATTTATTGATTGCAGTACGATAGAATCAAACACAGCCAAAAGTATTGGCGCACGACTGCAGGCACACGGTCATCGATTTATTGATGCGCCGGTATCGGGCGGTGTGGCTGGAGCCGCAGCGGGTACCTTAACTTTTATAGCGGGTGGCGAGAAAGTTGATTTTGATGAGGCTCAAAGTTGCTTGCAAGCGATGGGCAAGAATATATTTCACGCTGGTGGCATTGGTGCAGGGCAAGTGGCTAAAATATGCAATAACATGTTACTCGCCATTTTAATGGCGGGTACCTCAGAAGCGCTGCAATTGGGTATCGACAATGGTTTAGATCCTAAAGTCATGTCTGATATTTTGTTGCAAAGTTCAGGACGGAATTGGACATTAGAGCTGTATAATCCTTGCCCTGGTGTGATGGCTAATGTGCCATCATCAAATGACTATCAAGGTGGCTTTTTGGTTGATTTAATGAACAAAGATCTTGGTTTAGCAATGGGCACAGCGGCAAATAATCAATCCGTGGTACCCTTGGGTCAATTGGCGAAGTCATTATTCCAAATGCATGGCAATGCAGGTAATGGTAAATTAGACTTTTCGAGTATCTTCAATGCCTATAAACACGGCTAACGTCGCTGCTGAGATTGTATGAGGGTGTGATATCATGCCCTTACATTAAAAAACGAAGCTTTTATCATTATGTGGCAATGCCCACTTTGTAAATTACCTCTAAAAACACATCAAGCCGATGCGCCTGACAGACTCTTGAAAACCTGGTTATGTGAAAATAATCACAGTTTTGATAAGGCAAAGCAGGGCTATGTTAATTTACTACCAGTGCAAAATAAGCGTTCTAAAATGCCTGGCGATGATGTTGAAATGGTCGCTGCCAGAACCACCTTTTTTGCCGAAAAACCGTATGCTCCTCTAGTTAAAAGACTGTCCGAAGTAATACGCTCTGTGGTGGTGCGTAATAAAGTTGATTTTTTGGTTCCGCGTAACTTGTTTAATGCGACTAGGACCCCGCTTAAAGTATATGATTCAGGCTGTGGTGAGGGGCATTATCTTGCCGAGCTTTCTGCGCTTCTTATAGACTCTAATTTAGGTGAGGACCTAGGTGCAGATTTAGGTATTAAAAAGGACACTAAGACGACTCCTTTTACATTTGCAGGACATGATATTTCCAAAGCGGCAGTGATCAGCGCAGCAAAGAGAAATAAGAATAAACAATTAGTTGTTGCCTCCACTATAAACATCCCTGTTTTGGACAGCTCACAAGATATTATTTTACAAGTTTTTGCACCGGCATGCCCAAGCGAATATGCACGAATTTTGCATTCCAATGGTGTTGTTATTACGGTAGATCCAGCACCAAAACATTTGTTTGAATTGAAAGAAATAGTGTATGAAAACCCCGAGTTTCATCAAAAGCACAGTGCTGCTCTGACCGAATTCGAGATTATGCAACAGCACCGTCTTGGCTTTAGTGTTTCCTTAAATAGTGCCGAGGTACGTTTGGCATTGTTACAAATGACACCGTTTTACTGGAAAACAAATGACACACAACGTGCGCTAATCCAGACCAAATTAATGCAAGTGACAGCGGATTTTGTGATTACAGTTTGGCAACAAAGCAAAGGCGCTGAAGGTAACAAAGTCGCTCTCAGTGACTCAACAGTTGTCGACCCACCCAACATTGGTGTCGCGCATGATAAGGCGTTGGAGAGAGATTCAACTGATATAGAGAACGAATTGTGAACAAGGCATTATTTTTAGACCGAGATGGCGTGATAAATGTCAATCACGGTTATGTTTATCGAACCAGCGAGTTTGATTTCATGGATGGTATTTTTGACCTTGTTCAACGCGCAAATGGGCAGGGTTATAAAGTCATTGTGGTTACCAATCAGTCTGGTATTGGTCGCGGTATGTATACTGAGTCTGACTTTGAAGTCTTAAGTGCATGGATGCTTTGTGAATTTGCGATGCGTGGCGCTATCATTGATGACGTTCTTTTTTGTCCACATCATCCCCAAGCAAAGCGTCAAGAATATAAAAAAGTGTGCGAATGCAGAAAGCCTAAAGCCGGCATGTTTAAAGTCGCGGCCTCCAAACACAACATCTGCCTTGCTAATAGTATGCTGGTAGGAGACAAGCTATCAGACGTTGAAGCTGCAATAGAGGCTGGTCTTAGTGAGGTTGTCTGGTTTAATCCTGAGTTTATAGAACCAATCCAGACAAGTGCTGCTGAATTTCAGGCTAAGTCGCTTTCCTGTGAATTAACGTCGATAACGATGAGTCACAGCCTTTGGACCATAATAACGCCCTAATTTGCATCCCACCCAGCGGCTGACTCCTTTAAAGCATCCATCGTCAGTCATCAAATTTAAACTAATTATTGCATGAAAAACCCGATTTATGGGGCATTGAAGCAAGGGCAGGAAAAGATTTTAATACCACTTCTACCGTGCGTGCCTATTATAATAAGATCTGTCTGGCAGTCATTTGCTAAGAATTTTATTTCATCAGAAACATCGCTGAGTCTTACGTAAACATTTTTTTGTTAATACCAAATTTGTCGGCAATTTCCTTTAACCTTTGTTTGGCATTGGCAATGTTTTCAGAATCAGTTGTGGTATCAAATTCGCCCCCGTATAGAAATGGTTGGAGATAAACTATTGGCATAGATACATAAACCAAGTTTACGGCCTTAACAATTTCAACAGACTTAAATGCCGGTGCGGGGGATTTTGTAGCGCACCTAGATGCGTATAATGGCAGCATTAACGACTATAAAATTCCGGTGCAAGCAAATATAAACGAGCAAGGCGGTCGCATTAAGTTATCTAACTCCGCTATGGACGCAGGTGGCTATAATCTCGGGGCTGGCTGGATCCAAGATGACACTGTTGTTGCGCTTGCTTATGGAAGAATGAATTCTGAGTACGGCTTACCCGGAGAAGATGGCGTATTTATAAAGTTAAAACAAGACAGGTACCAAGGTGTAGTTGATTGGAATAATTTAGATGGCTTTATAAACGCTGTGCATTGGCAGAATGCTTATACAGACTATGAGCATTCTGAAATTGACGTCGCCGAGGTTGGCACTACGTTAAAAAATGAAAGCATAGAGTCAAGACTATGGGGCGAACATGCGTCTGTGTTTGGTTGGAAGGGTGTATTAGGTCTGCATTACAACAATACTGACTTTGAGGCTATTGGTGACGAAGCGTTCAGACCGCCAACGAAAACCACCAGTGTGGCTGTATTTTTAATGGAAGAACGCCAAACCGGCGTATTTATACGGCAAATGGGCTCTCGAATTGAGCAAGTGACTCATACTGTTAATAATGATTATTTTGCTGAACGTGGTTCGCAGCAAAATATTGCATTTGCTGATACCGATTATGTTGCACTGTCTGGATCTGCGGGTGTTGTTTTCAAAATTGATAGCGACAATACATTAGCATTTGACTACGCTTACTGCGACCGCGCACCTTCTGCATCAGAGTTTTTTGGTATGGGCTGCACATAGGATCGGGCACTTATGAAATTGGCGGTGGCTTTAATATAGCTAACAATAATGATCAATACACCGTTGTTCAAACTGCAAACGATATGGATAAAGAGATATCCAATAACGTTGACTTGACCTATCGTTTTAACACGGATGATTTGAATGCAAGCTTCAGTATTTTCCACAATCAATTTGATACCGGTGCTTATACGACGGTTTAGGCGTCTACTAATTATTATCTTGCTCTGGACAATGCAGATATGACGATTTACATAAAAGGCGATAACTTAACAAATCAGGAAGCTCGAGTTCATTCATCCTACTTAAAAGACGAAGCACCGTTATCAAGTCGCTTGTTTAGTATTGGCGTGGGTGCACGCTTTTAAGAATTTTTGACAATAAAAAGTGGATACTAAAAAGTATCCGTTTTTTTACTTATTGCCAAGTCCTTGCGTGATTTTTACTGCTTTGAAAACTCAGTAATATGTTTAATTGAGCGACTCAATAGATTGGTGTCAATTTCAGTCAATACTTTTTCATTTGTCATGTAGTTGCGAATTTCAAAACTACCATTCTTGCTAACCTCGGTAATTAATCCTTTATGTACTACAATTAAGTGTCTACCTTGCGTACTTACCGCCCAAGCTCGCGTTGGTGATTGCAATGCTTGGCCGATAGAATAATTATCTGGCGCTGCGTTACAACCTAATTCCGTTAAAATAGTGGGGGCAATATCTTCTGTTGTCGACATGTCTGTTTTGAGCGCTAGATTACTATACAGCTTGTGATAAGCGCTATCTTCAGGCTTTGCTACAAATAGGATCTTGGTGGTCACGCTGAGCGCTTGTAAATCAATTGACGCTAACTCTTCATTTGTCACGGTTGCCATAAATAAACCACTGGATTGCTCATTAAGTTTACTACTAAATGAACTCCAATTGCCTGAATAAAATGGCTTATTCTGAGCATCATCTTGATTGCTTGTTTCATGATTGTACATACTAACGTCGAGGTTAAATGCCTTTGATAGTGCCAGTGTAACAGGCTGGGTATTCGCGACGCTAGGCAAGAATGCCTGTGGTAAGCCGTATACAGCAGACATCAAATAATCAGTTTTTAAAGTCGTACTAACAAAATGGAAGCCGTTATCCATTAAGCCCAAAGGCGCAGAGGATAAAGTGTCATTACGTAAACTTAAAAATAACAATTTTTGGGTCGCATCGACCGAGCAATAAATTGGCTTTGGTGGATAATCAAACGAATAATTATCATCGTTAAACTGTAAATTTTGACGTTGTTTATAGTCTTTTAGGTCAAACACACCGATGCGTGACATTAATGTCTTAGCTGTTGCAGGGTAGGACAAAGGAAGCATATTGTCTTGCTGTAATACCGGCGCATACAATTTAGCGTCGGCCCATACATGAATAGCGTGGCTAACAACAAAACAGAACACAAAGGCAGTACTGACGTAAGTCCCTATATGCACCTTCATGAATCGTTTGATGCGTTTATGTATTGCGTTCGCCAGTACCAGTTGAAACATTAACCAAATGACAACAAGTAATAACAAATAGAACCATTGGAGCCAATTAAATGCGCCCATGTGTCCTTCTGTTTCACTTCTCAGCAGAGCCGCTGAACTGAAGCTAATGTGAAACCCTGTTTTATTGTATAGCAGCGCATCAAAAGCCAGTAGGGCCAGACCTATAGCCGCGATAGCTGACCCAAAAACCCGTAATATTCTAGGCTGTTTAATTTTGTAACACAGAGGTAATAGTAAAACAACGAAGCCAAAGAAAGTAATAAAACTGATGTGTCCAATCCAAGTCACTAACATATAAACAATACTGATGGGGGAGCTCGATATTGGCGACGACAGCAAATAAACTGAGGATATGACAAGCGCCATTAGAATGTTGGCTAGGGCAAACCAATGGCCCCAAGCAACGAGTTCGTTTATTTGTTTGCGTCGTGGTGATTCATTAAAAATCATAGTAGCTGTTAATTCCCTTTGACTGCACTTTTTAATACATCACAAAATTGTGCCACCATCGCGTCTCTGTTTTCTGGAGCAACGTGTTGCGTAAAAATATTAGATAATACATTGCCCAGTACCATTAACGAAAAATCTCGGTTTGCATTATTTTGTTCTAAGGCGCCGAAAACGTCTTGCATAGCCGCTTCAAACTCTTTATCAGAGTATCGGGATTGTTGTGGCATTAATCTGTCCTGTGATTTTTGATGAAAAACTGATTACAATTAACCAGCTTCAGAATGCACATTATAATGGCACTCTACTCATTCACAAACAATTGTTTGGAAGATCTAGGTTTATTGTGGCGGTGGTTAACGGTAAACTACGGTGAATACTATACTAATCCAATATTTTAGCACATTTAATAAGGTAGCCTTTTAAGTATATGAGTGCACTCATTCACCAATTTGTTGTTCATCGTTTAAATTTGTTTGACGATGGCAAGCTCCACTTCATTCCTCGAAACAGTTGTTTTGATCCTAGTAAAGAAATAGAAATGTTAGCACAGCAGCTTCATGCAACGTTTAATAGTAAGCCTGGAAAAGGCGTTGGAGGATTTGTAGAAGAAACTGAAAATACTTTTTCTGCAGATTTGTCGCAGGTACTGCAAAGTGAAATGGACTTTCATGCATTTAGTGTAAAGAGCGGCGAATTTTTACTACAAACCCTAGCGAAAGATGAAATGATAGAAACAGGGTTTCTAATATTCAGTCAATATGAATATTTGGCAACGCAATATTTACTTATTGCGCTTATAGACACTAAACAGCATGTTGCTGTGAATCAACAGATGGATTTAGATTACAGCGACCACTTAGATTTTAGTAAAATGCAATTAGCGGTGCGTATTGATATTACGCAATGGCAAGTAACGCCTGAGCAATTCAGATATATCAGTTTCTTAAAAGGTCGCATGGGTCGTAAAGTATCAGATTTTTTTATGCACTATATTGGTTGCGAAGAGAAGGTCGACGTTAAGCAGCAAAACACACAACTAATGCAAAATGTCGATGATTATTTATCTCAAGAGCAATGTGATGTATATGAAAAAAATCAACATCGTGGCTCAGTAGCAAGCTATTTTAAGGAAAAGGTAGTTGAAGGTGAAGATGTTACTGTCGAGGAAATTGCTCAGTTTTTACCAAAAGATGAAGATTCAGGACAATCTTTTACGCTATTTAATGATCAACAAGAAGTGCCATTAGAGCAGCGTTTTCAACCTGATCGTGCAGCTGTCAAGTCATTGTCAAAATTTAGTGGTGCTGGAGGTGGCGTGACCATCAACTTCGATCGTCCATTATTAGGTGAACGTATCTTGTACGACCCGCATACCGACACATTGACAATTCGCGGCATTCCACCCAATTTAAAAGACCAGTTGCTACGCGCAACGAAAGGGAAATAATTGCTGATATGAAATTATTCGTAAACGACTTGACCGTCATTGATTTTTCTTACCTTTGCCCAAAACGAGGAATGGTAGGTGAAAGCTGGATTGTCGATATTCTGCTAGATGGCGGATTGAACGAAGAGAGCATGGTGCAAGATTTCGGCAAAGTGAAAAAAGAGCTCAAACATGTGATTGATGAGTATGTTGATCATAAGCTAGTAGTGCCTGCTGAACATGCATGCACCACGATTACTCATGATGATTCTAAGGAGCGAGTTCAAGTTGACTTTTCTTATCATTACCAAGGCAGCGAGAACGCACAAAGTCTGCATTTGTATTGCCCTCCTGAAGCATATGCATTTGTGTATGCTGATGAAGTAAATATGAGTTCAGTAACTGAGTATTTAAAAGAGGTTATAAAAACTCACTTACCAGATAATGTGAACTCTGTAGAGCTTTTTTTACGTGAAGAGGCTATCCCAACAGATTTTTATCACTATACACACGGACTCAAAAAACACGATGGAAATTGCCAACGTATTGCACATGGGCATCGGTCAAAAGTATTGGTTTTTGAAAATGGAAAAGAAAGTCAAAAATGGCAAAATTATTGGGCAAAACGATGGGCTGATATTTATATCGGTACAAAAGAAGATTTAGTTGCGCCTAGTCAATTAAGTTTTCAACATGACGACATAAACGCGGACAATTTTTATTGTTTTAAGTACGAATCATCGCAAGGTGAATTCGAAATGGCGATTGAAAAAGAGGCATGTGAAATTATTGAAACAGATTCAACTGTTGAATGTTTAGCCCAATTTATGTTTGATGAATTGAAAGCAATGTCAGACATGACATTAGAAGTCCGAGCATTCGAAGGAGTTGGCAAGGGTGCTATTGTTGCCGACGAATAAAAACCTAAAAAAACAAATTTGTCTTGCTGTAAAGCTAGGCATCTGCAGCACTATTTTCAGCGGCATCTTTGCCAATGTAAACGTGCTTGCTGAAAATGCCACAACAAAACGGGATAGCGCACTAGCGTCTGATTCACTCGCTATTGATAATAAAACCATGGACATAGCCGGCGTATTGGAACTGACGTCAAGCGCTTTACCATCTGAAGCTGTTTCAGAATTAACAACGCAACTTGTTTTGAATGGCAGCTTAACGCAAGGGGCCTTGTTACGTGGGAAACTGCCAAGCGGCAGTGTTGTGTGGCTTAACAATAAGCGCATTAATATCTTATTATCAGGCGATTTTGTATTTGGTTTTGGGCGTGATGCGGCTTTAACGCAAAAACTAGAGTGGCAATTACCAAGCCAAACTAGTCGCAAGCACAAAAACCTTAAACTGGCGAAACGTGAATACCCTATACAGCGCATAGAGGGTGTTGCGTCAAAGTATGTTTCTCCGCCAAAAGAAGTGCTAGCTCGGATTCGAAACGACAATGTGCAAATTGCCGCAGCAAGGGCAACAAGTTCTCAGCTTACGGCATTTACAAAAGCACTTATCTTACCTGCCAAAGGTCCAATTTCAGGTGTTTTTGGTAGTCAACGCGTGTTTAATGGCGAACCTAAACGACCACACTACGGCTTAGACATTGCTGGGCCGGTCGGTACTGCCATCAAAGCACCTTTAGATGGCGTGGTTACTTTGGCGCATGCTGATATGTACTATTCTGGTGGTACTCTTATTATGGATCATGGTTTGGGTGTTTCATCGACGTTTATTCACCTTTCATTGATCGTTGTTAAACCAGGGGATATGGTAAAACAAGGTCAAAAAATTGCAGAAATGGGAGCGACTGGTCGAGTAACCGGTCCACACCTTGATTGGCGGATAAATTGGTTTAAAGAGCGATTGGATCCAGCACTTTTGGTCGACCTAACAGAAGCTGAATAGCCGGCAATCCCAAGCGAATAGAGCAATTACAACGTGACTGTTCCCGCTATCCAAGCGTCAAATAGGTTTGGGTTTTCAATGGTGAAGTAGACAGTATCATAAATAGCGCTCTGAATGGGTAAGGTGGCTTTGATGATGCGGCCTTGTCGCAGCAATGTTATTTCAACTGTTGAAGTCCGTTGATTGTCCAATAATCGTTGCAAGTTGCCACTATTTACCTGCCATTGGCCCATAGCAATCATCACATCACCAATTTGAGCACCCGCTTGAACAATGGGAGAGCCATCAGGCATTGTTCGCAATACAACGCCACTGCCTTGGTCTTTATAGCTTGCTCCAAAAGCATGTTTGAAGGTTTCTTTGCTTGCTTTTCCTCCCTTATCATCAACTGATGTCCGGCTGCGTAGATTTAATTTTAAGCCAATGCTCTGAATCATTGTGTCTATAGGCAGATCCATGGTTGTGTAAATTGCTATATTGAGAAATCCAGATATATCGATATTAAAGTGTTCTTTGCAGAGCGTTTGAATAACATCGTTGGCAGTGCCTGTGTTTCCTTCACCATATTGTGACCACAGTAACTGCATCAATTGGTCAATAGAGTAACGATTGTTGCTGAGTTGTCGCAATGTGATATCAAGTGCCAGTGCAATAATCGTCCCTTTATTGTAATAGCTAACAATGTGATTGTGTGACCCCGCGTCTTGCTTATAAAACTTGCTCCAAGCCTCAAAACTTGATTGCGTCACGGTTTGTTTGTGTCGGCCCTGAGTTCGGTTCATTCGGGTCATATTCTCACCCAGTATTTCAGCGTAACTTTGGGCGTTAATCAACTTAGTTCTAGCCAAACTCAGATCATCATAAAGACTGGTGAAACCTTCATATATCCAAAGTTGCTCCATGTATTGTTCAGAACTTAGGTCGGGCGAAATCATGATTTCAGGTTTTATACGTTTAACATTCCATGCATGAAAAAGCTCATGGCTGCACAAACTCAAAAACTGCTGGTATTGCTCAGGTATGATATGGGACTCACAACGCATAGGTAAATGGAATCGAGGAAACATCAGCGCGGCAGAGGCACGGTGCTCCAAACCACCAAAACCGTCTTCACATAAAAGCGTGATAAACCAATAGTCTTTTTCTGGCAAGCCATTAAATAAATCTAAGTGGTGTTTGCAAAGGGGTTTTAGATCATTACAAATTCGTTCAACGTCAGCTTCAGTCTTTCCTGAGAATACTAAATGAAAACGCGTACCGGCTACTTCAAATGTATGTTTTTCAACCAGGCCTAAAAGGACAGGGTGATCGATTAATTCTTGGTAATCGTCACAACTAAAATAGTGAGTTGCATGTCCTTGCGACTCAACAACAGATTGTTGCTTTAATGACGTACACATCTGCCAGTTTCTAGCGAGTTGGTTATTTACAATTTGCACCGATATTGGGGCTGTGGAGTTTTCGGTGAATTCCTGTACTTCTAAAAAAGTGCTGGTTCCATTAAAGAATGCGTATTCGTCAAATAAGTAAGCGCCGCGAACGGATAAATCAAACGCGTAAACTTGATACGAGATTTCTAAACCTGATGCAGCGTTTCGTACAAGCCATGTTTGTTTATCAATTTGGCTTATTGGCTGCCTTTCATTAGTTGGCGAAAGCGCTTCTAGTAGATGAATGTTTTGGCAAAAGTCTCTTATCATATAACTACCCGGTATCCATGCAGGAAGCGACAAATGGATAACATCATGGTGTGAGGCCGGAATGGAAATTTTGACATTAAAAACGTGCTCAGCTAAGTTTTGAGGTACGATATGGTAAGTGAGCATGTCTGTCATGAATAAAAGCCTTTGGTAGTTGAGGTATGCGACGCGATTATATTATCATGCTAGCAGTTACTTGTGACCAAACAGTTGTAGAGTAAAAAAGGAATTCAAGTGAAACCGTCAATATCCTTAGCTGATATCAACGCACTTCTATGTTTGTTGCCAAACACTGACGCAGATATGCAATTAATTGCCCGGGCACAGCCAGTTCGTCTGAGAACAACCTACTTTGGTACCGACGGCGAGCAATGCTTGTTGTTTCGGTATCCTGCATCAACAGAGTTAGTCAATACTACACATTTAATCGAAGCCGACACGCAAGTAGTCATCAGGTATGTACTGGACGAACCTTATGGTGAAGTAGTGGCATTTAAAGTGCGCGTTTTAAAAGTGATTTATTCGCCATTGCCAATGGTAATTACAAGCTTTCCGTCTGTATTGCAGAAACTTGGACTCAGATCGCAAAAGCGGGCTATATCAGGTGTGCCGGTTGAAGTGGTTTTAGATGAACAGGAAAATAGAGAAGCAGAAGGATTAATTGTGGATATTTCAAAAAATGGCTGCAAGTTATTAATTCCATTTAAAACAGTACTTCAGGTTATCCAAAGTGAAGAAAAAATTACACTTTGCGTGGAACTGGCCGAAAGAACGCTGTTAATTGCGGCAAGAGTCAAAAACGTGCGAATTGAAAAAGAATTCCATGCTTATGGCATGCAGTTTGAAGACGATGACAATCAACTTGAACGTTTACTTGAGCGCTACATGATCACGTTGTAAACTGATTGTTAACATAAGCCAAAAATATAATAATATAAAAATAATAACGAGGTATAAAATGCGCGAAGTAGAGCGACTAATTAATAAATATGGTGAAAGTCACACCAATAAAACCAATATCATGATTCATGCTATTGCTGTTCCTGCTATTTTCTTTGTGACTATTGGCTTGCTTTGGTCCATTCCTGTACCTGAGTTTATGCAAGTAATGAAAATTACCTTTGCTCACGTTCTCGCTATTCCGACGCTGTACTATTATTTTAAGTTGTCTGGCCCAATTGGTGCCGCAATGACCTTGCTTACGTTGAGTGCGTTTGGTCTTATTAAACTGCTGATTATGTTTGATGTTTCTGTTTGGATGTTTAGTTTAGGCTTGTTTGTGTTGATGTGGATATTGCAGTTTATTGGTCATCATGTTGAAGGTAAAAAGCCGTCATTTTTTGACGACTTACGCTACCTATTAATCGGTCCGGCTTGGTGGTGGGTGCACTGGCTAAAAAGAATGAACATAAGCTACTAACATAAGCTATCAACCTAAGCTATTAATTAGTGCACTGTATTTTCAACTTCTCCTTGTTTTGAAGCCTAGCATCGAGTTTATTTAAAATCCTAATCACCTTGTTATCTTATGGTGCACATAGGCTAGCGACAAGAAAATGCGCTGAACAATAACAAATCACTAAAACTTGCTTTATTTATGAGCATTTGAAACCTTTATTATTAATATTGTCGTAACAACATTAGAGTAAGAAAGCTGTCAGAATGGAGCAGGTGAGAGTGAAAAAAATAATTGTTATTGGTCTAGTCTTGCTTTTATCGGGCTGCTCGACAAAATTCGTGTATAAAAATGTGGATTGGTTGGTTTATTGGTATATCGATGACTTTGTAGAGTTGACTAATCAGCAGGAAGAAGTGGTTGATGCTAAATTAGAAAACTGGCTTTCTTGGCATAAGGATAGTGAGCTTCCTATGTATCTGCAGCACTTGAACGAATTGTCAGGCGATATTCGAACCCAGCAAATGAGTCTTGATAAAATAGATTACCATCGACAAAAAGCGGCAGATCACTGGATGCGCTTAAAGACTAAGATTATTCCTGACTTAGTAGACATGGCGCCTTTGCTTTCGCAAGATCAGGTGGATTCTATGTTCAAAGAAATTGATGAAATGAATCAAGAGGAGGCTAATGAAAGAGGAGAGTTACTAGCAAAAACGCCTGAAAAACGCCAAAAAGAATCAGTGAAGCGCAATAAAAGAAACTTAAAGCGCTGGTTAGGCAAACTCAGCTATGAACAAGAACAATTGGTTGAGAACATGTATGGTGAATTTCATTCAAACGGTGAGTTATGGTTGCAGTATCGGGTTCGATATCAAGCGCAATTGCGAGCATTATTAAATGATACAGACAGGGGCGATGGCTTTAAAACCAAATTAAACAAGTTACTGATGGAGCCAGAGTTGCATCGTGGTGATGTTCTTAATCAACGCAATATTGAAAATAGTAATAAGTATAAAGCGTTTTTGTTAGCGGCTGATGCTTTATCAACTGAAGATCAGAGAAAACATCTACTCGATGAAATTGCTGAGTTTGTTGGTGATTTAAATGATTTAGTAAAATAATCATTATTGCAGGAGGTTCAGACGACCAAGCAATATTGAAAGTTTAATTTATTGCCGTTTGGCTAAATATGAATCACTTTACGCGTATGCGCAAATTTGAATAACCCGTCATTGCGCATTGTTTTATAACAGCTCTTGATCAACACAAGGGCTCTTATTTGCCTTACTAATTGCTTTCCTGTTGGCCAGTTCACCTGTGTTTTGTAAAATACTGCTTCAGCAAATGGACGCATTTACGATCACGGTATATCGCTTTATATTTGCAGCGTTGTTTTTGTTTGTTTTGCTGTTCTTTTCTAAGTCATTACCTAAACTGCGACAAGCTAGCACTAAGGTTGTGACTATTCTAGTAGTCACTTCCGTGTTGTTAATTATTAATTGTGCATCAAACGTGTTCGCCTTGATATACGTCAGCCCTAGTACTGTGCAAATTGCCCCTTTTGCTTGGATGCTAGGCAGTATGATTTTGTATAGATTCTTATCGCTTCTATGAGTGAAAACTTTAGGAAATGGAGCTAAGTGACGATAACAAATTACCAGTCAATTAATTATGTGTGCAATGGATAAAGTCTCAGTACCGCATATTGAGCAACAATTGCGGCTTAACCGCAGCATGCAAGGGATAAATACAGATAAAAGCTTGTTTTATCTGTATTTATCTATGCTCGAAAGAGATTTGTCGACGGTACCTAGATTCGCTGATGCACAGACAACGAATGAGAGTGTATATGCTGATATAGAATCACATTATTATAAACACCCAGCACTTCAATTCACAACGCAAGATTTTATGTTGCAAACGTCTTTTTCAGGTGCTGTCGATCAACAATCAAGTAGTACACTTCAATTGCTCAATGCCTTCTTCCCTCAAGGCTTATCCCAACACAATAATCATTTAAGGCTGGATGATGACGTAGTGGATGGACTCGATTATTTTGCTAAACAACGCCTGGATAAATCAATGTCAGCTGTCGTTGATAGCTTTTCAGAGCAAACTGCAATTCAAGTTGACGAAACGCTGTTGTTCGATCTTATTCCCAAAGCAGCTGAATTTACCCTTTAATTTATTGCGCTGCATCAACTGTGATTAAGTTTGCATAGAGAAATTATTATTTTTCTGCTATGTTGCGCGCGTTATTTTGCCCTGGTTTTACGTTCCAATCTGCAAAAAGGAAAACTATGAACAACTACATTGTATGCACGTTATACAAATTCGTCACGCTTTACGACTTTCAAGCAATGCGCGAGCCTCTTTGTCAATTTATGCAACAGCGTCAAATTAAAGGGACCATTTTACTTGCTTGTGAAGGCCTTAATGGCACCGTCTCTGGAGCCCGAAATGCGATTGACGAACTGCTTGCTTACCTTAACGCCGATGAGCGTTTGAATCCCATTTCATGTAAAGAATCGTTACATCAAGAACAGCCGTTTTATCGTACTAAAGTGAAGCTCAAAAAAGAGATCGTGACGATGGGTGTCGAGGGTATTGACCCAAAGCGCAGTGCAGGAAGCTATGTGAAACCAAAAGATTGGAATGATTTAATTTCAGATCCTGACGTGACGTTAGTCGATACTCGCAATGATTATGAAATTGAAATTGGTACGTTTAAATATGCGGTCAATCCGAAAACTGACACGTTTAGAGATTTTCCAGCTTACGTGGCAAAGGAACTTGACCCAGCGAAACATAAAAAAGTAGCTATGTTTTGCACCGGCGGTATACGCTGTGAAAAGTCGACTGCGTATTTGAAAGAGCAGGGCTTTGAGGAGGTTTATCACTTAGAAGGGGGGATCTTGCAATATTTAGAAGACGTACCCAAAGAAAAGTCTCTATGGGAAGGTGATTGCTTTGTCTTTGATAATCGAGTTGCGGTTAATCATGATTTGCAAAAGAGTGAGTATGATCAATGTTATGGATGTCGCTTGCCGATTGCCGTTGAAGACAAATTAAGTGATAAATTTGAGCCCGGTGTAAGCTGTCCTAAATGTTTCGGTAAACACACCGATGATCAGATTGAACGGTTCAGAGAACGTGAAAAACAGGTGCGTCTTGCTAAGCAGCGTAACGAAGAACACGTAGGAACAGAAGCAAGATTGGTGATAGAACATAAACGTAAGCAAAAAGCGGAGCAACAAAGAGCTCGCAGTCTATTGAAAAATAAACCAAAAGCACAGTAACCTCGGATTTTCCCTAGACACTCAAGGGACTAAAGGAGTAAGCTTCTTAGCTATAGAGTGAAATGATCACAAGAGAATCTAAGATGAGCCAAGACACAAAGCTAACAGACGCGCAGGTTGCAGAAATAAGAAAAGACTTCGATTTTTTCGATAGAGATTTAAACGGACAAATTGATTTGCATGAGTTCATCGAATTATTGACCGTGTTATCGCCAAAAACTAAGGCCGGAAACGTACAGGAAGGCTTTTCATTAATTGATGAAAACGGTGACGGCTTTATTGATTTTGAAGAGTTTCTTGATTGGTGGAAAGAGGGTTGGTGGGAATATTAGGCTAGTTACTCTTTCACCCTTTTGAAAAATTAAAGCCCTCAAAATGAGTAATACTAAGGGCTTTTCGTGCGTACTAAAATCAATATAGCGTCTGCGTTGTGATACACCGTGGCCACTGCGACCGCTCTGAGAGTCTATGTAACTGCTCTCCTGCTAATCACTAGAATATGATGCTATATTGCAAACAACTGCTTCCAACAGCGCTGAGAGGCTAACCTTTAGTGTCAGTGCTATCCTTCGTATCGGTGTCAAAGTTTAAATCGTCATTATTATCAATGTCATCAACCACGGCTCTAGGCTTGCGTTTAACTGGAATAAACCCAGTATCAACTGCATCCATGGTTCTTACGCGTTTTTTAACGGGGTTTTTAATTGCTTTTTGTTGTACTTTTACAGATGCCTTGCTTTCGGTTTTCTTTTCAACTACCGCTCGTCTACCTTTAAATTTAGAAGGTAGTCCGTCATATTCAGAAAACGAATAGTCTTGGGTTAGTTTTGACTTAATGGCACTAAAGCTGTGCCAGTCTTTACCACTTATAAAAGAGATGGCGACGCCTTTGTTACCCGCTCTCCCAGTTCGGCCAATGCGATGAATATATTCATCTGCAAATTTTGGTAAGTCGTAATTAATCACCAAGGCTACGTTTAACAGGTCAAGCCCTCGTGAAGCAAGATCAGTTGTGACTAAAACGGTATGTAGCCCACGCGAAAATGCACTAATGATGCTAGAACGTTGACCTTGTGCCAATTCGCCATGCAAACTGATCGCTTCAATACCTTTATCTTGAAGCTGCTGGGCAATTCGACCGGTGTCTGCGCGAGTTGCGGTAAATACAATGGCTTGTGTCCGATTCGCTATCACTAATGATTTAAGCAGTAATTGGTCCTTGTGCGAAACACCGTCCGACAAATAAAACTTTTGTTCAATATCTGCGTGCGGTATGGCCACGTTATCAATAACAATCTGCTCAGGTGCATTCAACATTTTTTCAGTCATCGCATGCACTGCAGCACTGTCGATCGTGGCTGAGAACATCATTGTTTGGCGTTTACGATGACTGGCAGCGCGATGAATAAGATCCAACTGGTCAGAGAATCCGAGCTCAAGCATACGATCTGCTTCATCTAGTATAAGTAATTCAATGCCATTGAGAAAGAAGCTTTTACTATCAATATGGTCTGCAATACGCCCTGCAGTGGCAACAATAATATCTGGTTTTTTGCGCAACATTTTGACTTGATCATTGTAGTTTTCGCCGCCCACAATTAACACCACTGATATGGAGGACTGCGTTGCCGTTATCTTCTTAGCTTGCATAAAGACTTGTTTAGCCAGTTCGCGGGTAGGGGCAAGAATAATTGCTCTAGGGTCTGCTTTGGTTAGCGGTCTGCTGGTTAACAGGCGATTAACTGCGGGCACTAAGAATGCGAGTGTCTTGCCTGAACCTGTCTTTGCGCCGGCAACAAGGTCTTTGCCCATGAGAGCATGGGGAATACTTTTGTGTTGTACCTCTGTTAGCGTGTCAATTTGCATAACTGACAACGCTTTAAGCACGCGACTGTCAATGGGGAGTTCAGAAAATAACAAGATAAAGCCTCTTTTAATGATTCTTGCACACAATTCGCCAACATTATCCTTGAAATGCGCTGGTTATAAAAGAAAAACCCCAACATATTACTGCCGAGGCCTATTTCGAACGAAAAACGCTCAACAAGAATGAATTAATTCTAGCCAATCATCATTTCAGGAATATCACCGTCAATTACGAGTTTTCCAGCTGTCTTCTCAATAATCTCTTCGATGCTCACGCCTGGTGCACGCTCGCGCAAATGAAATGCCTTATCTTTGACTTCCAGTACCGCTAAGTCAGTAATGATGCGGGAAATACAATTAACGCCAGTTAATGGCAGTGTACAAGCGGGTAGAAGCTTCGAATTTCCGTGTTTGTCGGCATGTGTCATCGTCACAATAATGTTCTTCGCACCGGCAACTAAATCCATAGCGCCGCCCATGCCCTTAATTAACTTACCGGGTATCATCCAAGAAGCAATACTGCCGCTAACATCGACCTCAAACGCACCTAGAACAGTGAAGTCGACATGGCCGCCGCGGATCATGGCGAAACTTTCTGCAGAATTAAAAATGGAAGCACCTGGTGCAGCTGTAACCGTCTCTTTGCCAGCATTTATCATGTCTGCATCTACCTGATCTTCGGTTGGATAAGGGCCCATTCCTAGTAGTCCGTTTTCAGACTGCAACATAACTTCTATATGTTTAGGCACGTAATTGGCCGCTAGAGTAGGGATACCTATACCTAAATTCACGTAATTGCCGTCTTTGAACTCTTGAGCGACGCGCATTGCAATTTGGTCTCTTGTTAATGCCATGATTATGCTCCTTTTGACGTAACTAAACGCTCAATACGCTTTTCGAATGAACCTTGAATAACACGATCAACGTAAATACCTGGCGTATGTATTTGACTAGGTTCTAGTTCACCGGTTTCAACAATTTCTTCAACTTCAACGACGGTGATTTTACCTGCGGTTGCTGCCATTGGATTGAAGTTCATTGCCGTGTGTCTATACATGCAATTTCCGTAGCGGTCGGCTTTCCATGCTTTTATAATAGCGAAGTCACCCGTAATCGCTTCCTCCAAAATATAGTCGCGACCATTGAATTGGCGACTTTCTTTGCCTTCACCTACCGGCGTACCAAAACCAGTCGCTGTGTAGAATGCAGGAATGCCTGCGCCGCCGGCTCTCATTCTCTCAGCAAGGGTGCCTTGTGGTGTTAACTCGACTTCGAGTTCACCGTTGAGCAATTGTTTTTCACAGAGGGCATTTTCGCCTACATACGACGACACCATCTTTTTAATTTGTGTGTCTTCTAATAAAACACCCAGACCAAAACCATCGACACCACAGTTATTTGAAACAACGGTGAGTTCTTTGGTTCCCATACGCTTTACCTCAGCAATTAACCCTTCAGGAATACCACATAAGCCGAATCCACCGGCAATAATCGTCATATTGTCTTCAAGTCCATGCATTGCATCTGCGTAGCTTGTTACTACTTTATCAAAACCAGCCATGAGTGCTCTCTTATCGTGTTCAACAGTTGTACAGTATTTACCAAGATGTTAAATTTGTAAAATTGATTTATTATCAGTATTAATAATTTAAAGTTATTAATAAATTTGTGCCAAATAAAAAGTAGTCGTTTATTAATACTATATACCGTTGAGCAACGATTTTATGCAATATTACTTGGCTTACTGGCAGTTAAAACAACACAACAACCAAACCAGTGCAAAACCCAGTACATGATTTTACATAATCAATTAAAGAGTGTGTTTATGGTGACCATTAAAAATCTTCAAGTTTTTGTTGAACTTGCAAAGTGTCAATCATTTGCAGAAGCTGCAGAAAGAAGACATATATCTCAACCCGCATTATCAAGTGCCATAAAAAAGATGGAGCAACAGTTGGGGGGAGCGCTTTTTAATCGTTCAACAAGAAGCGTAAAACTAACACCTGAAGGCGCTTCATTTCTACCTGTTGCTCGACGCTTATTAGATGACTGGGAGAACGCAATTGGCGACGTTAAACAGCTTTTTAAGCTCGAAAAAGGACTTTTAACGATCGCATCAATGCCTTCCTTTGCAGAAGGTAAGTTGCCGAATTTGTTGGCTTATTTTGCTTACACACAAGCAAATATTGGGGTTAGAGTGCTTGATGTAGTGATGGAGCTCGTGATTGATAGTGTGCTCAGTGAACGCGCGGAGCTAGGTTTTGTATTTGAACCTGAAGATAACGAGTTATTAAATTTTTATCCTATGTTTAATGATGAGTTTGTACTTATTATGCCTCCTAATCATCCACTTACTTCACGTTCAGAAATTAGTATAGAGGATGTCATTGAATATCCATTTGTAAGTATGAATAGAGGGTCAACTACGCGAAAATGGGTGGATGAATAATTGATGAAGAATAAGCAAAAAATCAGCATTGCAGTGGAAGCATCTCAATTTAGCACCATAGGGAACCTGGTTTATTCAGGGCTAGGTATTGCTATTGTCCCTGCAATGGTTCAAACACAAATGCAGGCAAAGGGCTGCGTTAGTGAAAAGGTAACTGGCTTGAATATTGTTAAACAGGTAGGCTTAATCACGCCAAAGAGTCGGTCGCTGTCAACAGCAGCGCAAGCATTTATCGCTAGTTTGAACTTGGGTTTATGATTACCACTTTTTCTTAGTACCGAATAGCAGCTCAATATCGTCACTATCCTTGACTTTTTCAGCAACGACCTGGGCTAGGTTGCTTTCTTTCATGGCATTTTCAAGGCCATCAAGCTTGCTTTTGAATTCAGTAATTGCTGTGCTTGTATATTCATCCTGTGGTTTATGTGCTTTCAAAGCACCAACCGCTTTTTCTAGATATTGCCTTGCGCTGCCCTGCATATTACCGCTCATTGCATCGCTTGCTCGTTTATCAAGAGTTTCTACGTTAACTCTCAATTGCAGCATTTCTAAGCTCTTATCTTCTGTAGAGAAGATCTTTGAGGTAATGTTTCCTTTGCCGTGCTCAGAGCGTAAAATAACCCTTAATTTTTTTACTGCCTGAATATACTTGATAATAACCTGGTCATTTTCGGGAAGTTTGAATGTACTATGTTCAGGTGCAGGTTCGGTAATATTAAGATTTTTGATGCTGTTTGTTGTATCAGTTAAACGTTGTTTTAAATTGGAATTTGGGCTCTGTTTCAGACTTTTTTTCATTGAATTATGAATTCTGCGTGAAAGAATAGCGATGAGCTGCTGTGAAACAGGCATTTGTTCAGCGGCAGTAAGGGCACTTTCGGTGTCGTTTATAATCGCTCTTTGACGACTCAGCTCCTCACGCTTTTGCGATTCCTTGCGTTCTCTATGCTGCTGCACTGCACTCGCGAAAATACCAGCGACGATAACAATAGCGATTAAAAGTATGACAATTGTGTACATTATAAATTTCCGTTTAGGCGTCGGTTTTTTTGTCCTTTAGGGTAATAGTACCTTAAATATACTGCCGCCCGTAACGCTATTATTGCTAAGCTTAATACTTCCTTGTCGATCCTTGTTTTTATGCGTCTGTGCGATCATTCTAGCGAAGAATAAACCTAAGCCTGTTCTTCCTTCATTTACACTCAATGATTTCATTGCTGCATCTGACATATCGAGCATGCTCTGCGGATAACCTGGGCCGTTGTCTTCCACCGCAATGCAAAGATACTCATTTTCCACTACTGTTGAAATTTTAATTTCACTTGCACCATAACGGATTGCATTGACCAACACGTCGTTCAACAACAAAAATAGTAAATCCTTGTCCGTAAACCAAGATAACTCACTGTCTACCTCAACCGAACAGGTAATATTTTTTTGTTTTGTGTAGGTTTTGTTTGACTCTATAATTTCATACACTAAATCTTCCATAAAGCATTCATCGATATTTAGTGACAACGCATCTAATTCGACCCTGTAAAGAGACAGGATCTGAACTAATGTCGTATTCATTCGATTTGCTTCATAGTGCAAATCCACAATATATTGTCTGCTTATGTTTTCTGATGGAGGCAGGGATTTTGATAAATCTTCGATAGTCTGCAACAGTAAACTGAGTGAGTTTTTCATGTCGTGTACAGCAACAGCCATCACTGAAGCGAAATCAATAGTTAAATTATCGCTTCGTTTATCGACATGGAGTTGATGATTCTGTGACATAGCTCACCTTTTTAACGTCCTGCTAAGCTTATCGGCCGATTCGCTAAATATTATACCATTAATGCCTTAAAGCCTCATTTTAAAAGAATACTAAGGTATTAAAAGACTAAAAATTTGGTGGGAATCGTTGGTCACACGAATGTTTTGCTAAATTCTTATGCAAATTTGTTTTAAATTGTCTAGTATTTGATTATAAAGAGAATAAAATAAAGATACTGAATTCAGTAATATCAACCCTTAGGTTATTTAATGAAATTACAACAATTAAGATATATCGTCGAAGTCCTAAACAATAACCTAAACGTATCAGCAACAGCTGAGGCGCTTTTTACTTCTCAACCAGGTATTAGTAAACAAGTAAGAATGCTGGAAGATGAACTGGGTATTCAAATATTCGGAAGAAGTGGAAAGCATCTTACCCACGTCACAGATGCGGGAAAGGATGTGATTAATATATCGCGTGAAATACTTGCTAAAGTTGAAAGTATAAAGGCGGTTTCTCGCGAATACACATTGCCAGACCAAGGCAAGCTAAATATAGCAACTACGCACACTCAGGCTCGTTACGCGTTACCAGATGTGATAAAAGGCTTTATGGCAAAATACGCTAAAGTGTCCTTACATATGCATCAAGGCACTCCATCACAAATAAGCGATTTAGCGGCCAAAGGTGAAGCTGACTTTGCGATTGCAACTGAGTCACTGCACTTATATAACGACTTGGTGATGTTGCCTTGTTACCATTGGAATCGGTCTGTTATCGTAAACAAAGATCATCCACTAGCAAGGAAAACATCGATCACTATCCAAGACATCGCTAAATATCCCTTAGTCACTTATGTATTTGGGTTTACTGGCCGGTCAGAACTTGACCACGCGTTTAATGTCGCTGGTTTAGAACCCAAAATAGTCTTTACGGCTACTGATGCCGACGTTATTAAAACCTATGTCAGGTTAGGCGTGGGCATCGGAGTAATTGCCTCTATGGCTGTTAGTGATGATTTAGATTCTGACCTAGTGAAAATTGATGCGAGTCATTTGTTCGATTACAGCACAACAAAAATTGGCTTTAGAAAAGGTTCGTTTCTGCGAAATTACATGTATGAATTTATAGAGCGCTTTGCACCCCACCTAACTAAAGATGTGGTAGAAAGAGCTATGATGCAAAAGAACAATGAAGAAGTTGAGAAGATGTTTAAAGGGCTTACTTTGCCTGTAAAATAGACTAATAGTTTACTGTAACTCAATCATGTAGTTAATTATTATGCAGTTGTTAGCACTCGATAATATTTACAGCCAAGCCACCTCTGGAGGTTTCTTTGTACTTGGTTTTCATGTCGTTGCCAGTTTCCCACATTGTCTTAATGACTTTGTCTAACGACACTTTATGGTTACCTGTGCCTCTAACAGCAAGGCGAGATGCATTGATTGCTTTGATCGCACCCATTGCATTTCGTTCAATGCATGGCACTTGAACTAAACCCCCTACAGGGTCACATGTTAATCCCAAATTGTGCTCCATACCTATTTCAGCTGCGTTCTCAACAGCGGCGACAGAACCCCCGAGTATTTCTGTTAATGCGCCAGCAGCCATTGAGCAAGCAACGCCTACTTCACCCTGACAGCCTACTTCTGCACCCGAAATTGATGCATTTTTCTTGTACAAAATAGCGATAGCTGCAGCCGTCAATAAATAACGACAAGCTGTGTCGTCGTCAACGGGTTTAATAAATTTGTCAAAGTAGCATAATACGGCTGGAATAATTCCTGCGGCACCGTTAGTAGGTGCCGTAACGACTCTGCCTCCAGCTGCATTTTCTTCATTGACTGCAAGCGCGAATAAATTGACCCAATCCATCGCTTGCATGGGGTCGTTACTGTTTTCATTTTTTAATTTTCGGTATAGACCATATGCACGTCGGTGCACTTTTAATCCACCGGGCAGAATACCTTCAGTATTAATACCATTTTGCACGCATTCCTTCATAACCCCCCAGATGTCGACTAAACGTTCTCTGAGAACTTCCTCTGGCATGACCGATATTTCATTTTTTATCATCAGTGTGCTGATAGAAAAGCCATTGTTATGACATATTTGCATTAGTTCAGTGGCTGTTGAAAATGGAAAAGGGGCGTTGACTTGTTGTTCAGCAAACTTTTCGGCTTTTTGCGCTTTAAACTCAGACTCTTCGACGATAAAACCGCCGCCTATTGAATAATATGTTTGCTGTAACACGCACTCAGTGCCGGCAAATGCAAAGAATGTCATACCATTAGAATGCAAAGGAAGGGTTTTTCTACGGTGGAACACAATTGCTCCATCTTTTGGGAAGATAATTTGATGTTCTTGGTTAAGCTGTAACACTTGAGCTATTTCGACTTGGGATAGCATACTCTCGACTTTTTTGACCGGTACGTTCTCCGGTAAATAACCAAGCAAGCCCAAGATAACCGCTTTACCAGTGCCATGTCCTTTGCCTGTTTGACCTAACGAACCATAAAGTTCGGTCTTTACGGCTGTTATTTGATCAAAAAGCTGTGCTTGCTTTAATACATCACAAAAGGCCGCGGCCGCTCGCATAGGTCCAACTGTATGAGAACTTGATGGGCCTATACCAACCTTGAACATGTCAAAAACACTGATCATACTTTATTACCTAATTGTTAATTTTACCCATCACTATTTTTACATAGTTTTGTTAATAAACAAGTGAGATTTGATAATCAGTCGCATTAGAAATGCTAATGCGATGTTATCGATCAACATTTACCTGAGATGAGCTTGAATGAAGGTCGAAAGACCTTGAATGAGGTTGAATTCAGATGTTCAAGCAGATAGGTCAGTTATGTTATCAAAAATCTTCCGATTCAATTAAGAATAAAACTCGATATGTTTACACAGCAAGGCTGTCATGCCCGCTGTAGCACCCCAAATAACATCATTTTGATACTGAATAAAATAGACAGGAAAAGTTTGCTTGCGGCGCTCGACATGATGCACAAAATAATTTTGCTGATTCATTAAGTGTGACAACGGCACCTGAAATACGCGACTGACCTCATTTGTATCAATTATTAAGTCATTATCGAGATCAACTGATTCATCTAAAATACCAATGACAGGTAAAACGGCGAAACCGCTAATGGTTTTATACTCAGGAAGGGTACCAAGGACACGAACTTTATCCGGTTTAAGACCAATTTCTTCCTCGGCCTCACGCAGCGCAGTGTCAACCAATGTTTCATCACAGGTTTCATATTTACCGCCTGGGAAACTTATTTGGCCTGCGTGATGGTTTAAATGAATTGCACGCTGCGTAAACAATACATGTAAGTCTTCAAATGGCGGATGCAAGCAGATAAGCACCGCTGCTGGCCTAGTTTTTACTGGAAATGGAAAGTCGTGCGATGGCCCTGCTGACCAAGGAAGGTGGAACTTGGATAAAAAGTGTTTTTCATTCATGCTGTTGGTTTATCCACTTCATGTTGACTTTTTACTGTCACCGTTGCCTTCATTATACTGTCTTGTGGTAAGTCGTCTATGTGCATCGTTTGTTCGAGCACAGGCAATATTTTGGCGACTTTATCCAAGCTTTCTTGGTATTCGCTGTCAATATCTGAATCTAATACAATACCGCCACCAGCCCAACAATAAAGTCGATTATTTTCTGCTAGCACCGTACGAATACAAATGCTGGTGTCCATATCGTCGCGTATACCAATATAGCCTATACTACCACAGTAAATACTGCGCTTATCAGGTTCAAGTTCCTGAATGATTTGCATCGCCCTGTGTTTTGGAGCACCTGTTATCGATCCCCCGGGAAAAGCGCCTTTGAGTAATTGAATGGGCGAAGACGTTGCCTTAAGTTTACCTAAAATGGTACTCACCATATGGTGTACTGCAGGATAACTCTCGAGTTTGAATAAGGCTGGAACCACAACTGAGTGCGGCTCGCAGTGTTTACTTAGATCGTTTCTAAGCAAATCAACAATCATGAGGTTCTCAGCTCGGTCTTTCTCTGAATTAAGCAATTCTTCACTTAGCTTTTTATCATCTTCGCTATTTTGAGCTCGTTTGCGCGTGCCTTTAATTGGTTTTGTCTCTACCATACCTGTTTTTACTTGTAAAAAACGTTCAGGAGAAACACTTAAAATACAACTGTTTTCTAGGCGAATAAAAGATGAAAACGGGGCTTTATTAACGTTGCGAAGCAGTCGATAAGCTTGCCACTCAGAACCTTGATAAGAAGCTTCAAAGCGCTGAGCAAAGTTTATTTGATAGCAATCACCAGAATGCAAATAATTGTCGATTTTTTGTAATTTTTTACGGTATTCAGACTCTGTTTGATTCGCTAACCAATGACTTAATTGCCGAAACTTTTCTGAATTACTTGCATCCGAATTCCTATGTTCACCTAAATTAGGGCGTTTCAGTTGCTCTGCACGCTTTGCGTCGATATAACAACGATAGACCTTGTTGGTTCTATTATCAAAAATGAGGCTTTGATCATAAATACCAACGGCTAAGTCAGGCGATGAATATTGCTCTGCATTGTTGTCTTGTATGCCGTCTAACTGCACGTTCAAATCGTAATTAAAGTAACCTAAGGCGCCACATAAAAAAGGAAGCGGGCTGGAGTCAGTCGCACTAACCATTAATTTAAATTTGCTGTGAATTTGTTCCAATCTTTCAAACGGGCATTGATCCACTGTATCTGATTCTGTTTCTAGTAAACTCGTCCAGTCGTGGATCGCAGATTCGACCAATTTCTTACTTTTAACCACTAGCTTTGCAATAGGAGAATGCACGATAATGTCGTAACGACCATCGCTTAATTGATTATTGCAAGTGTCGAGTAACATTGCCCAAGGCAAATGCTGGTAAGCTGAAAATACTTGAACTGCGGAGATCCCTGTAAGTTCAGGGCACTCTTCAATGAAAATCGGTAATGACAATGTTAACCTCGTAAATAATCAGGTTTTTTTGGCGAAATAGACATGAGTCACGTAGTATACTTGGCTAATTATCAAAACCATATTAATCTTTGAAAAAAATAGAGGACATCATGACCGTCATTCGTCAACAAGACTTTATAGACAGTATTGAAGATGCGTTGCAATTTATCTCATATTATCATCCTTTAGATTACGTTAAGGCAGTTGAGGCTGCTTACAATCGTGAGGAGAGCAAAGCGGCAAAGGACGCTATGGCGCAAATTCTAATTAACTCAAGAATGTCTGCCGAGGGCAAGCGTCCGCTTTGTCAAGATACGGGAATTGTGACTTGCTTCGTTAAAATTGGCATGGCGGTAAGGTGGGATAAAACCGATATGACTGTTCAAGAAATGGTTGATGAAGGAACTCGTCGTGCTTATCTTAATCCCGACAACCCTCTAAGAGCCTCGATTGTTTCTGATCCTGCTGGTAAACGTATTAATACCAAAGACAACACACCTGCAGTTGTGCACGTTGATACTGTTAAAGGCGAAAAAATAGAAGTAATGATAGCAGCCAAAGGCGGCGGTTCAGAAAATAAATCGAAAATGGTTATGCTGAATCCAAGCGATGATATTGCAGAGTGGGTAGTCAAGACATTACCTACGATGGGCGCAGGTTGGTGTCCTCCGGGCATGTTAGGCATAGGCATTGGCGGCACAGCCGAAAAAGCCGCTGTGTTAGCCAAAGAAAGCTTGATGGACCCAGTTGATATTCAAGAGTTAATGGAGCGTGGTGCGGTTACGACTGAAGAAAAACTGCGTTTAGATATATTCAAAAAAGTGAATGACTTGGGTATTGGTGCGCAGGGTTTAGGTGGCTTAACCACGGTTGTAGACGTTAAAATAAAATCAATGCCAACGCATGCAGCATCTAAGCCGGTTGCCATGATCCCAAATTGTGCGGCAACACGTCATGCGCATTTTTACCTTGATGGTTCAGGTTCATCAGAGTTACAGCCACCTAAATTAGAAGACTGGCCAGACGTGACTTGGGAAGTTAGTAAAAACACAAGACGGGTCAACCTCAACAATATTACCAAAGCTGATATTCAAGATTGGAAGGTGGGAGAAACAGTTTTACTTAGCGGTAAAATGTTGACTGGCCGAGACGCTGCCCACAAACGCATTCAAACGATGTTAGATAATGGCGAAGGTTTGCCACAAGGCGTCGACCTAACTAATCGCTTTATTTATTACGTCGGTCCAGTTGATGCTGTTGGCAGCGAAGTTGTCGGTCCTGCTGGCCCAACAACGGCCACACGCATGGACAAGTTTACTGACATGATGTTGGAGCAAACTGGTCTTATAGGCATGATAGGTAAGGCAGAACGCGGCCCAGCAACAGTTAAAAGTATTGCTAAGCACAAAGCGGTTTATCTAATGGCGGTAGGCGGTGCGGCTTACCTCGTATCCAAAGCAATTAAGAAGTCGCGAGTGGTTGCTTTTGAAGACTTAGGAATGGAGGCAATTTACGAGTTTGATGTTGTCGATATGCCAGTGACTGTCGCTGTAGATAGCACAGGTGCGAACGCACACGAAATAGGCCCTGCTATTTGGAAAGCCAATATTGCTGACTTGGATGCGGCTTTAAGAATCAAATAGCCTCCATTTGCTACATGGGTTAAATATAAATAGCCGTCGCAACGAAGTAGGGTCCCTCAATTTGATGAGACCCTCTTATTAAATATTGACTTGTGTTTGTCGATTTTTATTCAATCATGCAATCAATAAATTTAAGCTCAAGCACTTGTGTGTTGAAGTGGACATATAAATAAAGACCCAAAAGGACAAGTACTCCATGTTACAACGGTTTATGAATATCGACGTCGTAATAGCATCCGGAATTGCTGCGTTTGTTACCTTGCTGATCGTTTGGTTACTCGTTTGGTTGATCATGCGGTCTCAATCAAGGCGTGTATTAGACTCGATCCAAGCGACGCATCAGTCAGAACAAATACAACAGTCAGACGCATATATTGATGAACTCAGTGAGCAAAAAAATCAATATGACAGTCAAATCCAGGGTTTTAAGCAACAGATTGCGCTAAATACTCAATCTTTTACTCAATACGACGCTAAAATTATGGAACTCCAAGATAGGCTGCAAAAAAATGACTTCGAACATAAGCTGCAGTTAGAGACCGGTCGCAGCATAACAGCCGACAATCAACGCGAAATAGGAATTTTAAGTCAAAAGGCAGATGAATTACTGCGTAAGCAAAATGAAAATGCGGTCTTTTCGAAGAAATTAGAAGAAGTAAACGATAAATACACAAACTTACAAGCAAGTTATCATTCTCAACAGGCGGGTTTTGAACAAGAAAGAAAGAGTTTCTCCGAAAAGTTAAGCTTGCTTGAAAATGCAGAAAAGCAGCTTTCGATACAATTCGAGAATTTAGCTAACAAAATTTTTGAGCAAAAATCAGAAAAGTTCACCAAAACCAGCGAGTCTGGAATAACCCAGCTAATTGCACCACTTAAAGATCAAATCGAATCATTTAAGCGCCAAGTTTCTGAACAATATGTCAAAGAAGGGCAAGAAAGAGCGTCTTTAAAAACCGAAATTCTCAGTTTGAAAGAACTCAACAATCAAATCACTGAAGAAGCCGCAGCCCTTACCAATGCACTAAAAGGGGACAATAAGCAGCAAGGCAATTGGGGTGAACTGGTTTTAGAGCGAATACTAAGTGAATCTGGATTACGTAATGGTCATGAATACGAAACTCAGAAATCGTTAAAAAACGACCATGGCAAACGGTATCAGCCGGATGTTGTGGTTCATCTACCTAACGATAAAGACATTATTATTGACTCCAAAGTGTCACTAATAGCGCATGAGAAATACGTTAATGCAAAAACTGATGATGACCGTAAACGCGCTATCAAAGAGCATATCAATTCGATAAGTGGCCACGTCAAAGGATTGAGTAAAAAAGACTACCAAGACTTAACTGGGGTAAGGACATTAGACTACGTACTGATGTTTATTCCAATCGAATCGGCTTTCATTTCAGCCATTGAGCATGCTCCTGAGCTTATAAAACTCGCGCTTGATAACCAAATCATGTTAGTTAGCCCAACTAATTTACTGGTTGCACTGCGGACAATTAATAATATTTGGCAATACGAATACCAAAATCAGAATGCGAATAAAATTGCGGACCAAGCACGCAAGATGTATGACAAGTTCCATGGCTTTGTTACAGATATGGAAAAAATTGGCCGAAATGTCGATGCTACGGCAAAGGCATATGAAGCCGCCATGGGCAAATTATCTACTGGACGAGGGAACTTAGTTAGACAAGCAGAGCAGTTCAAAAAACTTGGTGTTGCACCAACTAAATCACTGGACGCAGGTCTGCTAGATGGCAGTCTAGATGATGATTATGACGATATTGATGACCCTGAAGATATACCAACAGAAGCGTAATTATATGTATCTACCTTAATGATAAGTTGATGTTAAAACCGAATATTTTCGATAGTTAGGTTTTGACCACGACTGATATAGTTATATTCATCTTGAGATAGATCAAAACGATATAACAAGGTATACAACGCCTGTTGTTGCAATTCACTTTGGTCTTGCCTAGCAATGTTAAATAAGGCGTCTTTTAACGCAGATGACCTGTCCAGAGTACCTGCCTGAATGGAATCCATAATAATCGATTGCATTGAGTTGTTTGCATCGGTTGCATTAAATACATCAAGAGCCAATTGCTCTCTTTGTGTTGAATTACTAAAGCGAAGTAACTGACTAAAATAATACGGACTGTCGGCTTTTTCACTGCTGTCTATCGCGGCTTTAAGACGCTCTGTGACTTGTTGGGTTTCAGTATAACTCAACTCATAGGGCATCAACATATCTAATGCTCTTAAGGCTTCGTCATCTTTTCCACTAAAAATAGCGATATCTTTTAACGACACCGTAATCGATGAAGATTTGATCCCGGTTCTTGCCACTAACTCTAAAAAGTTTGTTAAATTGGCCGGTTCTGCTTTCAGAAGAGCGTTTTCCATAACGCGTTGCATGGCCGGTTTACTCAACTCTTGTGGCAAGCCCATTATGATAGAAACAAGCATATAGCTGGCTTGAGAATCAATCGGGACTTGGTCAAAATATTCCAACAGCAATGCAAGCTCACTGCTTGAGGAAACCAAAATCTTGCGAATATCATCAATTTTTTTACCATACTCTTTATGGTCTGAATTTGATGTTGAATAAGTTACAAAGTCATTGAACAAAGCAATAATATCGCCACTGTCGACAATGATCGCAGCGTTGTTCAATGCATCGGTATCAGCTGTGTTTGTTGTATCTAACTTAAAATTCTTGTGCTCAATAGTTGTACTAGTTGATTGTGCAGAGGTCAAGGGGTTTGATGCGGTGTTAGCTTGCTTTGCTGTTTGCGCGTTTTCGGTCTTTGCTATAGATAGTATTGATGTAAGTTTAGCGTTGCTGCCAGCTAAATAGCCAGCAACAAAGGTAATACATAAAATGCATGCTGTTAAAATAATTTTTGTCACTAAATTCATCGTTCTCTACCTTGTGCTATTTATTAACACAAACCGGTTTACTAGAAAAAGACAAACAACCGCCGTAAATTACCTGTCTTGTATAGCGAAGCTTGTTGTAATGCTTACATTGCCGGTTAACATTAGCATAACGGAGCAATATTTTTCGGTACTCAATTGCACCGCTCTTGCCAAATGCTTTTCATTTATATCTTTTCCTTGGACCACAAAATGAGCATGTATTTTGATAAATTTTCGTGGCGCAGATTCAGCTCTTTCAGCTTCCAATTCACAATAACAACCTTGCATTTGTTGGCGAGATTTACGCATGATTTCAACCACATCGACAGAAGAACAAGCACCCACTGAAATTAATACTGATTCCATTGGCGAGAGATTATTACCATTGCCATCTAGCTTAAGTTTTCGGCCATTATCCATTTCACCGTCAAAACTCAAACCATCTTCAGAAGGCTCCCATACGACTGTTGCTTTCATTTGACTACCTATCTATTTATTTTCTACTATGGAGATGTGTGTTTTGCTCAGCAATATCTTTTTATCTTTGTAAAGTGCACCAATTGCGCGCTTATAAGCCCCTTTACTAACGTGGTAACGCGCAAATATTTCATCAGCAGAACTTTTATCAGTGACAGTTGAAATGCCGCCATGCGCAACTAAGTCTTCGATAATTTCAGTTGCTAAGTCTTTTCTCGCTTCTTTACCTTCTTTTTGCAACGACAAATCAATTTTACCATCTTCTCGTTTTTGTTTTACAAATGCAGTGATCTGGTCGCCAACAGCTAGTCTTTTAAACAAATCGCTTTTGAATAGCAAGCCTTGATATTGTTTGTTGATAACACATTTGAAGCCCAAAGAAGTTTCGTCAAAAACAATAACTGATACGGCTTCACCAACCGATAAATCATCGGTAGTTTCGTCCAAAAATCGATAGAGTTTGGTGCAACCTATCATTTTTCTATTATTCGGGTCATCCAATAAGTAAACGACATAGCTTAAACCAATATCCATGGGTTTATGTTGCATCGATTTGGGTACTAACAAATCACGCTCTAGTCCCCAATCAAAAAATGCGCCGAAATCTGTCTCGCCGGTGCAAGTAAGCAAAGCAAAGTCATTAACTTTTATTGGAATGTCTTTTTGAGTTGCGTGAAAACTGCCATCTTGTGAGTAATACACAAAAGCTTGTAGTGTTTGTCCCTCAACGAATTGGCTATTTGCATCACTTAATGGAAGGAATACCGACTCATTAGAATCAGTTTGCGTACCTGAATAAGACAAAGTGTAACCAAAGGGGAGCTCGTCGGTGACCATCAAATTATTCATTTGACCAATAATTGGCATTTAACACTCTCTTTTACATGATTTTTTAACGTTATGGCTTTAGTATAACAGCATTGAATTTTTCAACATCATGCTTAATTTGGGTTCTATGAAATTAAATGCGGATTTAGGTGAGAGTTACGGGCACTGGCAGTTCGATACTGATGGCGACATTATGCCATACATCGACATGGCCAATATTGCCTGCGGAGGCCATGCGGGCGATCCTATCGTTATGCATAAAACGATTGTACTAGCTGCGAATCACGGCGTTCTAATTGGCGCACATCCTTCCTATCCAGACCTACAAGGTTTTGGCCGCCGAAGTATGCGTGTCCCACCCGAGGAACTAAAACTCATTATTCAGGCTCAAATAGGCACCTTGGATGGCCTTGTAAAATGCCAAGGTCAAGTGCTTAACCATGTCAAGCCGCATGGCGCGCTTTACAACGATATGATGGTGGATAGCTCGGTTAGAAAGGCGGTATTTAATGCTATTGCCGGATTCTATATTGATTTACCCTTGGTAGTGCAAGCTGGTAGTCAAAATCAGGCTTTACGTATCGAAGCACAGGAATTTGGGGTTACCCTTATGTTCGAAAGTTTTTGCGACCGCTTATATTTAGATTCTGGGCTATTAACGCCGCGCAGTCATCCAAAAGCAGTGTTGAGTGTTGGTGAGTCTGTTGAACAAGCTCGACGCCTTATTCAATGTAGTGAGGTTGTTACCCAAAGTGGCGCTGTGTTGACTATTCAAGCTGATACAATTTGTGTGCACGGTGACACGCCAGAAGCAATTCACACAGTTGAGAAAATAAGAGTACTGCTGCAAGACCAACACGGTTAAATAGTATGACAATAATAAATTATAAAGACCTTATTGAAATTAGAACGGCTTCAGATTGTTGTGTCATAGTCTATGTTGATGACACAACAATCGGTCTTGAATTAGCAAATATAGTTATTGAAATTCTGACTCGCGCTTTATTAGCCAATAGACCACCTTGGCTTTGTGAATATATTCCGTCGTATACTTCTTTGCTTATCGAGTTTTCACTATACGAAGTTGACCACTTTGCTGTGAATGCATTGTTGAAACAATTAATCAACGAAGCCGATGGTGAAATTAACCATTGCGTATGTGAAAAATCAGCCGTAACAACACAACTTAGTTGCGATCAAATTTCTGATACAAACCCTAACAACCAAGGGGCGCTTTCAACCGCTAAACGTATTCATCGAATTCCTGTTTGCTATCAGCTCGATTCGTTGCAGACTGACCTGGCTAAAGTCGCTAAAGACAAAAATATAAGTGAAGACATGGTGGTGAATTTACATTGTGCGAACGTATATCGCGTGTTTGCTACGGGCTTTATGCCAGGCTTCGCCTACTTGGGAGAACTACCAGTGGAGTTATGCCAACCAAGGTTAAGTAAACCGCGTTTAAAAGTACCAAAAGGTGCTGTTGCTATCGCCGATCGTCAAACCGCTATCTATCCAGATGAATCGCCAGGTGGTTGGCATATTATTGGCTATACGCCGCTTGAACTTTTATTTAACACTACGGATGTTAATAGTATAGAAAGTGGCCATATTGAGGCACTGCTAAAACCGGGGGACTATGTCGAGTTTTACCCAGTAACTGAAAGCCAATATATAAATTGGGTGTATTCTTGAAAATAATGGCGACGGGCCTTAGTTCTCGGTTCACTGACTTAGGCAGAGTAGGTCATAAACATAAAGGCTTCACTCAATCAGGAGCACTTGATACGAATAGCCATATGCTTGCCAATGCTATTATGCGCGTGCCTGCCAACAATCCAACCATTGAAGTACTGCTTGGTGGCTTTAAGGCCCTTGCAACACAAGATACTGAGATCGCAGTGACAGGTGCTCAAGCGAGCATATTGATTGACGATGTGAGTCAACCATTGAACCATAAAATAGTTTGGAAAAAAGACGCGATGCTACAAATTATGCAGCCAATGTTGGGTGCTAGAAATTACATCGCATGTAATAAGCGTTTCAAGACCCGCCTTTTTTTAGATTCTTGTTGTGCTGTGACACGAGAGAAAACCGGTGGAATGAATTTTGATGGCAAAGGATTTCAGGTAGCGGATATGCTAGATTACGAGACTGGTATATCACTTAGTACTGCTTCGACGAATGCCTCTATAAATGTTCGGCTTACACAGGGAGCGCCGGATAATAGATTGATTGTACATAAAACGCTCACAACAATGCCTGTTCCTGCCACGAATTTGGCAACAGTCTATGTTGTGAGAATAGTGTTGGGCTATCAACAGGCACTATTTGATCATAAAATGCACGCGCGCTTTTTTAATCAACGCTTTACTGTCAGCAATGAAGCTAGCAATATGGGCATAAGACTAACCGGCGAATCTATTGGACAGATTGCAGTTAAGCTTTATTCTGAAGGTATTGCGAATGGTGCAATACAAATAACGCCCAGTGGATTACCTATCATCATGTTAGCTGAAAGACAGACTATTGGTGGTTATCCTAAAATTGGGAGTATTATTACGACTGACTTACCCAAATTAGGCCAATGTCGCCCTGGCAGTATTATTCAATTTGAAGAGTGTGATGTATTAACCGCACGGCAAGAGTGGCTGCTTCGCCAAATGAGAATGAGCACCTTTGCGCAAAATCAACAGAGTAGGAATGACAACAATGAATAAAGTGTATTTGAATGGCGAGTTTGTAGATTCCAATGAGGCTAAGATTTCTCCCATGGATAGAGGTTTTTTGTTTGGCGATGGAATTTATGAAGTCATACCTACTTATTCTGGCAAACCGGTTGGCTTGGGTCTGCATCTGCAAAGAATGAAAAATGGATTACACAGTGTTGGCATCAACTATGAAATTGACGCAGAGGTTTGGACTGGCATTATTGGTGAGCTTATTTCTCAGCAGCCCTCCGGATCGCAAGGCGTTTACGTGCATGTTAGCCGCGGTACAGATGGTAAACGTTTTCATGCATACCCTAAAAATGTAACGCCGACCGTATTTGCTTATGCTTTTGATACACCGCCAAGCCAAAACGCCACAGCTGAAAAAGTGCAAGGGTTTCATGTTACCACCGGCGAAGATTTGCGTTGGCAGCGCTGCCATATTAAGTCGACGTCATTGTTAGGCAACGTGATGCATTTTCAACAAGGACAAGATGCCGGTGTTGATGAAATCATTCTATACAACGAGAATAAAGAAATTACCGAAGCGGCAGCGTGCAATGTCTTTATCGTAAAAGACAACATAATTTATACACCAGCACTGGATAACCATTTACTACCGGGCATAACACGACGGATCGCGATAGATGCGATTGTCCAGCATACCGATTATAAAGTGCATGAGAGCGTTATTTCGTTACATGATTTGCTAAACGCAGATGAAGTATGGATAACCAGTTCGAGTAAAGAAATCGGCCCGGTATTATCAATAGATGGCAAAACAGTTGGCAATGGTAAGCAAGGACCAATATGGGTTGCTGCCCAAAATGCTTATAATAAATACAAATTTAACTGCTAAAAAAAACGATGAGTACTTCCTATAAAAAAGTATTTCATCGCTTTTTTTGTATTCAGATTACATCATCCGACTATACGCTTTTATTCATCGGCGTTTTCGCAATCTACTGCTTGGCATTCGCCGTAAAGATACAGACTGTGGTTTGTCAGTTTCATGTTATGTTTTGCTGCAATCTCGTCTTGGCGCCTTTCAATAACATTATCTTCAAACTCAAACACTTTACCGCAACTTAAACACACTAAGTGGTCGTGATGTGCTTTCTGACTAATTTCAAACACAGATTTTCCGCCCTCAAAGTGGTGACGGTTTAAAATACCTGCATCGTCAAACTGGTTAAGCACACGATAAACTGTTGCCAAGCCAATTTCTTCGCCTTTCTCAAGCAGAATTTTGTATACATCTTCAGCACTGATGTGCTGATTTTGAGGCCCTTGAAGAATTTCCAATATTTTCAAACGAGGTAATGTAACTTTCAATCCTGCTTTTTTTAATTCTTTATTTTGATCCATGGGAAACTTCGTTTTTTAAACATAATATACATTATAGGTAAGTTGTAAAAATTTAACAGTATCAGGCGTAATATTTATCAGATAAGCAAAGCGTGGTTATAAATTAATGGCGTTGAGAAGGTAATTAAAGTCGAAATTTACAAAATATAAATTAACAAGCTGGTTGTATAATATACATATTATTAAGTAAAGAGCATATGTAAGATTGATTGAAGCTATAAATCAATCTTACAAAGATGCGAATTTAGCGCTCAATCAGATTACTAAAATATTAAGTAGGCTGAGTGCGAGCGTCAACGCGGTCAAGTTGTAAAGTCAAGAAGTGCTATTAGATGATGCTTTTGTATTGGGCCTCAATAGATTTCACTAAGACCCAATATACACCTTGTGGTTAGTTATAACTCAATATTTGGGCGTGTTCCCATGCCAGGGCCAAACACAACTGCATTCAATAGCAATCTGTTAGTCCCTAAAGTAGCCCCTCTAAATATGGGTTCACCAGAGAACATGATAATTTGGCCATTACCAACACTTTCTCTTGTTAAGTAAGCAGAGTTAGCGATGCGTTGGGCTGCTTCTGGCCATAATAATCCACTCATACGAACATTAAGATCTTTGTCCTTAGGCAAACTGTACCAACCGATGGCTTTTGTTTTATCCTCGTTATCGTCGTCTTTGGATTTTTTTACTGACTTTTTATCCGTATAAACACCTACGGTCACAACCGCTTCGGCATTTTCGGGAACAATTAGAACGGGCTGCCGTCCATACAACAAGGGCAGGGTTTTTGAGGTGCCAAAAGTTAGCCAATGTTGTGTGTCAACATTGCCGGACACCATTGCACCTGCAGGCATAAAGAGCTTTTGCCATGTATTGCGTTTTTCAAGGACTTCCTCACTCAGTCTTTTAGGTGCATCATCCCAAGGGTATGCCACATCTTCTTGTACGGTCATTGCAAAATAGTCTTGCACATCGCCTATAGGCTCTTGTGCAAGTAGTCTACGCTGGAGTGCAATATCATATTTTTCTGAATCTTCTAGGATATCGTCAAGCAACTTCACTTTAGTGAAATCTTTTGATGCAATAGCTTGAGTTGAGCCTTCATGCGTAATCAATGTTCCGCCTTGTTCAACCCAGGTTTTCATGCTGTTTGCGGTAGCGTCCGAGATTGACCGAGAACTTGGCATAACTATCACGTTGTAGCGACGTAAGTCGGTACGCGCAATTAGAGATGAGTCTAATTGAGAATGACGAATTCCTAAATGCGTATCCAAACTCCACCAAGTCACACCAACGTCATTGCTGCTGGTTCCTGTTTGGCTAATTATGGCAATTTTTGGTTGGCGTAAAAGTGTAAAGTGTTCGCCACCCCATTCTGGGGTATCACCAGTGCCGTAACCTGTTTTAATGTTTTGAATAGATAATAAGGTTTCTGCTGCCGTTGCATTAATCAAGGCGACTAAATTAGCATTGTTTGGATTGTCAGTGATGGTAACCACGACGGAGCCTCGCACTAAGGTTTCTTGTCCGAGTTGGGTTGCTTTGTCGATCACACGAACCTGCACTCCACGCTCCATTAACCGCGCTGCAAAGGCGACGGAGGCATCATCATCACCGTTAACCGCCCAAGCAATTGCTTTTGCTGAGGCGGTAACTTTGGCTGCATTATTGGCCGAATAGCGGCTAATATCATCTGTCACATTGGTAGGTAAGGTTAGTGCCTCTAAGCCATACATCATGGTTAAGTTCCAGGCAGAAGTGTCATACATAATAGATTGGCCTTGACGCAGTATCTTTTGACGTTCTTGTTGCACTATTTCAGGCAAGAGTTGTGCATCAAACTCCATTATTGCAGATAGAAGACGAGCTTCTGGCTGACGATTAGGAATAATTAAGCTGCCTTTTGGTATCGTTGTTGTTTGCGTTTTACCTAGGTGACTACTGGCATCTTCTGCTTGAAAGCTTGTGTCGGCAACGTATACTTCAATATCTTGGGCTTGCAGTTTCTCAACCAAGGTATGCATGCGAGTGTGGTTATTGTTAGCTAACACAACATAGGTTTTATTCGCATACGGACTGTCTTTTGCGAGGATCGATTTTCTGTCGATCCAATAGTCTTTGTACATGTCCTTACTGTATTTGTGCAATGATTCCAAGTTCGCCATGGTGCTAACAAACTGATGATGAACTGATTCTTTATAGGTTTGAATTGTGCCCTCTGGGCGTCTTACACCGTCTTCAGCAATCCGTGATTGTTCATACAAAATATGCATAGAACCTCTGTACTCAGCATAGTTTGAGTAGCCAGGATACCAGTTTTCAAACCATTCTCCGGTGTAGTAACGCCATCCTTCTTCATCAAACGCAGCGCCTTGCTCAACTGAAAATGTTTCTGCCCATTTTTGTAAGGTAGATGCAATATTGAAATTAAGTGGCTGTCTCGGTGGACCCATTAAATAGGTTTCTTGTGGCCCCATTTCATGACCATCAATCATTAACTGAGGACGCCATTTGTTGATCAGCGATACTCTGCCTTTTGTTTCTGGTTGAGTTAGGTAGAAGAAGTCGCGATTTAGATCAAAAAAGTAATGGTTTGTGCGTCCATAAGGCCAATCGCCGCGATGCAGTAATGATTGATCGTCAACATTGGGAGCAGTTCCCCGATATTGTTCAAGTGACTTTACAAAACGGTCGCGGCCATCGGGATTCATGATCGGATCGATAACAATAATCATGTCCTCAAGCATTTTTTTTACTTTTGGATCATCCGCAGCCGCATAATGATAAATAGACGTTAATGCGGCATCCGAACCCGAGGTTTCGTTGCCATGAATGGAATATGCCATCCATGCTATCGCGGGTAATTCTTCAATAATTTGTGACGCTTGTGCGTCAGATGTTTTTCTCGGGTCTGAAAGAGCGTCCAGCTTTGCTAATATCTCATCCATTTTTGCCAAGTTTTTAGGACTTGAAATGAAAACTGCATGCAACGGTCTACCTTCATGACTTTTCGCATACTCAAGCACATGCATGCGATCGGTTTGAGTTTCCCAAGTTTGAATTAATTGCTTAATTTGAACCGGTGTCGCAACACGCTGACCAATAGGGAAGCCAAGAATAGTGTCTGGGTGGGTCAAGGCTTCGTTGTAATTACCGCTGAGCATCTGAGATTGATAATCTAAATCGGCGTTATAGGTGGGCTTCATTAATAAACTTGCATGACTGACGCCAATCGATAGTGCAAGTAATCCTGCGCAAACAGCAGCGCTAATAGGCTTTCGCATAACTTTTCCTTTTATTGTTATAATAGTTATATTTCCTGTTCTTAGTGACAGTGACACTGACAGTGACAGTGCTAAAAATGAGTTAATGGTGCTTATTGAGGCGAAAAAGATGGCAAAGATAGCCTCAACATCGGCGTTGCTTTCAAGGATCAATGCGCTGTGAGTTTGCTATAACTCGTGAATATGCAAGCACTTAGCATCTCAGAAAAATAAACCACAAGTTCAAAGGTTACGTGGTCTGAAAATTTTCTTTAATGTAAGGTGGGTATTAGGAGATGCCCTTTTTAAACCTTCTAAGCCCTTGAGTATAAAAGTCAATCTACTTTTTCCTTTACCAAATGTTAGTTGTTTGTATATCAGTATAAAGTCTTCAAGATCAAAGGTAACATCCCCATTTTCATCTTCTGGTTTTACACCAAAATAAGTGTATTTGATAACTTTATCTCTTATCAACAGGCCTTTTGCTTCAAAATAATCAATAAATAATGCCGTTAGTCGATGTTTTTAATCGTCCACGCACTCTCCATTCAAACTGAGCATAACATTGACGGAACTAGCGTGATAGTCATCAATTACGATCGGCGCTCCGGGCTTAAGGAGATTGTAATAAAGTCGAAAATCTCTATCGATAGCGCCATCTGCATCAAGTATGAGCATATTGATGCCGTTATCAAATTTTAGCGTTGGGGCTATCTCTTCAGATGAACCAATGCATACCTGTATGCGATCCTCAACACCAAACTCTATAAAATTAGCGTTAACCATTGCCGCGTTTTGTGTAATGTCGCCGTATAACTCGCGAGAACCACCTTGCAGGCGATCTATTGTTTTGACTGATAAATGCTGACTCAATCCCTTAGCCGCAGCGATAGCACTAGCGCCATGCGCCGTTGCAACCTCTAGAATATCCGGTTTCGCGTTTGCAGCAGCTTCAGATATTGCGGTGTAAACCGACGCCGGTAGCATTCCGTTAGCGCTAGTAATTAGCTTTTCAAAATTAAACTGCAACGTCGCGCTCTGGTTCAATTATAATTTTGGGAGCCTACAAGAATTATAAAATAAATTCAATACAAATGGAAAACGTGGGCGCCGTAGCACTTTTTTGGGCGTTTGCTCGATGAATACGCAATAAAGCAGGTAGCAAGAGACGTATCATGCTTGGGAAAGGGCAATTTTTCTTTATTGACTAAGTCATAAACTTATATCATTTCTGCGGCTGCTCTATCTGCCGATCCCAGAGCAGCCTCTACATATCCTCGCCACTGGGTTGCCGTCTCGGTAGAGGCGAAGTGAATATTGCCATACGGAGAGCAAATAGGCAGCATGAATAATCGTTGCGCCAGCGCCAATAATAACAATGTCGGTTTTATGCTGCGTTTTCTTGTTAGTATTCTAAAAGCGCAGGGATAAGCAACTTAAGCCTCCATCCAGTTTTTGAAATTCAGACATAGCGACTTCGCGTGTTTTATAACCCAATTGTTGGATCGCGTGTAGCGCCTTAGGAAATCCTTTGGGTACCAATACAGTGCCATTTATCCATACGCTGTTGGCTGCGTAGCCTTCATCCTCGTCAATCTTTATACGGTTAAACTGCGAAAAATCAGGATGAGTGTTCATTTCACCAAAAGTAAGTAGGTGATTGTTTTCTAAATAGCTTAAGCCGGTTTTTAAGTGTAATAATTCTGACATTTCAACCATTGATCCCGATAAATTATGCTTGACTAATATCTTGATCAATTGAGCTGCGCCTTTGACATTGGTGCGTGCTGATAGGCCGATGTAAAAATGATCATCTATCATCATAATGTCACCGGCTTCCACATGACCTGTTAAATCGATGCGTTCAATGTCGGGGTAAAATAGTTTAATGGCATCCTCTATGTGCGAAACTTCTCCTCTGCGGCTTAACGCGCCTGGGTGAGTTAAAATAGCGCACTGGCGTGTTAATAGGGCAACGTCTTCCACAAAGCATGAATCTGGGTAGTCTTCTATTGCAGGCAGCTCGGTAACCTGCAAACCACACTCTTTAAGGGCGCTAATATAATCATTGTGCTGTGCACAGGCTAAGGTATAGTCGGGAAAGCCCATATCCGCTTCGGTTATTCCGCTCAGCATTGCTAGGCAGGGTTTGCGCACAATTGCTCTGGTAAACATTTTCGCTCCTAATATTTATTGATTTATGACCCAAGCACCGATGATGGCCAATAATGAAAACAACGTGGCTAGCATGGCGATGGTTAGATGAAAAATACTAATATGTTGACCTTGCTGATGGTCTTTCCATTGTAGCTTTATACTCGCCAATCCTGTGCCTAAATAAACAATTAGCACAGCGAAGGTGGCAATAATTAACAAAAACTCATAACTGCTGATGAGTGATTCACTGTTGTTAAACAATAATAAAATTATGCCTAAAGTACTTGAAAATAGCAATGCGCGTACGGGGGTTCCTTGAGAATTTTGTTGCCGAAAATACTGAGGAAACATACCATCTCTTGCGCCAGCTAGCATGATAGTGCCAGTGATCATAATACACACATTTAAGGTGCCACAGATTGCAAATAAAGCACCTAAAGTTATAATGATGGCACCCGAGTTGCCAATAAGAATTTGTGCCGCGTCAGCAAAAGGTGAGGTTGATTGCTGTAACTCTGCCAAGGAAATAGTAGACATTAACCCTAACATGGCGACCATATACACAATTAGTGCGGTTAGGGTGCCTAATATAGAAGCTCTGGGAATGGTTTTTTTAGGCTCGATAGTGTCTTCTGATGG
>Ga0307933_1000351_pt1 | contig 43684 bp, 41 predicted proteins | sample OrgLakmetageno88_FD_201811 | JGI IMG/M metagenome (GOLD analysis project Ga0307933, IMG submission 201811) | Saline water microbial communities from Organic Lake, Antarctica - #88 | ecosystem: Environmental > Aquatic > Non-marine Saline and Alkaline > Saline | place: Antarctica: Organic Lake... | reverse complement strand
CGCACAGTCGCTGGAAGACCTGCTGAGCACTGTAAGGGTGCTTCTCCAGCCAACTAAGGATGTTCGCCTTGTGTGCATCGAGCTTGCTGGAGCGGCCTTTGTTACGACGCGGCTCGAAGCGTTCGCGCGGCAGCCACTTGGCCACCGTTTTGGCATTGAGCGACATCTGCTCGGCGATCTGAGTGATGCTCAGCTTCGATTCTTTGTGCAAGTGCTGCATCTGAGTGTATTGGCTAAAGTTGATCACTGGGCACCTCCCTTCAGGAACTCGCAGAGCGTCCGCGCTAGACGCAAACTCTCCGCTCGACCCTCTTCGGCACTCACGCCAGTGGCCTGCTGCGGCAGCTGCGTGGAGTTAAGCGCGACAGATCTAGATGCTACCACGCTGGGTCGAGCCGCCGTTCGGGGCGGCGTGGGACGCAATTCGAGCACTTGATACAGCGGTGCTTCCCATGCAATCAGCTCGGCTCTGAGCAAGGCCAGCCTTGCCAGACGCAGGTCTTCTGGGGCGATGCTCAGATGCCCGCAGATTGAAGTATCCGAGTAGTAGCTCAGGCCCTGTTCGTCGCCCACGGTGAGTAGGAACAAGTAAAGCGCCCAGCCGCAGGGAGGCACGCCGCTCAGGCGGCGCTCACGAATCAGGCGATGATCGACCCAGCTAAATTGGGCCGGCACGCGCCGTAGGTGTTTCGTATCGAGAAGGTGTTTTTGCATGACTTTCAGTAGTTGGTTTACCGGCAAAAGCTCCGAGCCGAGTGCCCAAAATTTGCCGTCCATGTTTGTGAAAGTCTCGGCAGGTTTGAGCGATGTCATCTTGTAACGCACTCGCAGTTAACTTGGAGATAAGTCCCAGAAGAACAAGCGCTTGCGAAATTGAGTCATCTTGTAACGCAAAGTATCTTAAGGCGGCATCTTCCTTCTGACCATCAACGACTTGCACAATGCAGTCATCTTGTAACGGTGCGGGCTCTAAGCTCCCCACTTTGGGTCGCCAATACCCCGGGTTCGCCAGTCGTCAGGCCTGAACGCGCTGCACCGCTTCGGCTCCTTTATGGTAATCTGGGTTCTTTTTCAGCCAGCGCTTATTGGCTTCAGCCCGGGCTGCTTTTTTGCAGTCCACTGCACTGCAATAGCACTGTTTCTGGGCACTCTGAGGCAATGGCGCAAAGTTCTTACCACAGTGATGGCACTTCTTTTTTCGGCGACGTTTCATGCCCCCAAGCATGACGGCTGAACAGCTTACTAAGACTAAGAAAAATCAGGAAGAAGAGATCTTTTGAGAAGTCTTATTTGAAGAAAAGACAGAAGAATAGCCACTTTCAAACCGCCAACTTTACACCACTTTTAAATCGCCGCTGACAGCAAATGTGTAAGATCGGCCACCCGAGATTTGATTTGGGTGGCGCTGTGTGGCCAACACAGCATATCCCGGTGGCGCTGTGTGGCTCACACAGCCTATCCCGGTGGCGCTGTGTGGCTCACACAGCATATCCGGGTGGCGCTGTGTGGCTCACACAGCATATCCGGGTGGCGCTGTGTGGCTCACACAGCATATCCGGGTGGCGCTGTGTGGCTCACACAGCATATCCGGGTGGCGCTGTGTGGCCCACACAGCATACGCTGGTTTGGGGGCGCTAGCACCCGTACTGAGTGAGGCCACTCAGCGCCACCTTCCGCTCACGCTTGCTGAGTGAGGCCACTCAGCGCCACCTTCCGCTCACCCGTGCTGAGTGAGGCCACTCAGCGCCACCTTCCGCTCACGGGTGCTGAGTGAGGCTGACTCTGACGGCGCGAATGCGGAGATTCGCGATCCCGGGCTGGCTGACGAAGAGCGACCACGTATTTCATAGAAAAACCTCGCACCTTTTTACAGTGCGAGGCTTTGAAAAAACGGACTCCTAAAGCTTCCACGATTTAGAGAATCGAGGCTACGCTTACTGAACGCTGACCTCTGCCTTCTGGCTTCTGACCTCTGACCTCTGAACGCTGGCCTTAGACGTTGATCGAGATATCGATACCGGCGGGGAGATTAAGCTTCTTGAGCTCGTCCACGGTGGCGGAGGTTGGCTCGATGATGTCGATCAGGCGCTTGTGCGTGCGCACTTCGAATTGATCCATCGACTTTTTATTAACGTGGACGGAACGATTGACCGTGAACTTCTCGATCTTGGTGGGAAGCGGCACGGGGCCAGCTACGCGAGCGCCGGAGCGCTTAGCTGTCTCGACGATGTCCGCTGCGGACTGGTCGATAACGCGATAATCAAAGCCTTTGAGGCGGATACGGATACGTTGTTTGCTCATGATTTTTTTATTAGTTGATTGGTTTCTGATTAATATCTACCCCTTGTGGAGGTTTCTAGAATGGTGTTTAGGATGTTTTGTGGGACGGGCTGGAAGGATTCGGGCTCCATGCTGTAAGAGGCTCTGCCTTTGCTGAGAGAGCGGACGATGGTGGCGTAGCCAAACATTTCTTGCAGGGGAACGAGGGCGAAAATGGAGACGAAGGCTGTCTTGCCGACAACGTTTTGAATTTGGCCGCGGCGGCGGTTGAGGTCGCCCATGATGTCGCCTTGATAATCTTCGGGGGTCTCGACTTCGACTTTCATCATGGGCTCTAGTAGCTGCGGGCCGGCCTTTTCCATGGCGTCGCGGAAGGCGAAGATACCAGCCATTTTGAACGACATTTCGGAGGAATCGACTTCGTGGAAGCTGCCGTCGAAGAGGGTGACTTTGAAATCGACGACGGGGTAGCCGCAGACGGAGCCGTTATTGGCGGCCTCACGGATGCCTGCGAGGGTGGGCTTGATGAATTCTTTGGGAATCGAGCCGCCGACTGTTTTGTCGATGATCTCGATGCCGGTGCCGCGTTCGAGGGGCTCGATCTTGATGCGGGCATGGCCATACTGGCCGCTGCCTCCGGTCTGGCGGACGAATTTACCCTCTCCTTCGGAGCTTGCAGAGACGGTCTCGCGGTAGGCGATCTGCGGGCGACCAGCGGCGGCACCGACTTTGAACTCGCGAAAGAGGCGCTCTTTGATGATTTCGAGGTGCAACTCGCCCATGCCGGCGATGATGGTCTGGCCAGTTTCTTCGTCGCAACTGACGACGAAGGTGGGGTCTTCTTCGGCAAGGCGCTGAAGCCCCGTAGCCATTTTTTCTTGGTCGGCGGTGGTCTTGGGCTCGATTGACATCGAGATGACTGGCTCGGGGAAAGTGGGTGGCTCTAGGCGTACGTCGAAGCCTTTAGCGCAGAGTGTATCGCCGGTGACGACATCGCGCGCGCCGACGATGGCGCAAATATCGCCAGAGTAGGCGACGTCGATATCCTCGCGCGCGTCGGCCTTCATCACAAGTAGGCGCGAGATGCGCTCGGTCTTGCCGGTGCGTGGGTTGTAGAGGGCGGTGCCTTTGGCTAGGGTGCCGGAGTAAACGCGGATGAAGACGAGCTTACCGACGTAGCCGTCGCTCATCAGCTTGAAGGCGAGGCCGGCGAACTGGGCGTTATCATCGGGCGCGACTTCGACATCGCGACCTCGCTCGGTCTCGCCCTTCATGGGCGGCAGATCGAGTGGGCATGGCAAATAGTTGACGACGGATTCAAGCACGGCTTGCACACCTTTGTTCTTAAAAGCGCTGCCGGGGATGACGCCGCAGAACCCGAGCGAGATGGTGGCCTTGCGGATGGCAGCACGTATATCGTCAGGGGAAAGTTCTTCGCCTTGGAGGTATTTATCGGCGAGCGCGTCGTCAAAATCTGCGAGGGCCTCGATGAGCTTTTCGCGATATTCGTTGGCTTGCTCAATGTATTCAGCAGGAATCTCGCCGATCTCGAAAGTCATGCCGCTGGCATCGGCGGTGTCGTAGATGCGGGCATCCATTGAGGCGAGGTCGATGAGCCCGATAAAGCCTTCTTCGGCACCGATCGGCAGGAAGATGGGGTGCGCGTTGGCGGCGAGGCGCTTACGCATGGACTCGATCGCGGCGAAGTAGTCGGCTCCGACACGATCCATCTTGTTGACGAAGGCGATGCGGGGGACGTGATACTTCGACATCTGCCGCCAGACGGTCTCGGACTGGGGCTGCACGCCGGCGACGGCACAAAAGACGCCAATGGTGCCGTCGAGGACGCGCAGCGAGCGCTCTACTTCGGCGGTAAAATCGACATGCCCGGGGGTGTCGATGATGTTAATCTTGTTACAGATGCCGGCGTAGGGGCCGCTCTGATTCGTCCAATTGCAGGTGATCGCTGCTGAGGTGATGGTAATGCCACGCTCGCGCTCTTGATCCATCCAGTCGGTGACAGCGTTGCCTTCGTGGACTTCGCCCATCTTGTGAACGACGCCTGCGTAAAATAGTATTCTTTCCGTCGTAGTCGTCTTTCCCGCATCGATATGTGCAGCTATGCCGATATTGCGCGTATGCTCCAAGGGGAACTTACGCTTCGGTGAGTTAGCTGACGCAATACTAGTTGTAGCGGACATGAGAAAGAGATTAGACTGGAAAAGAACGAGTGGGTGCGAGGTGAGTCCGAAGACGACAAGCGCTAATACGCGCTGATACGCAACATTATGCACCATTTGCGCTTGGCCGCGCGAGTTGGCGCCTACCAGCGCAGGTGAGCAAAGGCACGATTGGCTTGAGCCATGCGGTGCACCTCTTCCTTCTTCTTCACAACACCGCCGGTATTGTTGTAGGCGTCGACGAGTTCGTCGGCCAAGGCTTCGTTCATAGGGACGCCCTTGCGATTACGGGCGGCGGTGACCATCCAGCGGAAAGCGAGGGCTTGCTGGCGTTCGAAAGAAACTTCTACGGGCACTTGGTAAGTGGCACCACCGACGCGGCGGCTCTTAACTTCCAGCTTAGGGCGCGAGTTTTCCAGCGCGCCCATGACGAGATCGACTGGATCGCCCTTTTCGAGCTTTGCACTGACGCGCTCGAACGCGGTGTAAACAATCTTCTGTGCCACAGTGCGCTTACCACGCTCCATGATCATATTTACAAGATTGGCGACCAGAGTGCTGTTGAAGCGTGGATCTGGAATGAGGGGACGTTTTACGGCTTGGCGACGACGTGACATAGTAGGAAAGAAATTAAAAATTAAAAATTGAAAAATACGAATTAAGAATTAAGAATTCGCTCAGGAAGCCACCTTAGGACGCTTGACGCCATACTTGGAGCGGCTGCGGCGACGTTTCTCAACACCCACGCAGTCAAGCGTGCCACGCACGATGTGATAGCGCACACCTGGAAGGTCTTTAACCCGGCCACCACGAACGAGAACGATACTGTGCTCTTGGAGATTGTGGCCTTCATCAGGGATGTAGGCGATCACTTCGATACCATTAGTCAGGCGAACCTTGGTGACCTTGCGGATAGCAGAGTTGGGCTTTTTAGGAGTACGCGTCATGACTTGAATACAGACACCACGACGGAACGGGTTCTTATTCAGAGCACGAGACTTTGATTTTTCCTTTTGAACAACACGAGGGTTGCGGACTAGTTGGTTAATTGTTGGCATTAAAAATTGATCGCTGGAATTAGAGAAAGACGCCGAAAGTAGCGCCTGGACTTACCTGTGCAAGTACTTTGTGAGATTTTTTTTTGCGGGCTTGTCGTTTTCGTCTGCATGTAATTGCTCCACGACATGTGGCGCGAAGCGGACGCGAGAAGGCTTGCAAATACCTCCCCACCCTCCAACACTCGCCCCATGCTCATAAGTATTCTCGGATATGCTAGTTTAATCGCCTTTGCTTGGATCTGTTCCAGCTCTCGAAAAAATATCAACTGGCGAACGGTTTTAGGAGCTATGGCTATCCAGTTTGGCTTCGGGGTGTTGGTGCTTTATTCCCCGTGGGGAAAATTCGGGCTGGAGGTGCTCTCGGTGATGGTGGGCGACGTGATCAGCTACGGTTATGTCGGCATCGCCTTCCTGTTTGGAGAGCTGGCGGGCAACAAGCACAACCTAGGGTTCTTATTTGCTTTTACGGTGCTGCCAGTGATCGTCTTTTTCTCCTCACTAATCTCGGTGCTCTACTTTCTAAGAGTCATGCCGATCATCGTGGCCTCGCTGGGTGGGGGCATCCAAAAGCTGCTGGGCACAAGTCGCGCGGAATCTCTGAGCGCGACGGCTAATATATTTGTCGGGCAGACAGAAGCACCCCTCGTCATCAAACCCTACCTAACGCGGATGACGAAGTCGGAATTTTTCGCTGTCATGGTCGGCGGGCTGGCTTCGATCGCGGGCAGCGTGATGGCTGGCTATGCGGGGATCGGGGTAAGTATCGAGTTTCTGCTAGCGGCCTGCTTTATGGCGGCGCCGGCGGGACTACTCTTTGCTAAGCTGCTGCTGCCTGAAACTGAAGTGCCCAATAATGAAAAACTGCCAGAAGCGGTCGACGGAGCACCGGTGAATGTGTTCGACGCGGCCGCTCAAGGTGCCAGCGACGGGCTCAAACTCGCGCTGAATGTAGGCGCAATGCTTATTGCATTCGTCGGGCTGATCGCGCTGGCCAACGGCATATTAGGAAACATCGGCGACCGCTTCGGCCTAGAGACGCTCAGTATCCAACTCATATTAGGCTACGCTTTTTGCCCCTTGGCTTGGCTGCTCGGTATCCCTTGGGAAAGCGCCGTGCAAGGCGGCGCGATCATCGGCCAGAAAATCGTGCTGAACGAGTTCGTGGCCTTTCTAGAGTTTACCAAAATCCAAGACACTCTGAGCTTGCGCAGCCAAGCGATCTTGACCTTTGCGCTGTGTGGCTTTGCCAACTTTTCGTCGATCGCCATCCTGCTGGGCGGCCTCGGTAGCCTGATCCCGTCGAGGCGCAGCGAGATCGCACAACTCGGTATGCGTGCCCTGCTTGCCGCCTCGCTGGCAAATTTCTCCAGCGGAGCCATCGCGGGGATGCTGGTGCAGTAGAAGCGACACTTCTGTCGCTTTAATGGCGCGGCGATAGACATCCGGCGCGTAAAACTCCGCAAACCTCAAATCGTCCACAGCCGTTAATCCCGAGCGAACCCCAAAAAAGCGACAGGAGTGTCGCTTCTACCTAATTCAGAGTTGCCAAGCGAGTTGAGCTCGGCGTTCTCTAACTCCATGCAACTTATCGACGGCAACGCTATCGCAGAATTAATCGTAACAGAACTGTCCGCAGAAGTCGGCCAGCTTTCTGGTAAAAAGCCCGTAGTGGCTTTTATCAGGGTGGGCGATGATCCGGCCTCGGTCTCTTATGTGCGTAAAAAAGAAAAGACGGCCGCGCGTATCGGCATTGAGAGCCGCCTGTATCTGTTGCCAGACGACATTAGCCAAGAAGACCTCTTTGCCCAGATCGACGCCCTTAATGCAGACCCCGACGTCAACGGCATCCTGATCCAAGCGCCCCTCCCGCAGCACATCGATGAGACGCAGACCTTCAACCGCGTGCTACCCGGCAAGGACGTGGACGGGTTTAACACACTTAATATAGGCAAACTCTGCCAAGAAGACAGTAGCGGCTTCCTGGCCTGCACGCCCGCAGGCATCGTCGAGCTGATCAAGCGCAGCGGTATCGAGACTGAGGGTAAACACGTCGTCGTGCTCGGCCGCAGCCAGATCGTGGGCAAGCCCGCCGCACTGCTGATGGTGCGCAAGGCGCTGCCCGGCAATGCCACCGTCACCGTCTGCCACTCCCGCACGCAAGATCTGCCCAGTATCACGCGCCAAGCCGACGTGCTCATCGCTGCCATCGGGCGTGCCAACTTTGTGACGGCCGACATGGTCAAAGAAGGTGTCGCCGTGATCGACGTAGGCATCAACCGCGTGGCGGACGACAGCCGCAAGAGCGGCTACCGGCTAGTCGGCGATGTCGAGTTCAACACCGTCGCGCCCAAAGCCTCGCACATTACACCCGTGCCCGGGGGGGTCGGCCCTATGACAGTCGCCATGCTCATGCACAACACACTCCGCGCGTTCAAAGCCGCTCAAGCCGAATGAATACGCACCAGCCCAAGCACGGTGGCGAGGGCGCGCACGATCAACGCGAGCGCCAACACCACTACCACCACGAGTCACAAGAATCGCAAGATTCGCAGGATACGTCAGCTGCCACGCCCAGCGCCCATAGCCTGCTCGACTCCATTTTCCGCAAAGACGGGCCGATGCCACCCGCCAGCGTCCGCCTACGCGCCTTTGCCTTTTTTCTCGATTTCATCCTGATCTCGGCGGTCGCCTCAGTCATCATTTGGAAGATTGTGCTGCCCCAGTCGCATCCGGCCGCTTTCACCGAGCTCACGGAGTGGTCGCAGCAAGTGCTCGCTTGGTATGGCGAGCGCAACACCACAGTGGACGCCGCCCCCTTCCCCGAGCCGACTAAAAACCTAACCCGTGCCCTCGGCGTGGCCAACGAGCTGCAAATGCTCACCTTCTGGCTCTACTTCGCCCTCGGCGAGGCTTTCTTCGCCGGCAGCTCGCTCGGCAAGCGCATCTGCCGCATCCGCAGCGTCAGCACCGTGACCCTCGGCGCGCCGCCCATTATGGCGGGCATCGTGCGCGGCGGCCTCAAGACGCTCACGCTCTATCTCTTTTTCCCGATTGGCATGTTTGCCACCCTGGGCGCGCTCTTTTTCAACAAGCGCCGCCAGATGGGGCACGACCTGATGAGCCGCACCGCAGTGATCGACGAAAAATTGGTAAATGCACAGCCGCCTGCGTAAGCGCCATTGCCAAGACAATTCCTTGCGTTTTCTATTCTGGCGAAACTAGAATTTGAGCTTATATAGAACGCCTCCTTGCAAGATCACGACTTGCTATCTAAAGTTACTATATAAAACACGTGCCCATTTTGAGCCAAAAACAACCACCTAAAATCCTCGTCGTCGACGACCAGCCGATTAACATCAAGTTGCTGCAACGCAAACTCGAGCGGCAAGGCATGGACGTTTACGTAGCCTCCAACGGGCGCGAGTGCTTGAGCTCCGTCGCCGAGACTAAGCCCGACCTCATCTTGCTAGATATCATGATGCCCGAGATGGACGGTATCGAGACCTGCCAGCGCCTCAAGTCAAATCCCGTCACCGAGACCATTCCCATCATCTTCATCACGGCCAAGGCCTCAAAGGAGGGAAAGCTCGAAGGCCTCGACGCTGGCGCTGTCGATTATATCACGAAGCCGATCGACCTCGATGAGACCCTCGCCCGCGTGCGTACCCAACTACGCTTGCAAAAGATGTTTCACGAAAATATGCAGCTACAAGAACGCCTCGGCGATGCACGCAAGTCCGCCGCCGTCGGTGCCATCACGCAAGGCATCACCCATAATTTAAACAACCTGCTCGGTGTCGTTGTCGGCTACCTTGACCTCATTAAGAACGGCCACGACAGCCCCGATCAGATCAAACGCAGCGTCGGCCTGATGGATCACGCCATCACTCGCATGGTCAACATCATCCGCCAGTTGGGGACTATCGCCAACAACGAGCGCATCGAACTCAACGCACTCTCCGTTCCCGATCTGATCGAAAGCTCCATCGAACGCTTCAAAAAAGAACACGATATTCCCGCCGAAGTCGTCATCGAATCTTCCCTCGATAGCGACACCCGCATCTCCGCCAACGCTGAGACCTTTGAGAGCATCCTCGGTAAGCTCCTCATCAACGCATGGGAGAGCTATCGTAAAGATGTCGCGCTCGCAGACCGCTCCATCACCCTAAAAGCCAGCATCCAGCGCGAGCGCGGCCCCGCCATGCTAGAGCTGCAAGTCGTCGACCATGGCGACGGGATCGACTCCGCCGTGCGCGACACATTATTCGAGCCTTTCATTACCACCAAAACCTCTGTCGGCCGCGGCATGGGCTTGACCATCGCCCGCCACACCATTCGCAATCTTGAGGGCGAGCTACACATCAAAGCGAATGCCGAACACGGCAACTGCGGCAACAGCGGCGTCACCGCCACGCTCACGCATCCTTTATAAGAAAATGTTCATTCGAATCGCATTTATCGGCGCGGGCCGCATGGCCTCTGCCATCGTTCGCGGCCTCCTTGAAAAAGAGCACTACACACCCGCCGAGATCGCCTGCACCTGCGGCGACGACCCGACTGGCCCCGCCCTCGCTGCGGCCACTGGCATCCAGTTCCTGCCCGACATTACACCCGCGCTCTACGAGGCAGAGGCCGTCGTGCTCGCTTGCAAGCCACAGCAATTTGCCGCTATCAGCCCCGAGCTAGCCGAAGCCGCGCGCGGGAAGCTCGTGCTCTCCATCCTAGCCGGCACCCCCCTCACACGCCTCAGCGAAAAGTTCGCCCACGCCCGCAATGTCGTGCGCACCATGCCCAACACGCCCGGCCAAATCGGCGCAGGCGTCACCGCATTTGCTCCGCTGCGCGAGCTTTCAGAAAAAGATAAGACCATCGTCGAAAACACCCTCAGTTCACTGGGTAATTTCCACCAAGTCGACGAAGTTGATCTCGACGCCGTCACCGCGCTCAGTGGCAGTGGCCCCGCCTATCTATTTGAGTTTGCGGCCGCACTGCGCGACGCTGGCATACACTGCGGCTTAGACGAAGGCCTCGCCGACGCCCTAGCCATCGACACCCTACTCGGTGCTGCCATGCTGCTCGCCGAGAGCGGAGAGACTCCCGAAGCCCTGCGCGACGCCGTCACCTCCCCCGGAGGCACCACCGCCGCCGCACTCAAAGTATTCGAAGAAGGCGGCTTCCGCGATCTAGTCGAACAAGCACTCGCCGCCGCCAAGGCGCGCTCGATTGAGCTGGCACAACACTAATACTTTACACTACAGCCATAAGCCACCGTCGTCGCATTAGCAATCGGCTCGCCCGCCTTAGAGCTCTCATAGGCGGCCTTCAAATAGTTTTCCGCCTTAGCCACGTCCTCCGGCTTCGTCGATCGGATGCTATCGATCGCACCCTGATACACCAAGATACCATCCGGATCGATCAGATACATGTGCGGCGTCACCCTCGCATCATAAGCACGGCCGACTTCGCCAGTGGTATCCATTAGCATCGCAGTCGAGTAGACTTCTTGCGAGGCACGCAGCCTTTCAGCCGAGTCAGGCTTCAGGTAGCCCTGCTTGCCCTCGGCCGAAGAGATTATTTGCAACCAAACCGCGCCGTCATCCGTCATCGCCTTTTGCAGCGCCTGCATGTCGCCATTCCTGTAGTGTTTCACCACGAAAGGACACTGATGATTCGTCCATTCTAGGATCACATACTTCCCCGCAAAATCAGAAAGGCTATGCGACGCCCCCGTCGAATCAGTCAGCGTAAAATCAGGCGCAGCCGAGCCAGAATCGACCCCCGCATTAAGCACGGTGGCCAAGGAAAACGAAGCAGCGAGAAGGAGAGAGGTGAAGATTTTCATAATGGCAATAATGATAACGTAGCTAGTAAAGAAGACAAACAGACTGGGACACCATTCACAGCCAATTTTCAAGGCATTGGCTCCGATTCTTGAAAATACTTGAGCACAACCCCCGAATAGGATTCAAAAATAGAGCCTATCCCCCAAGCTCACCAAAAAAGATCGCTTATGAATGCACTCATTTACACTAACGAATACCCACCCTACAATTACGGCGGTGCCGGCGTTCACGTCGAATACCTCACTCGCGAGCTTTCCAAGCTGCCCGATCTCAATATAGATGTCCGCGCCTTTGGCGATCAGGATGCAGTCGCCGACTACCCGCTCAAAGTCAAAGGCTACCCCGTTCAGACCAGCCACTTCGGTGCCCCCAAGCACCTGCACTCCATCTTCGGCAGCGCCCAGCGCGCCATCAGCTACAATGCCGATGGCAATCAGGCCGACGTCGTCCACTGCCACACGTGGTACACCCACCTAGCCGGCATTATGACCAAGATGAACTACGGCATCCCGCTCGTCATCACCGGCCACTCACTCGAACCCCTGCGCCCCTGGAAGCGCGAGCAACTCGCCGGCGGCTACGACTTCAGTTGCTGGGTCGAGCGGACAGCCCTCGAAATGGCCGATGCCGTCATCGCCGTCTCCGAAGGCACCAAGACCGATATTTTAAAGCACTTTAACGTCGCCCCCGAAAAAGTCCACGTCATCTACAACGGCATCGACACCGAAGAATACAAGCCCGTCGATCCCACCCCCGCGCTCACCAAGTTTGGCGTCCCCAGCGACAAGCCCTACGTGCTCTTCGTTGGCCGCATCACCCGCCAGAAAGGCATCATCCACCTCGTCGAAGCCATCAAGTATATGCACCCAGGCTATAGTGTCGTGCTGTGCGCCGGCGCCCCCGATACCGAAGAGATCGCCGCCGAGATGAAAGCCGCCGTGGCCGAAGCCAGCAAAGCCCGCGACGGCATTTACTGGATCGACGAAATGGTCAACAAGACCGACATCATTCAGCTCTACTCCGGAGCCGCCGTCTTCTGCTGCCCCTCCATCTACGAGCCATTCGGCATTATCAATCTCGAAGCCATGGCCTGCGAGACTCCCGTCGTCGGCTCCATGGTCGGTGGCATCCCCGAAGTTGTCGTGCACGACGAGACCGGCTTCCTCGTGCCCCTCGCCCAGCAGCACGAAAGCCCCTTCGCCCCACTCCACCCCACCGCCTACGCCAAAGATCTCGCCCACCAAGTCAACCGCCTGATGGATGCCCCCGAAAAGCGCGAGCGCTTCGCCAAAGCCGGCCGCAAACGCGCCGTCGAGCAGTTCAGCTGGACAAGCATCGCCCAACAAACCAAAGAACTCTACGCCTCGCTACAAAAGTAGTTCGGCATTCGCCATTCGCCATTCAATACAATGTCCTTACTCGCCAAAACAGCCGGCACCCGCCGCGTCGTCATCGACCACGTCGCCCCCTCCATCGATGGCGGGCGTAATCCCTTCAAGCGCGTCATCGGCGATTGGATTCCCTTCACCGTAAACGCCTTCGCCGACTCGCACGACTCGCTGCAAATCGAGCTACGTATCCGAAAAGCGGATACAGAGGAATGGCAAGTTTTGCCCATGAATCCATTAGGCAACGACGAGTTCGAGATCACCTACCGCACCGACGCCATCGGCCTCTTCGAGTACGAAGTCGCCGGCGTAGTCGACCACTACGCCAGTTGGCAAGAAGGCTTCAAAAAGAAACACATCGAAGGCGTCCCCCTCGACCTAGAGTGCCGCATCGGAGCCGAGCTACTGGAGCAAGCCGCCGACCGCGCCGACGAAAGACACGTCGAACAAATCCGCGAGTGGGCAGCCCACCTCGCCGATTCCGAGGCCGATATTGAGACCCGCATCAGCCTCGCCTACAGCCGCCACGTAGCCGATATCGCCTGCAGCTACCCCCAGCGTGCCCACGAGACCACCAGCACCCGCTCCCTCATGCTGGTGGAGCGCGAGCTCGCCGCCTTCAGCGCGTGGTACGAGTACTTCCCCCGCTCCTGCGTTTACGACGGCGTCACTCACGGTACCTTCAAAGATGCCGCCAAGCGCCTGCCCGAAATCCGCGAAATGGGTTTCAACATCGTTTACTTTCCCCCCATCAACCCTGTCGGCCGCGAGTTCCGCAAAGGTAAAAACAACACCCTCACCCCCGGCCCCGAAGACGTCGGCAGCCCTTGGGCGATCGGTGCCAAAGAAGGCGGCCACAAATCCATCCTACCCGCCCTCGGCACCCTAGAGGACTTCCAACACTTCCTCGACGAGGCCGAGATGCGCGGTATGGAAGTCGCCCTCGACATCGCCTTTCAGTGCGCCCCCGATCACCCCTGGGTCAAAGAGCACCCCCAGTGGTTCCGCTGGCGGCCCGATGGCACCGTGCAATACGCCGAAAACCCACCCAAAAAATACCAAGACATCCTACCCATCAACTTCGAGTCCGACGACTGGGAAAACCTTTGGGATGAGCTCAAGTCCGTCTTCGAGTTCTGGATCGAGGCCGGGGTCAAAGTCTTCCGCGTCGATAACCCCCACACCAAGTCGATGGAGTTCTGGCGCTGGTGCATCCTCAACATCAAGGCCAAGCACCCCGAGGTGCTCTTCCTCGCCGAAGCCTTCACCCGCCCCAAGCGTAAATACTTCCTCGCCAAAGGCGGCTTCACTCACGGTTACACCTACTTCACATGGCGCAACAACGCCGCCGAGCTGCAAGCCTACGTCGAAGAGCTTACTCAAGGAAATTCCAAAGAATACTTCTGGCCAAATTTCTGGCCCAACACCCCCGACATCCTCCACGCCGACTTGCAGAGCGGCAACCGCGCCACCTTTATCGGGCGCTACGTGCTCGCCGCCACCCTCTCTTCCAATGTCGGCATCTACGGCCCCGCCTACGAGCTGCTCGACCACGAGCCCTACCCCGGCAAAGAGGAGAATAACCACAGCGAAAAGTATCAGCTCAAAGCTTGGGATTTAAATCAGCCCGGTAACATCAAAGCCGAGATCACCCGCGTCAACGCACTCCGCAACAACCACGAAGCCTTCCAGCGCACCTTCAACGTCCAATTCATCCCCTGTAGCAACAGCCACATCATCGCGTATCTGAAGCAGAACTTTGAAAAGACCGACCGCTTCATCGTGGTCGTGAACATGGACTGGGAAAACAAACAAGTCGGCACCCTAGACCTCTCCCCCGAGGCGCTAGGCCTAGCCCACACAGGCACTCTGCAATTAGTCGATCAATTCGCCGCTACCCCCAAAGACTACACTTGGCAAGGCACCACCCCCTACCTCGAGTTGGACCCAAGTATCAGCCCCGCCCACATCTTCCAGATTATCGACTAGCCCAAGCGTTAAAACATTAAAACGTAGGGGCGCGACTTGTCACGCCCGCCGAGAATCCAGCCCGAACAACACAGCAATCACCGCTGCGCTTAAACACGCCCGCCGAACGCAACTAACCGAGCGTGATGGCGACCTCAGCCATATCCCCGGCAAGGCACTCACCCTAATCGGCATGCGCCGCGTGGGCAAAACCTACCTATGCTGCCAGCGCATCAAGGAACTTTCAGCCGCTGGGGTAAAACGCGAAAACATCCTCTACCTAAACTTTGAAGACGACCGTCTTTTTGGCTTCGGCCTAGCCGATTGCCAAACTATCCTCGACGTGTTTTACGGTGGAAATTCTGAAAAGAAATCCGAGCCGTGCTATTTCTTCTTTGATGAGATCCAAAATGTGCCCCACTGGGAGCGCTTTATCCGGAGACTCATCGATACCGAGCGCGTCGCTGTCTATGTCTCAGGCTCTTCCGCCAAGCTATTCAGCGCCGAAATCGCTACAGGCCTGCGCGGTCGTTCGCTCGACCAAGAGGTTTTCCCCTTCTCATTCGCTGAGTATTTGCGCACACATTCTGTCTCGCTCAACCTTGCCCGAGTCGGTGAGAAGACTCGCCTAAAGCTCAACCACCACGCGCAGCGCTATTGCCGGCAAGGCGGCCTACCCGAAATCCAGAAGCTATCGCCGGCCCGGTCGAAAGAGATCGCCCAAAGCTACGTCGACGCCGTCGTTTTGCGCGATGTCATTGATAACGGCATCCTCGACGCCTACTCCACCCAAATCACCGAAGACATCGGCGCTTTTCTCGAAAATTTAGTTTCCATCACCCTGCGCCGTCGTGGTCACCCACTCGGCTACTACGAAACAAAAAAAGGCCACGAAATCGACTTCGTTTACAAAAAAGGCGAAACCACGGTGCTGGTGCAAGTCGCGGAATACAAGCGGACTGAGACTTTGCAGTGTCAAGCCGACAGCGGCACTGCCACAGATGCGCCGAAACTCCTCGCAAAGCGAGCTAAGCTATCAACGGTGAAATCGATGAAGCCTAGTAGTGTTGGCTTGCCGCCATTCGCCCTGCACACTGCGGATGGGACATCCGCCCTCCCCGGATCGCACGCTGCGGATGGGACATCCGCCCTCCCCGACTACGCCCGCTGCGGATGGGGACATCCGCCCTCCCTGAATCGCAGCAGCGGATGGGACATCCGCCCTCCCCGGATCGCCCGCTGCGGATGGGACATCCGCCCTCCTCGGATCGCCGGCTGCGGATGGGACATCCGCCCTCCCCGGATCGCACGCTGCGGATGGGACATCCGCCCCCCCCGACTACGCCCGCGGGTGCGCTTGCTTGTGCGCTTCTTTGAGCCGCGCGATGGAGACGTGAGTGTAGATCTGAGTGGTGGATAGATTGGCGTGGCCGAGTAGCTCTTGCACCGCGCGTAGATCAGCGCCCTCGTCGAGCATGTGGGTGGCGAAGGAGTGCCGTAGCTTGTGGGGCGTTATATCAAGCGGCAGGCCGGCGGCGGTGAGGTGTGTTTTGAGCAGCTTCTGAATCTGGCGTGGCACCACGCGCTTGCCACGGCGGGTGCAGACGACGGGGGCGTTGAGCGCGGCCTCTAGCTCGAAGCGTTGCACGAAAGTGCGCAGGCACTGAATGGCGACGGGGCCGAGCGGGCATAGCCGCTCTTTGCGGCCTTTGCCAAGCACGCGGGCCACGCCTTGCGCGAGATCGACTTGACCGTGGTCGAGCGCGCATAGCTCGCTGACGCGCAGGCCGCCGCCGTAGAGTAGCTCGAGGATGAGGCTATCGCGGAAGGCTTCGAACTCGCTAATCTGCCCATCTTTCCAGAGTAAGATCGGTGCGTTGAGCAGTGCCAGCATCTGCGCCTCAGTGAGGAATTTTGGCAAGGGACGGTCGAGCTTCGGCAGTGTGACTCCGGTGAAGGGGTTGCTCTCGACGATGCCTTGCCTGCGCAGATAGAGGTAAAAAGCGCGTATGCCCGACACTTGATTGTGGAGTGTGCGGCGTGCTTTGCTGCGGCCTTCTTCGATCAGAAAAGAGCGCACTTGCAGGGAGGTAACGGCGGCGAAGTCTGCGCGCCATTTGCCGGCGGCGGCGAGGTGGTAGACGAAGTTTTCTACGGCGGCGCGGTAGTTACGCACGGTGTAAGCCGAGACTCGGCGCTCGTGCGCAAGATGATCGCAGAACTGAGAAAGGTATGGAATCGCAGGCATTACTTGCCGAGCTTGAAGCGCTCGATCACTTCTTCGGCAAAGTAGCGGTAGGCGTGGGCACCGCTGCTGTTGGGCTCATACTCGAAGATCGATTGGCCGAAGCTGGGGGCTTCGCTCAGGCGGATAGAGCGAGGGATCATGGTGCGGAAGACGAGCTCGTCGAAGTGGTTGCGGACCTCGCCGACGACTTGCTGACCGAGGTTAGTGCGTTGGTCGAACATCGTCATCAGAATACCGCCAAGCTGGAGATCTTCGTTGACGCCTGCGTCGCGGAGCTTGTCCACGACTTTGAGGATTTGGCCGAGGCCTTCCATCGCGAGGTATTCGCACTGGAGCGCGATGATTAGGTAATCAGCGGCGGCGAGGCTGTTCATGGAAAGCATACCGAGCGCGGGCGGGCAGTCGAGTATGATGGCGTCGTAGGCATCTGAATCGCGCAGTGGTGCCAGCACTTCGCGCAGTTGCACGAGGTAATCGTCGCGCTGGAAAAGTTCGATCTCGATGGCGGCCATGTCCACCTCGGAGGGGATCATGAAGAGGCAGTCGTTGGCACCGACGGGCTGCACCTTATCTAGGGCATTGCCTTCACCGCAGAGCGGACCATAAAGACTGCCGCCTTCGAGCTTTTCGAGGCCGAGCCCGCTAGTAGCATTAGCCTGCGGATCGAGATCGACGAGCACAGTGCGGATGCCTTTATCGGCAAGTGCGTAGCTGAGGTTGATGGCGGTCGTCGTTTTACCGACGCCTCCTTTTTGATTTGCTATAGTAAATACGGTGGCGGGCATGGGCACCTTGATAGTCGATGCAAGTTGCCCGTCGAGCAGAAATCTGTTACTAGGTGCGCTTCTTATGGCGATTGGACTTCAAACGTTTGCGGCGCTTGTGGTTGTTCATCTTGAGACGGCGTTTTTTCTTGAGGTTACCCATACGTAAATTGGTGGTTGAAATGATTGGAAACGTTGAAAAGAGCCACAAAAGATACGGGCTGTAAAGCGTTTTTTCAAATCAGTTTGACGGCACGCTCCGCACGAGCACGTTCTAACACGGTTCGTATGCGCGTCAGGCAGGCTGAATCGGCGGGGTATTCAGCGGTTTTTTGCCCAGTAAAGCCTTCGATACGCTCGATGGCTTGCACGCCGCTGGTGGCATTGGTGACGAAGACGGCATCGGCCGCGAGCAGGCTCTCGGGCGGGTAGCTGCCCTCTTCGATGCCTAGCTCGCGGATGCCGAGCAGGACAGCTCGTGTGACGCCGGGCAGGATGCCGGTGGCGAGCGAGGGGGTGTGGATGCGGCCGTCTTTGAGGAAAAATAGGTTGGCAGTGGTAGTTTCGGCGAGGTGCCCCTGCGAATCGACGCGCAGCGTATCATAGTCGCCGCGGGCGCGGGCGAGGCTGAGTAGATAGATCGACTCCATGTAGTTATGCGTCTTATGCCCGGCCAGTAGGGAGCGTTCAAAGATCGGGCAGCTGGTATCAAGCAACAGGCGGCGGCTCGCGGGCGCAGGCTGCGGCGGGCGCGTGTAAACGTAGAGGCGGCTGCCGGTGGGCTCAGAGGCTTCTTTGACGAGCGAGAGCTTGAGCGTGGCCCGCGCTGCCTGCGCTGGGCTAAATGTGGCGACCAGCTCGCGCAGGGCGGCCAGCGCGGCGGCCTCTGTCGGCGCGGCGAGGGTAAAGTGTCGCGCAGACTGGGTGAGTCTTTGCCAGTGGTCGCGCCAGAAGTGGAGCCGGCCAGCGGCACAATGCATCGTCTCGAAAAGGCCGAAGCCGTGCGCAAAGGCGGACGAGTTGGGCAGCATTGGTGTGCTTTCGCCTGAGGGGATTATGACGATGTCTGGCATAGTTGATCGATCGTTTCGCGGATGGCGCACGCTTTATCCAAGGTCTCTTGATACTCGGCCTCGGGCTCGGAATCCCAGACGATGCCGCCGCCGACTTGGTAATCGAGCTGGCCGTCTTTGAGGTGCAGGCTGCGGATCGCGATGTTAAACTCGGCATCGCCATCGAAACCTACGTAGCCGATGGAGCCGCAATAAACGCCGCGGCGAGTGGGCTCTAGCTCTTCGATAATCTCCATCGCGCGGATCTTGGGCGCACCAGTGATCGAGCCACCAGGGAAGAGCGCGGCAAGGGCATCGAAGACGTCTTTGCCCTGCGAGAGTGTGGCTTTGACACGGGCGGTCTGGTGCATCACGCGGGCGTAATACTCCAGCTGATACAGGCCTTCCACGTGCACGGAGCCGAACTCGGCCACACGGCCAAAATCGTTGCGCTCTAGGTCGACGATCATCAGCAGCTCGGCGCGGTCTTTTTCGGAGGCGCGCAGTTCGGCTTCGTTCTGGCGGTCGGCATCGGCATCGGCTCCGCGCGGGCGGGTGCCCTTAATCGGACGTGTCTCTAAGGCGCACCCATTTTTCTGTAGAAACTGCTCGGGCGAAGTGGAGATGAGCTGCCAATCGCCGAGGTCAAGATAGGCACCGTAGGGCGCGGGATTGCCCCGGCGAAGTGCTTGGTAGAGCTGAACGCTATCGCCTTGATAAGCGCAACGCGCGCGCTGGGAGAGATTGACCTGATACACATCGCCACTGGCAATATAGTCGCGCACGCGCTGCACGGCAGTGCAAAAATCGGGCTTGGAAAAGTTCCAAATCCACTCGCCTCGGCGAGCAGGAGCAAACGTAGGGGCTTCACTTGTGACGCCCGCATCAGATTGGCTACGAGGATCGCCAGGCGTCACAAGTGAAGCCCCGACGATCAACCGCAAACGCTCGATCACGGCATCAGCGCTCACCTTCAATCCGTGCCCGATCAGATACAGCACGCCTGTCTGGTGGTTGAGTGCGGCGACTCCATCGTAGAGGCCGAAGTGCATATCGGGGATCGAGCGGTCATCCTTTGCGAGATTAGCAATGCGCTCCAAACGCCGCCCGTAATCGTAGCTCAGATAGCCGACCGCGCCGCCAGTAAAGGGAATCTCGGAGTGCGACTCCAGCGCGTAGCCCTGCATGGCTACGCGCAAGTCGGCCAGACCACCCGTCACCGTTTGAAAAGGCTCGGCTCCGAAGAAACTCCACTCCCCCAGCCCATCGTTGGACTGGGCGCTATCGAGCACAAAGGGCAGCTTGCACCGCCCGAATCGCTCGACCAATGTCTCCACGGGAGGCGGGTTCTGTATTTCAAAAATCTTCACTCTATTTCTAGTGGCGGCTGGCACGATAGATCATCCAAAACCCGACCGCTTGAAAAATCAAATTTGGCAGCCAGATTAACAGATCGGGTCGCAGCGCAGGTTTGCCCTCCAGCCAGCTGACCATGATCAACAGGAAGTAGTAACTCATCGCAATCACCAACGCGATGCCGAGATTAGCGTAGGTCTCCTTGCGCCCAACTTGGATGGCGAGTGGTATGCCGAACACGGCTAGCGAAAATACGGAGAACGCCAGCGCGAAGTTCTTCTGAATATGCATCTGCACCTCCAGCCGATCCTCCGTCATCGGCTCGCCCGTCTGCGCTTCCTTATCCAGCTCAGCCTGCCTACGATCCATTAACTGAGCAAAGGTCATTTCCTTGATACGGATGCGGCGTTCTTTTTGTTCTCCAAAAAGTCGATCCAGCGGGAGCGCGATCGGCAGCTCGCCAAAAAACAACGAGTCCGGCATGGCACCCCCGAACGACTCCGGATTATCCACATCGCGCTGCTCAGCCGTGCCATCTCGTAGCGTTAAGATCAGCTCCTTATTAGCCTCGTTGTATTCCAGCTCACCCTCGGAGGCGCGCAGAAATAGTTTAACGCGTTTTTGCTCATCCAACTCCCAAATCCAGAAGTCCTTCATCGTCGCACCCTCGCGCCCACCCATGTAGAGCACGTAGCCAGGAAACTCGTTGATAAAGCGGCGCTCTTCGATAAAGCCGACCGGGTTTTCCGTGAGCGCACTCGCCAGCAGCGCCTGACGCTCCACCCGCGATTCCGGCGCGTAGTGGAGGTTGACCAGCACCGCGATCACCATGCCCACGAAGGCGATTAAAAAGACCGGCGCTGCGATCTGATACAAGCTCAGCCCGGCCGACTTCATGGCCGTGATCTCGCGCTGCGAAGAGAGCCGCCCCAGCGCGATCAGCGTGCCTGTGAGCATCCCCAGCGGCAGCGCAAACGAGGCCACATAGGGGATCAGCAAACCCAGCACTTTGAGGAAAACCCAAAAGTCCAGCTTGCCCGCCACCACCAGTTCCGCCACGTCGCGCAGCGCATTGCCCACCAGTAGCACAAAGATAAACAGCCCCATCGCCAACCCAGTCGAAACGAGGATCTCCTTCAATATATGGCGGTGCAACAAACTCAGCATGTTTATCGTAGTGACAAGCTTCCGCCGAGTCGTCCAATCAAATTCTCAAGCACCTCCTTCCATTGTAGATTTGGTTTAACAAATAGAGGGCTTGTCAGTCTCCCATTTCCTCCCAGACTCCGCTGCATGAGTATTCAAAACGACGAAGTTATCCAAATTTTTAAAGACAGCGGGGCACTCCTCGAAGGGCACTTCTTGCTCCGCTCTGGCCTGCACAGTGCGCACTTTTTTCAATGCGCCCAAGTCTGCCAGTACATGGATAAAGTCACTCGCCTCGCCGAGATCATGGTGCCCATGCTCAAAGACTACGGTGCCATCACAGTCGTCGGCCCCGCCATGGGGGGCCTCGTGATCGGCCAAGAAGTCGCTCGCCAACTCGGACTCCGTTTCGTCTTTTTAGAAAAAGTCGACGACAAGCTCGCACTGCGCCGCAATTTTAAATTCGCGCCTGGCGAAAAGGTGCTGATCGTCGAAGATGTTATCACTCGCGGCGGCCGCGTGCTCGAAGCCCTTGAGCAATGCCGCGCCCACGGAGCCGAGCCAGTCGCTGTCGGCGTCATCGTCGACCGCAGCCAAGGCAAGACTAACTTCGACGTGCCCCACCACAGCCTAGCCGAGCTCAGCTTCCCCACCTACGAAGCCGACAAGCTCCCCCTCAAACTAAAAGGCAGCCAAGCCACCAAGCCAGGTAGTTAAACGGAAGCTAATAGAGCGTAACATAGGCATCCTGCCTGTGCTGCCTGTGCTGCCTGTGCTGCCTGTGCTGCCTGTGCCTACCTAGCCAGTGCGAACAATCGCCTCCGCCACCCGCTTACCGGAGACGACGGCACCCTCGATCGAGGCACTGGTCACATGGTCGCCACTTACGTAAACGCCGGCCTCTTGGATAAAGCCTGCTGTGTCAGACTTAGCATTGGGCAGCTGCTCGGGCAGACCCTCTTTAATCAGATCCGTACGCAGATGGCTCCAGCCCCCCACGCGCTCACCAAACCAAGCCTTCAACTCGTGCTGCACTTTTTGTGGTAACTCAACATCCGAGTGCAGTCCTAACACAGATACAGAAATCAGCGCGCGCCCATCAGGCGCATACCCCGCAGCAGCATCGGTCAGGGCGCAGACATTGTTCACCAGCCCAGCGCCCGTTCCATTCAGGCAAATGATCGCCTCTTGCACCGGCGATGTTGCCGCAGAGAAATAAAGATTCGTCACCGAGCGCCACTCAGGCAGCGTCGGCTGTAGCTCGGGAATCAGCTCGCCCACGACAGCCGCATTCGTCGCCAGCACCACAGCGCGCCCTGCGACGCTTCGCCCATCGGCCAGCGTCACTGAATGCGCGTCGAGGCTCACCACTTTTTGATTTAGCTTGATCGCATCCGCAGGTAGCCGCGCGGCAAGTTGCTTCGGGATTTCGCCCATTCCTTTCGCAGGGAGCGTCGCACTCCCACGCCCAAACATCTTGAAGGTAAACTCAAACATACGGCTCGAAGTGCGCAGGTCGCGCTCCAAAAAAATACCCCCATAAAAGGAACGGAAAAAAGTATCAATCATCGCCTCCGAAAAGCCCAGCCCTCGCAAGTAAGCCTCCGTCGAACGATCCTCGCGAGTCGCGATGGCCTCGAGCGAGCTACCGAGGATCTTTGTCCGCATCAACCCCACCCGCAGCTTGTCCACCAGCCCACCAATCGGCGCAGTCGCACTCGCCCACGCACTGCTTGGGCGACGAAAGACATCCATCAAGCGCTGCAATTTACGCCCGTCGAAAACCAAAGCGCCCGGCTCAAACGCCTTGAGCTCCAGCGCCTCCAAATCTAGCAAAGCGCCCGTCTCGGGGTAGGCATCCAGATACACTTGAAACCCACGATCCAGTAAAAAGCCATCAACCACATCCGTGCGCACGCGTCCGCCGACACCATCGCTGGCTTCAAATATGCGCACAGGCACGCCCGCACGCTGTAAGTGGACGGCGCACGAAAGCCCCGCCATGCCGGCGCCGACGATGAGAACGGGGTAGGGTGAATCTGCTTTCATAACCAACACTTTCTTTAAGCAGAGCCAGATTTCAACCGCAGTTTGCTTTTTCAAGGGAATGCGATACAACTTGCACATTTAGTGTAATTTCGTAAAATTCTCCCCGTTTAAAGATCATGCACCTACATAAACTATCCCTCTACCTTGGCTCTGCCTTGCTTCTTTCAATCGGCTCGATCGCTCACGCACAAATGGGCGCGCCACTGCAACAAGGCGAAACGGCTACCTCGCTAGGGGCGGTCTACACCTACCATGCCGATGCAGATCTAGATACCGATGGCGACTTCGGCTTACAAAGCTACGGCGTCGCTGGTAATTACAAGAGAGGACTGGCAGACGGCCACGCAATCGGTTTTGGTGCTGCAGCTGGATTAGACAAATACTCGTTTTCCAATTCCTCAGTATTCGGTAACGACGCACCTTGGGACGACATCCAACGCTTCGCACTAAACATGCAATACAGCTACCGCATCGATCAACAGCAGTCCTTGTTCGTCATGCCCGCGGTCGAGTCTGCCGGTGAGAGCGGCGCAGATTTCAGCGACAGCCTTAGATTTGGCGCCACCGTTGGCTATGTAAAGCAGTTCAGCAAAACGCTGACAATCGGTATCGGTGGAGCAGTTTATACAGGCATGGAAGACACCTCCGCGTATCCCATCATCTTACTCAATTGGCAATTCGCACAAGACTGGCGCTTGGGTAATTCATACCGCCCCGGCCCGACCACCCCTGCCGGTCTAGAGTTCACTTACACAGGTCTTGAAAATTGGCAACTTGGCATCGGCGCAGCTTACACCTCGACCCGCTTTGCGTTAGACGATTCCGGCAGCGCCCCAGAGGGCTATGGCGAAAACGAATCTGGCCTCATCTATCTGAGCGGCACTTACACCATCTCAGACCAGTCCTCACTCGATCTCTTTCTCGGCACCACATTCGGCGGCGAGCTTAGTATCGAAGACTCAGATGGCGATAGTTTTGCTTCCGAAGACTACGACCCAAGCCTCGTGCTATCCGTCGCGTACACTTTTTCCTTTTAAACAAGGTTAAGAACAGCCGATTCTAGGAGTAAGCCCGACCCCTCACGTTTTTCATTACGACTAGAGGTTCGGATGCCTCAAATTTAATAGCGCGCAGCTTGGGGCGATTTTTCCGCCTTGCAGAGCGTTGCCACACATCCATGTGCGCGGCCACAAACTCGCGCGAGCCCAGCACTGCCCCTTCCGAGAAGAAGCGTATGCGGCAGCGCAGTAAGGTCGCCGCCGGCAAGTGGCCTTGTTCTTTCTCAAGAACCCGCACCGCCTGCGCACGGTCGATCTGCTTAGCGCCCGCAGCAGGTGCGCTGCCTTTACCAAAAAGCATCAATCGGTAGGCTTTCAGAGCCTCCGCCGCAGCAACGTCGTAGAGTCCCGAAGTCACGAAGGCCAGCCCCCGCACCGCATCCCTGAGTCCGACAACTGCCTCCGCATAGCCGCAAAAACGGTAATCTTTCGGGTCTTGCACAATCCCAGCCCGCACCGGATTCAGGTCAATGTAGGCCGCGATCGTTTGGAGCACGTTACCCTTCCCCTCAACCAGAACGCTCTTGAAGCGGTCAGACCAAAGCGGCCCGAAGCGGTCATGAGATTTGTTAAACCAAGTCGAGAAGCGCTGTTTCAGCGTTTTCATAAAAGCCGAGACATCGCCCATCCGAGCCAGCAGACGCCCACGAATCGCTTCCGCATCCGAGCCACCCGCCATCAATTCCTTCGTCATGACTTCGATTGAGGCAGTCTGGTAGGCAGTCGGTTCAGGGTAGAGCACCCGGTATCGACGCAGTAACTCCTCGTCGGAGACGCCCTCAGCGGGAGGCACCCGCACCAATAGGTGAAAGTGGTTATTCATCAAGCAGAAGGTCAAAACCTCCACACCCGAAAAGTCCGCGATTTGGTGCAGCATCTTCCGCAGCACCTCTTTTTCCCGAGTCTTAAAAAAAGCCTCCCCATTCACAGTCCGCGACATGCAGTGGTATATTCCCAATCCCTCGGCCAAAACTCTCCTGTTACGCATTCACCTACCTTCAAGAAATAATAGCCATAAGCAAGCACTAAATAAGGGCCAGGTCAATTTTTGTTAGGGCTAGGTATCAGAGACACCCGTCTTTCAATTTGCAATTAACACAACTGCACTTAAGAAATAATCATATGAAAAAAATTCTGCTGGGGCTCATTTATTTTTTAACGCTCTCTATTTCGGTTTACGGGCACCCTACTGGCCACGAAGGAAGCTTTGTCGAAACGACGTGGCACTTAGTTTCTCAGCCAGATCACTTGCTGCTGATAGGCTTGAGTCTGGGGGTTGTGGTCCTTGTGATGCGCTCCGTCCTTCGAGCTGGTAAAAAGAATTCCTAGTCCTACTGTATTTGCCACACATACTCACCAAGGGTCCGTTATAACTTGTGATAACTCCGGTGGTTTTTCTGTGCTCTGCAGGGGCAGCTGCGCTCTACGCGACGGGCTCCTTGCAGATAAAACGCTCGCTCAACGCTGGTGCGCCTCCGCGCCGTACTATCGCCGTTACTAATATTGCGATGGCGCTGTGGGCGCTGCCGTTGTTTTTCATTTCGCGCGGAGATTTTGAGCTGACCGCTTGGCTGACAGCGGTCGGCGCAGGAGTGGCGCTTTTTGTGGGGCGTATTTTTTCGGTCAAATCTCTGGAAGTCGGTGACCTCTCGATCGTAGGTCCGCTCTTGGGCATGAAGACTTTATTGGTAGCCATCTTCTCCTTTGCCACTGGACAAACGGAGCTGACTGGCTGGCTGTGGATCGCAGTCATTTTGGCTACGGTTGGTGTGATTATTATCCAGCGCGGCCCTCGCAAATTTTCTAAGAACCGCCGCGTGGCTGCTTACTATGCGGCGGGGGCGAGTTTCCTTTTTGCGCTGTGCGATATTTTGGTGGTCGAAGCGCGCGGCCAGCTCGGCATCGGCTGGCTCTCGCCCACGCTGTTTTTGACAGTGGCGCTACTGGTGCCTCTGCTAGGCAAGCACCACGCACCCCCAAAAGAAGCAGCAAAGCCTATGTATCTGGGCTCGGTAATCATGGGCTTTCAGACTTCGCTGGTGATTCTGCTGATTGGGATTACAGGTCAAGCCGTCTTAATCAATGTTGTGTATTCATCTCGCGCTCTCTGGACAGTGGTGGTCGACCGCTTCTATGGGCGTGGCGAAGGCGTGGCAGCGTTTTTCAAATGGCGGCTAGCCGGTGCGACGATGCTAGTAGGCGCGATTGCAATCGTCATTTTCCAACGCTAGCGGGTTCGGCAGATACGCCGCTTACTCAGGATACACCCGATTCGATCACGCGATTTAGCTTACCGGAAACGAAGCCTTCTTCATCGAAGTGCACCTCCGCAAAACCGACCTCGAAGATGGAGGCCTCAATCGATTCGCGCAAGACGAGCAGCCGCGCCGCATCTTCTGCAGGCACTTCGACGCGCGCCTGCTCTCCGAAATGGCGCACGCGATTAATGGGAAAACCGGCCGCTTTCACGATGGCCTCTGCCGCTTCGATTTGGCGTAGTTTTTTGATAGTAATCTGTTCCCCGTAAGGCACGCGTGAGGAGAGGCAGGGGCTGGCTGGCTTGTCCCAACATTGAAGTCCAAAATGAGCTGCGAGTGCGCGCACACCTTCCTTGTCGATGCCACACTCGACGAGCGGCGAGCGGACTTGAAACTCATCCGCAGCTTTCAGGCCAGGCCGGTAATCGCCGAGGTCGTCGACGTTGGTGCCGTTGATCACCGCCCAACCGAGATATTCCTTCGCGAGTTCCGCCAGCTCGTCGTAGAGTGTGTGTTTGCAAAAGTAGCAGCGATTCGTCGGATTGGTGAAATAATTGGGGTTGTCCATCTCCTTGGTGGCGATCACACGCATTGGAAGATCGTTAATCCGTGCAAAATCCTTGGCCTCTTCTAGATCTGAAAGCTTCAAGCTGGGCGAGGCCGAAATCACCGCCAGAACACGCTCACGCCCGAGAAAGTGCTTGCTCAAAAAAGCAGCGAGCGAGCTATCCACACCACCCGAAAAAGCGACTAATACGCCAGGGCAATCGGCAAACCATTTTTCTAATTTTGATAAACCTTCCATCTATACTTCGAAACTGCCGTAAAATAGCGCGCTGTCAACTTGCACTGGACGCTGAGATCACTATCTAACTGATCATGCCTACACTCCTGTATCAATGCCCCGCCGGACTTTCGGGAGACATGAATCTCGGCGCTATGATCGCTCTTGGCGTCGACCCCTCCGCATTGGAACACGAATTACGCAAGCTGCCCTACCATGGCTGGTCGCTCCATTTTGAAAACGACCTCCGCCAAGGCATCACCGGCACCCGCTGCGATGTCATTTTAAAAGACGCTCACGGGCACGCTCACGATCACGACCACGACCACGAGCACGAGCACCACCACGGCCACGAACACGACCACGGCCACGAGCACCACCACCGCACTTTTAGCGACATCCGCAGTGCGATCGCTGACAGCGAGCTTTCGGATTCGGTCAAGGCCGACGCCATTGCTTGCTTTCACGCGCTCGCGGTTGCGGAGGGCGCAGTACACGGAATCGCCCCCGAGGCGGTGCATTTTCACGAAGTCGGTGCCATCGATTCGATCATCGACATGGTCGGCGCAGCTGTCTGCTGGGATCTACTGGGGATCGACCGCATCGTTTGCAGCACGCTCGAAGTGGGCGGCGGCACCGTGCAATGCGCCCACGGGCGTATGCCCGTGCCGGCGCCCGCGACAGCGCGCCTGTTGCAAGGCAAACCCTTCACCGCTGGCGGCACGGATAAGGAAACCACCACACCCACTGGCGCGGCGCTCCTTGTTGGTAAAGGAGCGGAGTTTGCAGCGATAGTTTCTGGCCGCCAGCTCAAGACAGCCATCGGCATCGGCCAGCGTGACGATCCAAAACTCGCCAACGCCGTTTACGTTTCACTCTTCGAGGAAAGCGCCGAAAAAACACCCGCAACCGACCGCGACGAAGTGCACGAGCTCTGCACCAACATCGACGACATGCCCGCAGAGGCCATCGCCCACCTCTGCGAGCAGCTTATGCAAGCAGGCGCGCTCGACGTGTGGCAAACCGCCGCTACCTTCAAAAAAGGCCGTCAAGGCGTGGTCATCCACTGCCTATGCGAGCCGAGCCTGATACCACAGGTCGAAACCATCTATTTCGAGCAAAGCCACACGCTCGGCGTGCGGCGCCAGCTCTGGCAGCGCAGTAAGCTACGGCGCGAGCTGCGATCGCTCGATACGCCGTGGGGTAAAGTGCAGGTCAAAATCACCAGCCTCCCCTCGGGCGAGACACGCCATAAATTCGAGCACGACGACTGCGCCCGCATCGCCCGCGAGACACGGAAGTCGCTCGACTCAGTCAAAGCACAGCTCAACGAAATCTACCTCGAAATCCAACACAACAACCACGACACATCATGAATATCAAAGCGATCTTAGAGGCTGTCAAAAACGGCCAGACCGACATCGAAACTGCGACCACGCAGCTACAAGGGTTCGCCGACCTCGGCCACAGCCGCGTCGATACGCTGCGCAAAGAGCGCACTGGCGAGTCAGAAGTCATCTTCGGGCAGGGTAAGACGCCCCAGCAAATCATCGAAATCATGGCCGCGCTTCAGGCAAACTCAGACAACGTCCTTGTCACCCGCATTAGCCAAGAAACCGCAGCCACTATCAAGGCCGTGTATCCAAATGCTCGATACGAATCAATTGCCCGTATTTTAACACTCCAGAATGTCGAAATCAAAACCGTCGCGCACAAGATCGCCGTGATCTGCGCGGGCACGACTGATCTGCCCGTCGCAGAAGAAGCCCGCCTGACCGCCGAGTTTTACGGTAATCCCGTCGAGCAGGTTTACGATGCGGGCGTCGCTGGGCTGCACCGTTTATTAGCCAGCCTCGATACCATCAATAGCTGCCGCGTCGTGGTGGCCGTGGCCGGCATGGAAGGCGCACTGCCGAGCGTGATCGGCGGCCTCGTCAAAGCCCCCGTGATTGCAGTGCCGACCAGTGTTGGCTACGGCGCAAACTTCGGCGGACTCTCCGCGTTACTCACGATGATCAACAGCTGCGCCAGCGGCATCAGCGTGGTCAATATCGACAACGGTTTCGGCGCTGGCTTTCTTGCCAGCCGTATCAACCAGTTGTAGCTTGGAAGAGCGCCGGTCGGGACGGCGACTGTCCCCAGTTGCCGTGGGAGGCGTGGGCACCGCTAGTGGACGCTACCACATCCAGATTCTGAAATGCGCGCAAAGACTTTTGAAAGACGCTCTACATGCCCCTAGGCTCGGCGATCTTCACAAGTAAAGCCCCTACGAATAAACTACGCGTGCGACTGGTCGCTGGCCTGGTGGCGCCCACCGCAGCAAGTGCCTTTTTCGTAAAGCGCGCCCCCGTGCGCCAGCGCGGCGGCATCACCGACTTCGTCGACGGCATATTGCGCGCGATCTTCGGGAAGCATCGGAATCGCCGACGAGGCGGCCACCGCTTGGTCAACATACTCGATCTTGTCCACACCGATCACGTGGCAGCAGACTTGAGGATAGCTCAATGAATAGCGTAGCAGCTCCTCGGGATTCGTCTTGCTATGCAGGTGCGTGCGCCGACTCCCACCGAAGCCCTTCATGCCGAGTACGGCGATATTATTTTCCACGCAAAGCGGCATGGTATCCGCCTCAAATTCGCGCGACTTCAGAGCACCGAGCACCGAGACAGGCATCAGCGTGGCATCCCACTCGTAGCCACCTTCGATCAAATCGCGGTGCACCTTCACGTCCGTATGCCCTGTAAATCCAGTGTAGCGGATCTTACCTTGCTTCCTCGCCAGTTCCATCGCTTCGATGGCACCATCTTGTTTATAAGCATCCGCCGCATCGTCACCCGACACGTGGTGAAGCATCCAAAGATCGAGGTGATCTGTCTTGAGGCGGCGCAGCGAGTCCTCCAAATGCTTCATCGCCCCGGCAACCGTCGCCTCTTCCGGGCGGCCATGGAAGTTACAAAACTTCGTCATCAGAAATACATCGTCCCGCTTTCCTTGCAGCGCGATTCCCATATATTCTTCTGCCTCGCCGCCATGGTAGTCCCACGCGTTTTCAAAAAAGTTCACGCCAAGATCGATGGCACGGTGGGTGATCGCGTTGGCATCAGCCTGCGAGCCGGCTTGGTAGAGCGTGTGCCCGCCGAATCCCACCACTGTCAGCATATCCGCATGACGACCAAATTTGCGCTTCGGGATCTTAGTGGCCTCCGCAGCTTGCGCGAAGGCGGCCGGAGATGCAGCCACCGCCGCCGAACCGATTGAAAACTTCAGGAAATTGCGACGCGTCACTTTCATATACATGTTGATAGTCGTTCCGAAGAGACAGTCAAACCTACACTAGCGATTTTAAAGCCAAGGGGAGTGATTCAGTTAGAATAGGCAGCCTTACCGTGATCACACTTCAAGACACAGGCAGGATGCCTGTGTCTGCCTGTGCGCCTATGCTACAAAGAGTGCCGCCTCACTTCTGGCAACGAGGGCAATGATAGGTACCGCGCTGGCCAAGGATCGTTTTCACCACAGGCGTCTTTTTACACAGCTGGCATTGCTCTTGATAAAAAACAACGAGGTTCTGCACCCCACTACCTTTCTCTCCTTGGGTATCGCGATAGCCGCCACCGAAGGCCACGCCACCGCGAGAGATGGTGCCATCGATCACCGTCGAGACAGCGCGATAGAGTTTGCCCAGCTCAGCCGCCGAGAGCGTCTTCACGATACGATGCGGCAACACACGCGCATGGGCACAGATTTCGTTCGCGATGTAATTACCCGTGCCCGCAAAGAGCGATTGATCCAGCAGCGAGACCTTCACCGCCCGCTCAGGATAGCGCCGTAGCGACCCCTTGAAATAGCGTGCAGTAAATTCCGGCGCGAGCAGATCGTGCCCGAGCTCGGCCAGTTTCGCAGCCGCCCGCGCCTGATCATACAGGTACATATGCCCAAAACGGCGCGGATCGACATACGCGAGATAGCCCGCAGCGCCAGCAAACTGCACATGTGTATGCTTCTGCGTGACCTCCCGCTCAGCCAGCAACCAACCGCCCGACATACCCAAATGGCTCAACAGATGGCGACCATCATCCAGTACAAAATCAAGCAGCTTACCCTTACGCTGCACCTCCAAGAAAGTACGCCCCTGCAAGCGATCCATCGGCGTATGCACAATCGATGCGGCCACTCCACTCAGCGCACAGCTCTTGATCATAAAGGGCATGATTGCGTTCAGTTGATCTTGAATCGTTTTAACTTCAGGCAGTTCAGGCATAAATCGTCGCACAGGCATCCTACCTGGGGTTTTTCGGAAGACTCGCAGAGGATACGTCAAAACTCTTCCAAGCAACAACAACGAAAACTAAAAGTAGAATTGGACTAATTAAAAGTGGTCCCTAGCTTAGCAATATGTCAAGGACACTACTCGAACCTCTTTCAATCGGCGACCTAGAGCTGCGCAACCGCATCGTGATGGCTCCGATGACGCGTGCTCGTTCCGGAGCCGACCGTATCCCCAAACCGATCATGGTGGAATACTATGCGCAGCGCGCCAGCGCGGGACTGATCTTAACTGAAGCGACGACGGTCTCGGCGCAGGGTAACGGCTGGGTCAACTCGCCCGGTATCTACACCGATGCGATGGGCGAAGCTTGGCAGCCGATCACCGAAGCCATCCACGCCAAAGGCGGTGCCGTCTTTCTCCAGCTCTGGCATTGTGGCCGCGCCTCGCACAGCGACTTTCATGGCGGCGAACCAGCCGTCTCCGCCTCAGCGATCAAGTTAATCGGAGACCAAATCCACACACCCGCAGGCAAAAAAGACTACGAAATACCACGCGCGCTAGCGACCGACGAGCTCCCCGCTGTGATCGCCGACTACAAAGCCGCCGCCGTGCGCGCCAAGGCCGCCGGCTTCGACGGCCTCGAAATACACTCGGCTAACGGCTATTTAATCAACCAGTTTCTCGAATCTAAGACCAACCACCGCAAGGACGCCTACGGCGGCAGCATCGAAAACCGCACCCGCCTGCTGCTTGAAGTCGTCGCAGCCGTCTGCCAAGTCTTTCCCTCAAACCGCGTCGGCGTGCGCCTCTCCCCCAACGGCACTTTTAATGACATGGGCTCACCCGACTACCGCGAGCAGTACACCTACGCTGCCCGCGCACTCAACAAGCTCGGTCTCGCTTACCTGCACGTGATGGACGGCCTCGCCTTCGGCTTTCACAAACTCGGCGAACCAATGACGCTAGCCGATTTCCGCAAAATCTATGACGGCACTTTAATGGGTAACTGCGGCTACGACTTAGGCACCGCAGAGGCCGCCGTCGCAGCTAGCAAAGCCGACCTGATCGCCATCGGCCGCCCCTATCTCGCCACACCCGACCTCGTCGAGCGCCACCAAAAAGGCACCCCGCTCAACCCCGACACCGACGTGGCGACTTGGTATGCCCCCACCGGCGAAGAGGGCTACACCGATCAACCCACCGCCGAAGCAGCGGGCCTACTATGAAACATCAGTCCATCCGAATTGCCCTGCTACTCAGCCTCCTATTCGCAGGATCTGCTTACGGGCAACAAGTCACCCCCGTCATCGCCGCGCGCGTCGCAGCCACGGAGCTGGTCGACGGCGTCGAAGCCCTCGGCACTTTGCGGGCAAACGAAAGTGTCGTCATTTCTTCCACCGTCACCGAGCTGGTTAAAAAGATAAATTTCGATGACGGCGACCTCGTCAATAAAGGCCAGATCATCGTCGAGATGGATGCAGCGGAAGAGCTCGCGCTGATGGTCGAAGAGCAGACCCGTCTGCGACAGACTGAGCGCCAGCTAGAGCGCACCTTGAGCCTGGTCGACTCTGGCGCAGTTTCGCAGAGCCTCGTCGATGAAGCGCAGCGCGACTTTGATGCCGCCAATGCACGCGTCACCGCGATCCAATCACGCATCGATCAACGCATTCTGCGCGCACCTTTCGGCGGCATCACTGGCCTGCGCATGATTAGCCAAGGCGCGCTTGCGCAGCCCGGTACCGCCATCACCCGCATCGACGATACCCGCACCATGAAGCTAGATTTTTCAGTGCCCAGCGTCTTCCTCGCCACTCTGCGCAAAGGCATACCGATCACCGCAACAGCGCGCGCCTTTCCCGCCCGAGAGTTTACCGGCACCATCAACGGCATCGACAGCCGCATCGACCCCGTCACCCGCTCGATCATGGTGCGCGCCCTACTCCCCAATGAGGACGACTTGCTGCGCCCCGGCTTACTGATGCAAGTCACTTTACAAAAGAATCAACGTAGCGCCCTCACGATCCCCGAAGAAGCCATCACACTCGACGGCTCGACGGCCTCCGTATGGCGCATCGAGACCGTTGCTGAAAAAGGCAAACTGGCGCGCAAGATCACCGTGAAACTCGGCACTCGCCGCGACGGCATGGCGGAAATTCTGAGCGGCCTCGAAGACGGCGACCTCATCGTCACCCACGGCGGCATGCGGCTACGCCCGGACGCCGCAGTACGCATCGCGGGCATTGATGACGGTTCGGTGCCCATCGAAGAAATGTTGAAAACGTTGGGAAAGCCAAACGCCCAATGATCCTCTCCGACATTTCCGTGAAGCGGCCAGTCTTGGCCACTGTGCTCTCGCTGATCCTGGTGGTCTTCGGGGTCATCTCCTTTCAACGCCTCTCCCTGCGCGAATACCCGGACATCGATCCGCCCGTCGTCACCGTCGATGTCAACTATCCCGGCGCGCCCGCAAACATCGTCGAGACGCGCGTGACCAAGCTGATCGAGGAACGCATCGCCGGCATCGAGGGCATCGAATTTATCGAATCCTCCTCGCAAGATGGCGAGTCGGAGGTGACGATTGAGTTCAGCATCGACCGCGATATCGACGCGGCGGCCAACGATGTGCGCGACCGTATCTCAGGCATTCAGGATAACCTCCCCGAAGAGGCCGAGCCGCCAGAAGTGCAGAAGACTGATAGTAACGACGACGTCATCATCTGGCGCAACCTCGTCAGCGACCGCCACACCGTGCCCGAGCTGACCGACTACGCCGAGCGCTTTCTAGTCGACCGTTACTCCACGCTCGACGGCGTCGCCCGCATTCGCGTCGGCGGCAGCCTACGCTATGCCGTACGCATCTGGCTAGATCGGCAAGAGATGGCTGCGCGCAACCTCACCGTATCCGACATCGAAGCCAGCCTACGCGCCGAAAATGTAGAACTGCCGGCCGGCTCGCTGGAGTCCAACACGCGCCTCTTTCAAGCCCTTGTCGAGCGTAACTTCACCGACATCGACAGCTTCAAAAGACTCACCCTATCCGAGGGCGAAGATGGTAGTCTAGTACGGCTCGGCGACGTCGCCCGCGTCGAGCTGGGGGTGGAAGAAGACCGCACCTTCTTTCGCGGTAATGGCGAAACGATGGTCGGCATCGGCACCATCCGCCAGTCCACCGCCAATACCATCGACGTCGCCCGCGGCGTTAAAGAGCTGACCGCTCGTATCAACCCAAGCCTCCCCGAGGGCATGGAGATCAAGGAAAGCTACGATGAATCCGTCTTCATTGAGTCTGCCATCGCCGAGGTGTATAAGACGCTGCTGATCGCCGTGTTCTGTGTGGTGCTTGTCATTTACCTTTTCTTGGGTAGCGCGCGCGCCATGCTCATTCCGGCCTTGACGGTGCCGATCTCGTTGACCGCCACTTTTCTAGTGATCGATGCCTTTGGTTTTTCGATAAATTTACTTACACTACTCGCGTTAGTGCTAGCGATCGGCTTGGTGGTGGACGATGCCATTGTGATGCTGGAAAACATCGTGCGCCGCATCAATGACTATAATGAAACACCGCTCGTCGCCGCCTACAAGGGCGCGCGCCAAGTCGGGTTTGCCGTGGTCTCCACCACGCTAGTGCTGGTGGCGGTCTTCGTGCCGATCACTTTTCTAGAAGGCGATCTCGGCAGCTTGTTCACAGAGTTTGCCATCACCATTTCGGCAGCGGTGTGCTTTTCGTCCATTGTGGCCTTAACGCTTTCGCCGATGCTCGCCTCCAAACTGCTGCGCGCAAGTGAGCCGCGCCACAACTTTATCATACGTTTTTTCGACGCTGGTATGCGCAGCCTGCGCAAGCGCTACCTGTGGCTGCTCCATTTTAACCTGCGCTTTCCAATTATTGTAGTGGCGGTCTTTATTCTGTCTATTTTTGCCACTGTTTGGATTTACAACCAAGTCGAAGAAGAATTTACGCCCACTGAAGATCGCGGCGTCTTCGTAGTCATTGTCAACGCGCCCGAAGGTGCCAGCTACCGCTACACAGAAGACTACATGACAGAGATCGAAAGGCGCCTGTTGCCCTACGTCGACTCCGGCGAGATCATGCGCCTGCTGGTGCGCACGCCGCGCTCCTTCGGCAACTTAGCGAACTTCAATACTGGCATATGTATTATCATCTTGGAGGACTGGGCAGTGCGCCGACCCGCGAATGTGATCATGGCCGAGGTCCGCGCCAACTTGGCAGACTTGCCCGGTGTGCGCGCCTTCCCCGTGATGCGGCAGGCGTTCGGCGGCGGCAATACCAAGCCCGTGCAATTTGTGCTCGGCGGCTCCACTTACGAAGAACTGGCCGAGTGGCGCGACATCCTATTGGAAAAGATCGAAGCAGATAATCCAGGCTTCGTCGGGCTGGACAGCGACTACAAGGAGACACGCCCGCAGCTCGACATCCGTGTCGATTACGAGCACGCCTCCGAGCTGGGCGTGACGGTAGCCGAGATCGGGCGCACCCTCGAAACGATGATGGGCGGGCGTAATGTGACGACCTTTCTGGATCGCGGCGAGGATTACGAAGTCGTGCTTGAAGGTGAGCGCGACATGCAGCGCACAATCAACGACATGACAAACATCTACGTGCGCTCGGAGCGCACGCGCGAGTTGATCCCACTCTCCAACCTCGTCACCGTGGCCGAGTATGGTGCCGCGCAGACGCTCTCTCGCTACAACCGCGTGCGAGCGATCACGCTGGAAGCCAACCTCGCCGAAGGCTTCCGGCTCGGCGCAGCGCTGGCGCACTTGGAACAACTAGTGCGCACAGAACTGCCCGAAGAAGCCATCATCGATTACAAAGGGCAAAGCCGCGACTACATTACAGCGGGCAGCTCGATACTACTCATTTTCCTGATGGGGCTGGTGGTGGTCTTTCTCGTGCTGTCGGCACAGTTTGAAAGCTTCGTGCATCCCTTCGTTATTATGCTAACGGTGCCTGCCACCATTGGCGGCGGCCTGCTCGGGCTCTACCTGACGGGTAATTCGCTCAACATTTATTCGCAAATCGGCCTGATCATGCTGGTCGGCTTAGCAGCAAAAAATGGCGTGCTAATAGTCGAGTTTACGAATCAGTTGCGCGACGAAGGCATCGAGTTTTCCAAGGCAATCACCCAAGCCTGCGAGGTGCGCCTGCGCCCCGTATTGATGACAGGGGTGACGACCATCGCAGGCAGCATACCGCTGATCCTCTCCAGCGGCGCAGGTGCCGAGACACGCATCGTAATCGGCGTAGTCGTGCTCTTCGGCGTGCTGATCGCGACGCTACTCACGCTCTTCGTGGTGCCCGTCGCCTATAACTTACTCTCCCGCAAAACAACCTCACCCAACGCCGTCAGTCAACAACTAGAACGCGAATCCAATCCCTTATGAACAACGACTACCACCAACGCCGCGCCGGGCTCATCCTCGGCTCCTTCACCGCCGACGCTCTCTCGCTCGGTGTGCACTGGATCTACGACACTGCGCAACTGTATCAGAAATTTGGATACGTTTCGAACTACCACGCACCGGGTGCCGACTCTTACCACCCGAAAAAGCAAGCGGGCGAGCAAAGCCACGTCGGCGATCAGGCGCTGTGCCTCGCAGCCTACTTGAAGCGGAATCAAAAATGGGAGGCCGCTAGCTTCATGCAGGACTGGATCGGCATGTGGTCGAGCTATGGCGACTATTTCGACCACGCCACCAAGGCAACCTTGCAAAATATCGAAGACGGCCTGCCTGCCACCGCAGCCGCCAGCCACTCCCAAGAGCTGGCGGGCGCGGCACGCAGCGCGCCGCTAGTAGCTTTGATGGCCGATGAGTCCGAGGCGGATTGTGTGGCGGCCTGCGTCGAGCAGACACTGCTGACCCACACGTCGGAAGCCTCGCAAGAAGCCGCCACCTTTCTCGCCAGCGCAGGCCACCGACTCGTGCACGGCGCAGCGCTGGAAAGCACCCTGCGCGAGACCGCTCCCAAGTGGGCATTGCTCAAAGCCGAGAGCGTGCGGGCGCTCGATGCCGTCGAGGCCGTCGCTAAGCTAGGGCAGTCGTGCCCCATTGCAGCGGCGCTACCCGCCGTGATCTACCTCGCACTCAAGCACGGCGACGATTTGCCCAAGGCATTTTCCGAAAACGCTATGGCCGGCGGTGATAATTGCGCCCGCGCCCTAGCGCTCGGCCTCCTGCTAGGCGCAGCTCGCGGAGAAGCCGCTATTCCACAGGAGTGGAAGGACGGCTTGATAGCGAAAGACACAATCACGGCACCAGGTCAGAAACTTTAGTAATGGGAGTGTGGAATCACAAGCTCCCGTTTAGGGCGATTTTCACGAACGACGCCACTATAGCAGCTCAGCGACTACTCGGCTGCACCTTGTCGCACGGGAGCTGCGCGGGTCTTATCACCGAAGCCGAGGCCTACCGAGCAGTCGGCGATCCAGCATGTGAGCGTTTCTACAATGCGAGGCGACAAGCCTTTGCCGCGAATCATCCCGCGGGCACGATCCACCTGCATACTACCTACGGCCGATACATCATGCTCAACGTGCTGACAAAAGACGAATCCGGAATCGGCTTCGTCCTAATCCGCAGCCTCCAGCCCGTAAGCGGCCTGGCGACCATGCGGACGCGTCGTGCCACGGATACCGACCGGCTGCTCTGCAACGGGCCGGGCAAACTGACACAAGCGCTGGAAATCGAAGCTGCAAACCACAAACGCAGCATTTATGAAATCCTGATAGATCGCAACTTATCGACAGACCCACTTTACCAAGCGCGTCCGCGGATCGGCATCTCTACAGGTACCGACTCCCTGTGGCGCTATACGCTCGTTTGACGCTACGCGCCGGGCGCAGCACCGGCGATCGCTAGGCGCAGCTCGATCTCTTCGGCGACTTTGTCGGTATTTTGCCCCGACTTGATACCAAACTCACTACGATTGATGGTGAAGGTCGAACGCATCACTAGGAGGTCTCCCTCCATGGCTCCGTTGGAGCGCGCGCCGAGCATGTCGGGCAGGTAGGTGAAAGTCACGGGGACGGTCAGTTCCTTAGTCACGCCTTTGAGCGAAAAGTCGCCAGTCACGTGCGCGGTGAATCCGTCTGGAGTTGTCTCTACCTTCGAGAGCGATTTGGTAGCGAAGGTGATCTCTGGGTGGTTGGCAGCATCGAGCCAGCCGTCGCCGAGCATGTGCTCCTGTAACTGATTGTTAGTCGCTGTGAGCGAGCCGGTTTCAATCACGATGGTGCCAGAGACAGTACTTGGATTCTCAGGGTCGAAAGTCACGACGCCGCGGACGCCCTTGGCATTGCCGCTGATCGACTCAAGTGGCGCATCGAGCAGGAAGGACACATTATTCACGCCCTTGGGATCTTTAAAATCGAAATCTTTAGCCGCAGCTTGGAGAGAAAACGCGCCAGCAAGTAGAGAGGCGCTGGCGAGAAGGAGGCATTTAGTCGTTTGCATATTGGTTTTGGTAGTTGATTGATGGTTTATGGTGTTTTCTAAGAAAGTTGATCTAGCGGCGACGCCCAAACGCGAAACTGAGGCCAAAACAAATTGTAGCAGCTCCGTAAGCCAGCGCGAGATATTCCACACCCATCACGAAACGCTCCTCATATTCGATATATTCGATTTGCGTGATCGGATCAATCTGCGGGATCTCTACGCGGTTTTTGGAAAAGCCAGTATGGCCGCCAGTGGAGACCCAGAACGCCGTCGAGCCAAGGAATATCAAGACTGCAAGTATTCTAAGGATGGGGCGCATGGCCGCGCTCGGGCTTCGTTGTGATTCGGTCATAGGAAGAAGTAGATAGAACGGTGAGAGCAAGCAGCCCTTATAATGTTCCTATATATATCATTCTCTAACATAAAGTCGCCATACATCACAAACTATTTTCATATTTTGAGCGTCAAAGCTTGCCCGTTTTCGACTCAACTGAATACATCCAAGCTTTGACTAAGCCCGCCGTCCTAACAGCCCATGAGTCTCCAGAAATCCATGACCGCCTAAAGGCGGGACTTTCCACCCTCTCACCCGTCCAAATGTCCGCCGAATACAACGAAGATTCTATCAAGTCCCTCGACTGGAAACAACATATCCGGCTACGCCCTGGCATGTACATTGGGAAGCTGGGCGACGGATCGTCTTCCGACGACGGCATCTACATCTTGCTCAAGGAAGTCATCGATAACTCGATCGACGAGTTTGTCATGGGCAACGGCAAAATTATCGAGGTCAACATCGACGGCACCCACGTCTCCGTGCGCGACTACGGGCGAGGCATCCCCCTTGGTAAATTAAAGGACTGCGCCTCCAAAATCAACACAGGCGCGAAATACGACTCTGAAGCCTTCAAAAAATCAGTTGGCCTCAACGGCGTTGGTATCAAGGCAGTCAACGCCCTCTCCTCAGAGTTCGAGATTCAAGCCTACCGCGACGGCAAGACACGCAGCGTCAGTTTTTCTCAAGGCGAGCTCATCGACGAGGATAAAAAAGACCGCTCCGATCAAGAGGCCCGAAATGGCACCGCCCTCCGCTTCGACGCCGATCCCGTCATCTTCGGTGCCGTTCGCTTTCGCGACGATTACGTCGAGGACATGCTCTGGAACTACGCCTACCTAAACAGTGGCCTGACCATCGCCTATAACGGCAAAAAGTTTAAATCCGACAAGGGTCTGCACGACCTACTTGAAAACAAACTCGATGGCGAGCCGATGTATCCCATCATACACCTCAAGGATACCGACATCGAAATCGCCTTCACCCACAACGATACCTACGGCGAGGACTACTACTCCTTCGTCAACGGTCAACACACCACCATGGGTGGCACCCACCTCGCCGCTTTCCGCGAAGCCCTCGCTAAGACGATTAAAGATTTCTATAAAAAAGACTTCGATGCCGTCGACATCCGCACCTCAATCTGCGCCGCCGTCAGCGTCAAAGTCGAAGAGCCTGTCTTCGAATCGCAGACCAAGACCAAGCTCGGCTCGCAAGACATGGGCCCCGAAGGGCCCACCGTGCGCACCTTCATGAACAACTTCATGAAACAGGCACTCGATAACTACTTGCACCGCAACCCAGACACCGCCGAGATTCTAGGCAAAAAAATCCAAGAATCCGAGCGCAACCGCAAAGAGCTCAAAGGCATCCAAAAGCTTGCCCGCGAGCGCGCCCGCAAGGCCAAAGTTCACAACAAGAAGCTCCGCGACTGCCGCATCCACCTTGATACTAAAAAAGACGGGCGCCTCGACTCCACCCTCTTCATCACCGAAGGAGACTCCGCCTCGGGCTCCATAACTAAAGCGCGCGACGTCAACTCGCAGGCCGTCTTCTCGCTCAAGGGCAAGCCACTCAACTCCTTCGGGCTGACAAAAAAAATCGTTTACGAAAACGAAGAGTTCAACCTCCTGCAAGACGCCCTCAACATCGAAAACGGACTCGACGATCTACGTTACAACAACGTCGTCATCGCCACCGATGCGGACGTCGACGGCATGCACATCCGCCTACTGTTGATCACCTTCTTCCTACAATTTTTCCCCGAGCTGATTAAGCAAGGGCACCTCCATATTTTACAAACGCCCCTCTTCCGTGTGCGTAACAAAAAGGTGACCCGCTATTGCTACACCGACGAAGAGCGCCGCGCAGCGATGGAAGAGTGCAAGCCCAAGCCCGAAATCACCCGCTTCAAAGGCCTCGGTGAAATTTCACCCGACGAGTTCCAACACTTCATTGGCAAAAACATCCGCCTCGATCCTGTGATTATTGCAAAGGGTATGACCATAAAAGATATGCTCACCTTTTATATGGGCAAAAACACCCCCGCACGCCAGGAGTTCATCATCGACAATCTAAAAGTTGAAAAGGACATGGCCGAAAAAGAAGAACCATCAGCAGTGGCAGCCAATTGATAGAACCCTCATTGACGAAGTAATACTTTAGATGAATTGTAAAGATATGCGGGTTACCCAAAAAGGCCAAGTCACAATCCCGCATGAATTTCGGAAACGCTATGGATTTACCCGTGACCGTGAACTTGTATTTGAGGCGGCAGAAGGCGGCGTCCTTTTGCGTGCGGCGCCTGAGTCAAAGCCGGAGCGTCTGCGAGAAGCTCTGATCGCGGTTCGAGGCATCGCTGACGGCGGTCTTTCGACGGATCAAGTCATTGAAATGACACGTGGATAAATCCCGATGGTTTTAGTCGATTCGAATATTCAGATCGATCTCTTTACGGACGACCCTCTCTGGTCGGATTGGTCGATGGATCGTTTCATCGAGCAGGCCACTAAAGATACTCTAGGTATTAATCCGATCATTTATGCGGAGATTTCGATTGGATTCACTTCGATCGAAAAACTCGCAACGGCACTCGAACCCTTAAAAGTGTTCCGCAGCGAACTTCCCTGTCATGCAGCCTTTCTAGCAGGTGAAGCTTTTCTTAAATACAAACGTGCTGGCGGTGAAAAGCGATCGCCACTTCCAGACTTCTACATTGGCGCCCATGCATCCTGTAGCCAATTTCCTTTGCTCACCAGAGATGCCAATCGCTATCGAACCTATTTCCCTAATATTGAATTAATCTGCCCCTGATTCCCCCGCAAAAGTAGCCCACGCTCCGTGTCGTGCGTAGTTCGGAGAGCGTAGTATGGATCCAGCGTCTCCCCCCCAACTCGCCTTTAAGTTAGTGCCATACTACTCTGCCCCCTTTTTCTGGCCGTAAAGAACCTGAATTCTTGTACTGATTTCTTTTGGGACGCTTAAGAAAAAACTTCCCGCCGCAGGCTTTGAAGCACGGCCATATCGCCCCAAGCCGCTCCTTTTAGCGGGTTCACTTTAAATGGATGTTTTCGCTTTCGCTCCCGCTGCACTGCGCCGACAAAGCCCCGCACGTATTCAGCCGAGCCTAAGATGGCACCGTCCGTAAAATAGCGCACCCGGCAGCGAAGTACCACAGTTCTAGGCAAAACTCCATCTTGCTCCTCAAGCACTTTAGCGACTTTTCGACGATCCATCACCCGTCCCTTCACTTCCCAGGGGTCGCCTCCTTTACCAAAGATAAGAGAGCGATGCGCTTGTAGCGCATCTGTCGGCGACTTATCCCCGCCGACGCGATCTGCCCAGACTCGCGATAACCCGTCAACAGCACCCGTCTGGCCCGAGCTATTCGATTGCGCGACCGCTTCCGCATAGCCACAGAAGCGGTAATCCTTAGGATCTTCAACGATACCCGCTCTCACTGGGTTAAGATCAATATAAGCAGCCATCGTTTGAAGTGGATTGCCCGCACCTTCGACCAGGACGGACTTAAAACGATCCGCCCAGAGCGTGCCAAAGCGGCGATGCGACTTATTAAACCAAACCGAGAAGCGTTGCTTCACCGTTTTCATAAATTCGGAAATATCCCCCATCCGGACAATTAGCCGCTGTCGAACCGCGTCTGCCTCCTCACCGCCCGCAGCCAATTCAGCCTCCAACGTTCGAATCGAAGCCTCTTGGTATTTAGTCGGCTTCGGATACAGCACCTTGTAGCGCCGCATCAGCTCTGTGTCGGACAGTTCGCCCAATTCCGGGACTTCAACCAACACATGGAAATGGTTCGACATGATACAATAAGTGAGCACCCGAATCCCACAGAAGTCCGCCACCTGCCAAATCATCTTACGCAGCACCTCCTTCTCCCTGTCGCCAAATAGACGCTCACCATTCACCGTGCGCGTCATGCAGTGGTAGCTGGCGTCAGCTCCAGAAACTTTTAGACGATTTGATCTCATAACTTCATATTGACGACTTTATTCCTTATGTCCAATGCTAAATGCAGGGACAGGCACTTGTTGAGAGCCTGTGTCGGACAGTTCGCCCAATTCCGGGACTTCAACCAACACATGGAAATGGTTCGACATGATACAATAAGTGAGCACCCGAATCCCACAGAAGTCCGCCACCTGCCAAATCATCTTACGCAGCAC
>Ga0307933_1000340_pt1 | contig 44482 bp, 38 predicted proteins | sample OrgLakmetageno88_FD_201811 | JGI IMG/M metagenome (GOLD analysis project Ga0307933, IMG submission 201811) | Saline water microbial communities from Organic Lake, Antarctica - #88 | ecosystem: Environmental > Aquatic > Non-marine Saline and Alkaline > Saline | place: Antarctica: Organic Lake... | reverse complement strand
TCCCATTGATTCAGCGTATATTTGACTGCTTTACCGGTGCCGCTATCAGGCGCAAGTTGCGTTGCCGATTTGTCTAGCCATGTCTTGAATTGGTCGAGTAAAGGCTTACTTTTTTCTTGCCTAATGGAATAGCGCTGCTCAACCGTCATGTCTTTAATCAAGGTTTCCACACGGTACAGCTTTTGAATATGGTTAATCGCCCAATCCGCTTTGGTGACCTTCTTACTGCCTTTGACCTGGTGCTTTTGAGCCTCAATAAACTTACGCCGGGCATGTGCCATGCACCCTACGAGTCTGGCTTGTGTGGCATGATATGAAGCGTGACCATCTACTTGCAAGTAACCGTCGTAGCCCCGCAAGAAGTCTACAGGGCATTGTCCGCGCCGCGTAGGCTGATACTCGTAGAGCACAATGTTGCGCGTATTATCTTCTTTGATATTCCCTTTGGGTGAATCGGCCCCTGAGTTATACACCCACATCTGCGATTTTTGATTATCATCCGCAACGACCTTGAGTGGCGTTTCATCTGCTCGCATCACGCCTTGCCCAAGCAATATGTTGTGCCAAGGCTCATATAATAATTGGCTCAAGGTCGCGGCTATCTTAATCACCCAGTCAGACATCGTTTTTCGACTCAGTTCAATCTCAATTTGCGCAAAGATTTGCTCTTGACGATAAAGCGGTAAACCGAATTGATATTTACTCGTGATTATTTGGCTGACTAAGCTAGGTGTCGCGTAGCTTTTAGGCATTACGCTGTTAGGTACAGGCGCTTGTTTGATAGGGTTTGACGTGCCTTGTTTCTCACACAACCGGCAACCATACTTAGGCCGATGATGCTCAATCACTCTGGCGCTAGCCGGGATGAACTCGAGCTTTTCAGTCACATCTGTACCGATACAATGCAATTCGCTTTGGCAACAGGCGCATATCTTATCGCTAGGGGCGATGTCATGCACAATCACTTCACGGGGTAAGTCTTTAGGAAGCTGACGAGGCGCTGCGCGTTTGCGTTTTACCTTAGGCTCAACATCTTGTGCATTATTGGGCTCATCTTCTTCAAGCTCAGCAATCTCTTCAGCCTCATTGAACAGCTCATTTTGCCCAGGCTGTTTCTCACTACTTGCACCAAACATGTTATCTTGCGCCAGCGCATACAGTTCTTCTAAGAACAGGTTGCGTTGACTTAGCGCATCAATTAGTTGGTCTTTTTCAGATGCAGACAAGCCTTGCTCTGCGTGCTTCTTTTGGAGCAAGGCGATGTCTTTTTTGCGCTGTTTGGATGTTGTTTTCATAGCCTGTATTTTACAGTAATACGACGCTAAAGGGTTGTTTTCGTGTAGATTAAAAGGTGATCAATAAACCGTGCTTATGATCGAATGTTATAAGCCGACGCTTGTATAAAACAAGGGTTTATGCCCTTCAATGGCAAAACCGCCAAGCAAGCTTTGCAACTGCTGCTCATTAAGCATAACGCTCGCTGCAGAGGACTTTGGCCATTTGAACATGTCTTTTTCGAGGCGTTTATGCCACAGGGCAAACCCTGTGCTATCCCAGTACAACACCTTTATTTTGTTGCGGGCCTTGTTGGTAAATACAAACAGTGCGCCCGATAATACTGACACATCAAGCTGCTGCTCCACAATCATAGACAATCCGTTAATCGCTTTTCTGAAGTCCACGGGCATGGGACATAAATAAATATCAGGTGGCTCGACAAACATCCTCATGCGGCTAAGCCTTTCAATAAAGCCGCTAGCCAAAGAGGGTCGCATTGCGATGAAAGCGATACTTGGGCATGATGCGTTTGCACGACAACTGAGGTGGGTGCGCTAATAACCTTCGCTTTTAACAGCTTTGGCTCAACCAAGGCGGCAGCTAACTGTCGTTTTTTATTCTGAGTTTTACTAAGGCCTCTGGCATGTCGCTGATAGTAAAAGGTTTGAATGGGAATGTTGTGCTGGTGACAGAAGTCAACGTTGGATAGGGGCGATGCTGCTTTGGCATCCATTATGGCTTGCCAATCATCTTTTGTACGTGTGGTCATTTCAGGTCTCGGTGTTATTAAAACCTTAGTGTCTGAATTATAGATGGGTTACGCTAGGCGTAATTGCTCGGACGGTTACTTAGAGTTTGTGCAGAGCTAAGCAATGACGAGGTAGCCTCTAAGTCAAAAGTTGAAAGCATTTTTGATAATTTTAGAGGTACCGAAACAGATACAGATGCTGTTTTGGGTGAAATATTTGAGGCTTATCCATTTGATATGAGCTTGGGTTTAATGGGTCTCAATGAAGACAGTCAAGATAATTTTGAGTTAACAATCAATCGCTGCGGAGGGCTGTTAACGGCCATGAAGGAGCGAGATGAAAAAGAAGATACAGGAGAATATGCAAAGGATTTAGATAGATTTAGAGTGATTGCAGTTGACATTGAAGAAAGGAAATTGAGTGATGCAAAGGTGCTGAGTGAAGAGGAGGTGGCTAATATTGCTTCTTCAAGAGTAGTTAGTTTATTCTTAGAAACAGCATTACGTTATTACGATTGGTTAGATTTTTACACGGAGCTAAAAAGCAGTGGGAGAGGTAAAAAACAAATCGTCACTATTACGTTATTTGACGATGAGCTCATCTGTAAAAATTTAATAGGTCGGCTAAAGGAATAGTTGGAATGCGCAATAGAGTTTAGGTTCCTAAGGAGGGCAAGAGGTGATAGCGACTTGTATCGTTCCTTGTGAGTTTAGATAATTAATTTCAAAGTGGTAACCCCCTTCAATGAGACGCAACATAAGTTTGTCGCTAGGGGAGCCAGCGTCTGTGCATCCGCTTTCCGCTATCGTTTTAATAAAGAAGCTTTCGGTGCCTAATACCAATTTATAGAAGTTATCTTTGATCAAGTAATTAATAACCACTTTATTGTCTTGGAGTTCAGCTTTGCTAAAGGTCGTGTACTCATCAACTCGGCTGCCAGTGTTGGCGTTGAATCCATCAACGTATTGCTGAGCTATTTGTTGCAGGGGTACTTCGGTTGCTTCTGCATTGGTATCATCGCTGAAAAAGAGGTAATAAGGCCAGATGAGGCCTTTCAGCATGCTAGTTGCAAATTTAGGGGGATTCATTGGCCCGAAGCGACCTTCAATGACATCGCATCCGATAAAAATCCCTTTAATAATTCCAACCTTTTGAGCGCACTCGTACCTGCCTTGGCCAAAAATAACAATACCAGCGAGCACTGAGGTTAAGATGTACAGAAACGCTATCAGGTAGACTGTGGCAAGAGCGCCCGATCTGAGTTTGTCCATTTTTCCACTCCTTTATTTGGCATTTGAAAAGTTCAAAATTCACTAAGGTTTTAATGATTGTTATTTTTGCCAATCACTTACAGGTAGCAGATTTTCGAGCTTAACTTCAGACCTTCGTAAATAAGTATTTGTCTCACCAAGTTCCTTATCTTCATGGCCTATTAATATATGCAGTAAGGTAATATTGATACCGTATTGTACGGCATTTGTGTTAAAGCTCGTTCTGAATGAGTGAAATACTTTTCGCTGGTCTTCGCTATCAGTCTTTGTTATACCAAGTTTCTTTATAAAGGTATCTCTAAACCATCGCCCAATTGTATTAGAGAAATAACCATCAGTAGGCTCTAGGTCTTTCCAGATGCTTTTGTTTTGATTTGGATTTTGGTAAAGAGGTTTTGCCCATTCTTCTAAATCTTTATGGATAGGAACTCTTCTCTTCGCTGAAGAAGATTTGAGTTTTTGACCAATGCCTTTGTCCGTTATTATGATGAAGTATCTTTTGGTATGTTCATCAAAACCAATATCTTTAAATTGTAACTGACCAATCTCACTGGCCCTTGCTCCAGTATACATTGCTATCTGAGGAATCCATCTTTTCCAGCCTGTCTCTCTGGTTAGTGCGTTTTTAATTGTTGTTAAATCCTCGTCAGTAAAAGCTGCGAAATGTTTTGTGGAAGATTTCTTTAATTCAATATTTTTAAAGCAGTTTTTTTTAATATAGTCTTTATCCTCCAACCAAGAAAAAAACTGATTAATACGTTGATAATACTTCCCCACCGTAGAGGATGATCTCGGTTTGTGTTCTTCGGAAACCAATGTTTCAAAGTCTTTATCTTTGTGCCATCTCATCCGCCCAGTTGGAAGTTGGTATAAAATATCAATAAAGAATTCTGCATCTTCAACCCGATACTCATTAACAGGTTTATCAGAACATACAAATATGAATTCGGTTAAACTATCCCTAAGCTTTGCTATTCTATTATCTGTCTTTGGGTTCCTAGATTTATTTTGCTCGTCAATCCACTTGGCGAATAATTCTGAAGTTGTTCGGGTGATTTTTTGGGGTAAGTAGTTAGAGAATATGTCTGTTAATTGCTTTTCTCTAATAAAGTCTCTTTCAATCTTTGCTTCGAGGAGTGCTTTTGTTTTATCAAAAGTAAGGTGATCATCTTCGTCAAACAAAGGACTGTTATACCAAAACGTTCTGTATTGACTACTTATATATGATAGGAAGAGCGCTATTTGCTGGTCTTCTTCTAAAACAGCCTGACAGTTGTAGTCGCCAAAACAACAATCTGCAAAGTATGAAGCATCAGAACCAGCATGAGGTGGTGGAAGTTTGCATTTTGCCTCAACTTTGTCAGCGAGTTGTAAGGGGTTGATATTTAGCATTGTGAAAGCTTTAGTGGACTTTGAGGTTAATATGCCTCTTCTAAAGAGAGGGAGCAAGCAATTAAACCTCTCAGCCTTAAGGCAAGCATTCGACAGTGAGCTTGTCTTCAAGCTGAAAGTTATGTCTGGATTTTGATGTCGAACATAAAAGATTTTATTGCGAATATAAAGGTAACTGGTATGAGGTGTCTTGATAGATTTCATTACTATGCTCTGTGATTAGTGACAGATTTAGTAACAAATTTAAAAAGCTTCTCTCAAGAGTAGAGAGGATAAGGATATTTGGAATCCAGAGCAGCCCCGAGATAGAACATGATTATAGCACGCTTATATTAGCAGAACAGTGATATTTCATTGATTTTGATTTGTTAGAAGAATAAACCAACAACTATTCAACGGTTTATAGCAAACTATTTAACTGGGTGACTTGAAATATCAGCCTAAGATGTCATTCTATATACTACAATAAATCACACAGACCCAGTTGCCATGAAAGCGTTCACGCCACTTGTTCTTCCAAATGGAATAGAAATAAAAAACCGTTTTGTAAAAGCCGCTATGGAAGAAAATATGGCGCAGGATCATCAGTTGCCTGGAATTGCGTTGAAAAACTTATACGCGTCTTGGGCCAAAGGTGGTGTAGGTATGATCATTACGGGCAATGTAATGGTGGACAAAATGGCAATGACAGGTCCTGGTGGTGTTGTACTTGAGGCTGACACACCCATCGAGCCGTTTCGAGCTTGGGCTGAAATAGCTAAGCAGAACAACACAATTGTAATAATGCAAATTAATCATCCGGGCCGTCAGGTATTTAAAAAGATGGGTGGAAAAGTGCTTTCGCCATCCGACATTGCTTTAAATTTGGGTAAACACAGTGGTCTGTTTTCGCAACCCAAGGCCATGTCCGAATGGGAAATTGACGATGTTATCGCGCGCTTTGTTATTACTGCAAAGCGAGCTGAGGAAGCTGGGTTTGATGGTGTCGAAATTCACGCTGCCCATGGTTATCTGGTAAGCCAATTTTTATCGCCGTTAACCAACGTCAGAAAAGACCAGTGGGGCGGTGAGCTCCAGGACAGAGCCAAACTACTTTATGAGATTATTCGTCAGGTGAAAAATAGCTGCACTAAACAGTTTATTGTTTCGGTTAAGCTCAACTCTGCTGATTTTCAACGCGGTGGTTTCGATGTTGCAGATGCCATTGAAGTCGTTAAAGCCCTGAACACGATGGGACTGGATTTTATAGAATTGTCTGGTGGCTCATACGAAGCGCCAGCCATGCAGGGGAAAAGTGGAGATGAGAGAACCCTCGCCCGAGAAGCTTATTTTCTAACTTTTGCTAAACAGATTGCGCAGCACAGCCGTATTCCAGTAATGACAACCGGGGGCATTAAACGCCTCACTGTTGCCAATGAAGTATTGACAGCGAACATGGAGCTCGTCGGCATTGCCTCGGCATTGGCCTTCAATCCTGCATTGATTAATCAATGGAGGGTTAACCAAGATACCTTGGGTTACGTCCCCGCAACCTCTTGGAAAGATAAGACACTCAGTGGATTAGCTAATATGGCACTCGTCAAGCGTCAACTAAGGCGTTTAGGAAAGGGTGATACGCCAACCGTAAATGCATCACCGTTGGTCACCTTGATCATGGACCAAATAAGAGCGGCTAAATTGACAAAACGCTACAGAAAACAATACATAGATTAATGTTGAGCACTGGCATGTCACTCATTATTTTTTAATGTAATCGTATTAACCCTGTTTTTTTTACAGGGTCAATACCTTATTTATTAAGCACTGTGTTTCATCATACGTTCTTTTTGACGCGCCCAATCTCTGTTTTTAACTGTGTCGCGTTTGTCATGTTCCTGCTTACCTTTGGCTAGCTGAATTTCCAGCTTCACCCAGCAGGCTTTCCAGTACATCGCTGTTGCGATGATGGTTAGACCTTGTCTGTCGAGTCCTCCCATAAGCTCTTCTATCTCGCGTTTTTTTAACAATAGTTTGCGTATGCGGGTAGGTTCGCTAATCACATGCGTTGAGGCCTGATTTAACGGCATGATATTAATATTACTGACATAAGCTTCACCGTCTTTAATAAAAACATAGCTATCTGTAATATTCGCCTTTCCGGCACGTATTGCTTTAATTTCCCAGCCCTGTAATTGCATACCAGCTTCGAATTTATCAATAAAATGATACTCGTGGCGAGCTTTTCTATTCAGTGCAATGGTGTTGTTGTTGTTTTTGGATTTTTTCATAGTGGGTATTATACGTAGACTTGTTTGCTTTGTCTTTATGTCCTTTATTTTTCGTCACGAAAATTACAAATATCGTGGTAGAATAACCGGTATTGTAACCTGAGGTTGTTTTTTATTAATGCCGAGTATTAAAAGAAATGCATTAGTGGCTTATAGTGCAAGCCAAATGTATGACTTAGTTAACGATGTTGAAAAGTACGAAAATTTTTTACCGGGGTGTGTGAAAAGTGAAGTATTAGAAAGTAGTGAAAATTATATGCTTGCGTCACTTGTGATTTCTAAAGCCGGTGTAAAGCAAACCCTGACCACATCAAACACACTAATTAAAAATACCGCCATTGAGATGGACCTGTCCGATGGCCCATTTAAATCACTTTCGGGTGGCTGGCGATTTACGCCTTTGTCCGATGACGCATGCAAAATTGAACTTAATCTCCACTTTGTTTTTTCCAATACGCTAATGGAAATCGCGTTTGGTAAAATATTTAATGCATTGGCAAATAATATGGTTAGTGCATTTGGTCAGCGAGCAAAGCAGGTGTACAAATAATGTCCAGTGCTATTAATATTGAAGTTGTTTATGGCTTGCCACATAAACAGACCTTGTTACAGCTAAAGGTAGCTGCAAATAGCACTGTTTTACAAGCAATAGAAGCGTCAGGAATAAAAAAAATATATACCGAAATTGATTTAAACGAAAACAAAGTCGGTATATGGAATAGCACATGCATGCCCACCGATACCTTGCTTGAAGGTGATCGTGTTGAAATATACCGGCCCATGGTAGCTGATCCTAAAGAAGTTCGAAAACGCCGTGCTGAGAAGGCAAAAGAAGAAGGGCGTGCTGATAAAGTCACGGGCGGTCGACCTAATCCAATGAAAACCAATAAAGTAAGAAATAGTAATTAGCACGTAGCTTGCTAATTACTCTCAAATACAATCGTCCATGTTATAAAAAAAGCATCATAAAAGAACACAGCAGCGTCAGTATTTTCTTCTTTGTAAGCCCGTATTGGCGAGTATTTTTGCTGATATTTCTTCGATTGAAAACTTGGTACTGTTTAAGTATGGGATCTTTTCTTTTCGATATAAATTTTCAACTTCACGCAATTCCATTCTGCATTGTTGCATTGATGCATAGCGGCTGTTAGCTCTTCGTTCAGAGCGAATTTGATGCAATCTATTGGCATCAATGGTGAGCCCGAATAACTTCTTTTGAAACCCTTTTAGTGACGGTGGTAATTTCAAAATATCGCCCATATCGTCTTCTGTAAATGGATAATTGGCTGCTTTAATGCCATATTGAAGCGCTAAATATAAGCTGGTTGGTGTTTTACCTGAGCGTGAAACCCCAACCAAGATAATGTCAGCTTCATGATAGTCTTTTAGATTTGAACCATCGTCATTTGCAAGGGCGTAGTTAACCGCTGCAATTCGTATATCATAGGTTTTTTCATGAATGCTATGGGTGCGGTGTTTTTCAGGTTTGGACGGAACGCCAATTACTTTTTCGAGGGGGGCTACAAATTGATCAAGAAAGTTATAATTAATTCCAACTGATTCACTCATCAATTTGCGAATTTCAAAATTTACCATGGTATAAAATACCAATGGGCGTTGTCCGCTTTTTTCAAAATGCGCTTTGATTTGTTCTAGTACTATTTTAGCATGTTGTTCTGTTTCAACAAAAGGGATCGTAATATGTTGAAATTCAACAGGGAATAAAGACAACAAAGCATGCCCGAAAACCTCTGCAGTAATGGCCGTACCATCGGATATATAGAAAGCAGCTCGCACAACATCTCCTCAATATTGTTGTAAATTAATTACGAAATAAAATTAAATTTTACTTAGCATACAGGTCAATTTAGAATCCACCCCGTGCATTGTAAATATGTATTTACTAGTGTGTACTAATGTTCGTAATTAATCATACCTTGTTACAACAAACCGTGACAAAACTTATCGGCAAATAAATGAGCTGGAGGCTTTAGCAGTGCAAGAATTCATACTTTGGTATCAAGAGTTAGGCATGGGCGATGTTAGTCGTGTTGGTGGTAAAAACGCGTCATTGGGTGAAATGATATCAAATCTATCAAATGCAGGTGTTCAGGTGCCGGGTGGATTTGCGACAACATCACATGCGTTTAATCAGTTTTTAGAGCAAAGCGGCGTTGAAACAAAAATACATGAAATACTAGATGCACTTGATGTAGATGATGTGAATGCACTGGCTGAAGCGGGTAAAACCATTCGTCAGTGGATACTAGATACCCCATTTCAAACTGAGTTAGAAGACGAAATTAAATCTGCATTTATTAAATTGCAAGGTGAGATGGGTGACGAAGCGTCATTTGCAGTGCGTTCTTCGGCAACAGCTGAAGATATGCCAGATGCATCGTTTGCAGGCCAACAAGAGACATTTCTTAACGTAAAAGGTTATGAATCTGTGCTTGTAGCAATTAAGCATGTTTTTGCCTCATTGTTTAACGACAGAGCAATATCCTATCGTGTGCATCAAGAATATGATCACAAAGGCGTTGCGCTGTCCGCTGGTATTCAGCGCATGGTGCGCAGTGACTTATCTTCTTCTGGCGTCATGTTTACGATAGATACCGAGTCTGGTTTCGAAGATGTAGTGTTCATTACGAGCTCATTTGGCTTGGGTGAAATGGTTGTTCAAGGTGCCGTTAATCCTGATGAGTTTTACGTGCACAAGCCTACTTTAAACAAAGGTAACCCTGCTATTGTTCGGAGAAACTTGGGTAGTAAATTAATCAAAATGATTTACTCAGATGACTTAGAACACGGCAAGCAAGTAGACATTGTCGATATTGACAAAGCAGATAGCATGCGCTTTTCGTTAACTGATGACGAAGTGATGGAATTAGCTAAACAAGCTGTCGTCATTGAAAAACACTACAAGCGTCCAATGGACATCGAATGGGCTAAAGATGGTTCGGATGGCAAACTGTATATCGTTCAAGCGCGTCCAGAAACTGTGCGCAGTCGCGAGGACATGCAAGTTATAGAGCGTTATCAACTGAAAGGAAATGCAGGCAAAATAGTGTGCGAAGGTCGCGCTATTGGTCATAAAATTGGCGCTGGTAAGGCAAAAGTACTGACCTCAATTTCTCAAATGGACATGATCGACACAGGTGATGTGCTGGTTACTGACATGACTGACCCAGATTGGGAACCCATTATGAAGAAGGCGTCTGCGATTGTAACAAATCGTGGTGGTCGTACTTGCCATGCAGCGATTATTGCTCGTGAGATGGGCATACCAGCGGTTGTTGGTTGTGGTGATGCTACCGACAGCATTGAAGCTGGTGATGCAATTACCGTGAGTTGCGCTGAAGGTGATACGGGCTTTATTTATAATCAAGAACTTGATTTTGAAGTGATTACATCACGGGTTGATTCTATGCCTGATTTACCCTTCAGCGTTATGATGAATGTGGGTAATCCTGACCGAGCGTTTGATTTTGCTCGCTTACCACATGAGGGCGTTGGTTTAGCTCGTTTAGAATTTATTATCAACCGCATGATAGGTGTGCATCCAAAAGCATTACTTAACTTTGATCAGCAACCTGCAGAACTTAAAGAAGAAATCACTGAAATGATGGCAGGCTATGCATCGCCCGTCGAATTCTACATCGAAAAACTAGTTGAAGGTATTTCTACTATCGGCGCCGCTTTCTCTCCAAAGAAAGTAATTGTTCGTATGTCAGACTTTAAGTCGAATGAATACTGTAACTTAGTGGGTGGCTATCAGTATGAGCCCCACGAAGAAAACCCAATGTTAGGTTTCCGCGGCGCGAGTCGTTATATTTCTGACAATTTTAGGGATTGTTTTGCGCTTGAATGTGAAGCAATAAAACGAGTTCGCAATACAATGGGCTTAACCAATGTTGAAATTATGATCCCTTTCGTAAGAACCTTGGAGGAGGGTGAGAAGGTTATCGAACTGCTTGCTGAACAAGGATTAGTCAAAGGTGAGAATGGATTACGTATCATTATGATGTGTGAATTACCTTCAAACGCACTGTTAGCTGATCAATTCCTCGACATATTTGATGGTTTCTCAATTGGTTCAAATGATTTAACACAATTAACTCTAGGTCTCGATCGTGATTCTGGTCTTATTGCGCATTTATTCGATGAAAGAAACCCAGCAGTCAAAGCATTGCTAGCAATGGCAATAAAAGCAGCCAAAGCAAGAGGCAAATATGTTGGTATATGTGGTCAGGGTCCCTCTGATCATGAAGACTTTGCCGCTTGGTTGGTAAAACAAGGTATTGATTCAGTATCGTTAAATCCAGATACGGTAGTCGAAACTTGGTTATATCTTGCTGAGAAACATGCTTAAAAATATTAGATACAAAAATGGCTACAGCTGTAGCCATTTCTATCGCTTATCGCGGTTTAATAGTTTATTTACTGGTATAGTTTTTTAAAAGACTAATAACAAAGACTCAACAGCTTATTCAGTAATATAAATAACCTGTTTTTATTTGTACTTTCGCCTCAGCAAAAATAAATCCAACTTTCTGGCGTTGCGAGACATTGTACTCTGAGCTTTGGCTAGGAAACGTTTAGCTGGAGGGAAGTCCATACTTAGCAACACAAGTCCGCCTAACAAAAATAGTATAGAACCTGGTAGGATGGTAAATATCACGCTAACCAATATCAATACGATACTGATGAACGTTCTCAATAGTCGCATACCTGTACCCTTTAAGTTTGATGAAAATGCTATTATCTATTAGCATAGCGCAAACTGAGGCGACACGGTACGTCAACATGTTACAAGTTGTGATTAACCGTATTAATTAATGTAGCGGGGATTGACTATTAAGTCTGCTATTAGCTGTTTTCTCGTTCGGCTTGTATGATTTTATATAACTTTTTCGTTTTCATAACTTTGCAGCCCATAGAGCCTTCAACCGCTTTTCTACCAAGGTATGCAACAGGTGCATAGGGGTGGCGTTTCTTAAATAACTTCTTGAAAAATTTCTTCATGTGTAACTCCTAATTATTTGTTGCTCACGCGCATTGTTTTAAGTCGTATGGTGGCAAAAAGGTATATTATCCTCTTGATTAACGTTATCGACCAGTCGAGTATAACCTATATAGGTATTAATTGATATATGTTAATGCCATTGTATTTTAAGTGCGCATTATGTTTAATGGCTCACCAGCAAGTTAGTTTGTTTTCAGATGTCAGCTACAGCGTCTACTATTCGTCATTAAATAATCATTTAGCTTTTCTCGTTCAATAACAGTCCAATGACTTTGCTAAAAAAGAAATATAAATCATACTTAAACCCTCTAGAGCATTTGCTTCGTAGTCTATATAATGGCATCGCTATTTAAAGAGATCAGGTGACCGAATTGACAGCTATTTTAGATAAAAAATTGACAAAAACATTACCTTTATTGGTACCGCAAAGTGCGCTAAACCAAGATGTTCAAGAATATATTGTTGAATTAGAAAACTCAGCGTACGCAGGTGATATTGAAGTCAGTTATTCAAGCCGTTTAACTGTGGCAACTGACAATAGTATTTACCAACAACTGCCGCAAGCGGTGTTGCACCCAAAGTCAACCGAAGACCTCAGTCTGATCGCAAAAGTCGCTAATGCATGGCCCAGGGTCACCTTTAGTGCAAGAGGTGGAGGTACTGGTACAAATGGCCAATCGCTCACGCCTGGCATCGTCGTGGATACGTCTCGGTACATGAATAAAATCTTGGCCTACAATATTCAAGAGGGGTGGGTTAAAGTGCAGGCAGGTGTCATAAAAGATGCCCTGAACGATTTTCTAAGACCCCATGGATACTTTTTCTCTCCCGACCTATCAACCAGTAACCGCGCTACAGTGGGCGGCATGATTAGTACGGATGCTTCTGGTCAAGGTTCGTTAGTTTATGGCAAAACCAGTGACCATGTTCTTGCGTTGACCTCAGTTTTAGCAAATGGCGATGTTATTGATACTGCGCCTATGCCCATGGAAGATGCAAAGGCCAGAGCAGAAAAGAATGATACGCTGGGTATTATTCTTCAACAAATATTGCGGACATGCGTGCAAAAGCGCGAGCAGATTATTGCCAAATTCCCGCGTCTAAATCGTTTCCTTACTGGCTATGATCTTGAACATGCGTACAATGAACAGGATCAGTCCATTGACGTTAGTCGATTAATCACCGGTGCCGAAGGCTCATTGGTATTCGTTTCAGAAGCCAAACTTAATATTACCAAAATTCCAAAATACACGGCCTTAGTCAACGTCAAATACGACTTGTTTGAGTCTGCATTACGTCATGCACCAAGTATGATTGCAGCGAATGCGACTTCTGTTGAAACGGTCGACAGTACAGTATTGAATATGGCTCGTGCTGACATCATCTGGCACAGTGTTTCTGAGCTAATAACCGATGTAGAAAATAAGACAATGCTCGGCCTCAATATGGTTGAGTATAACAGCGATGACCAACAAGAGATTGAAACTAAAATTGCACTGCTTTCGGAGCGTCTGCAAACGGCAGCCGAGAAAGGTATTGGCGGTGTTATTGGTTTTCAAGTAACGTATGAGCGAGCAGAAATTAATAAAATTTACGCTATGCGAAAAAAATCAGTTGGCTTGTTAGGTAAAATAAACGGCATTAGAAAGCCCATCGCATTTGCCGAAGATACCGCGGTTCCCCCCGAACATTTAGCTGACTTTGTTATGGAGTTTAGAGATTTACTCGACGGTCATGGCTTAAAATATGGCATGTTCGGTCACGTCGATGCCGGTGTATTACACGTTCGTCCTGCGCTTGACTTGTGCGACATAGAACAAGAAAAGCTAGTTAATAAAATTTCTGACCAAGTGGTTGCATTAGTTGCTAAATATGGCGGCTTAATGTGGGGAGAGCATGGCAAAGGATATCGCAGTGAATATGCGCCTGAGTTTTTCGGTGAAGAACTTTACTCAGAGTTACGTAAGATTAAATCTGCTTTTGACCCTCTGAATAAAATGAACCCAGGTAAGATTTGCACGCCGTTCGACTCTTCAGCAATTATGGTGAATGTTTCTGATACCAAAAGAGCCACGTTCGACCGCACTATTCCAATTGCATTTAAAAACGAATTTGCACCCGCAATGAGTTGCAACGGTAATGGTTTGTGCTTTAACTATGACACGACCTCGCCGATGTGTCCGTCGAGTAAAATAACTCATGATAGAAGGCATAGTCCAAAGGGTAGAGCGGGACTTATCCGTGAATGGTTGCGCCTATTGAGTAAAGAAGATGTCGATACATCAGCCCTCAGTTATGATCAGTTTCAGAGTAATTGGTTTACTAAGTTGGGCAACTCAAAGACTAAAAAAGACGACTTTTCGCATGAGGTTTTCGAATCAATGAATGGTTGTTTGGCGTGTAAGTCTTGCTCGAGTCAATGCCCTGTTGGTGTCGATGTTCCTGATTTTAGAGCGAAGTTTTTATCAATTTACTACCAACGCTATGCCAGGCCCTTAAAAGACCATTTTGTTGCCAACGTTGAAATTTTAGCACCGGCTATGGCCAGGCTACCGCGCTTTTTTAACTTTTTCTTAGCCTCATCGATTGTGAAAGCAGGTATTAAGAAAGTCATCGGCTATGTCGATGCGCCATTGCTATCATACCCAACACTAGCAGAGCGAATTAAAAGCATCGAATGTAAGCATGATATGGCTGCCTTAAGACAACTTAACGACGCCCAAAGAGCGAACCATGTAGTTATAGTTCAAGACCCATTTACCAGCTTTTATGATGCGCAATGCGTTGAAAAAATGATGAAAGTGGTGAAAAAGCTAGGCTATCAGCCAGTCTTGCTACCGTTTTCACCGAATGGTAAAGCTCAGCATGTAAAGGGCTTTCTTGAGCGCTTTGAGAAGACAGCCAAAACTACTTCAGCATTACTAAACAGTGTTGCTTCATTGAACATTACGATGATTGGTGCGGATGCCTCTCTAGTGTTATGTTATCGCGATGAATATGCGAAAACATTAGGTAATCAAAGAGGTAACTTTACAGTAAATACGCTAACAGAATGGTTGTCGACAGTGCCAAATGAACGTCTTTCATCGCTAGCTAAGCAAGCTAATACAACAGATAGCAGCACAACTTACAAACTGCTTGCACATTGTACTGAAAAAACCGCATTGCCAAAAACTGAATCACAATGGCAAAATCTATTTGCCGTGCTGGGCATGAAACTTGAAATAGTGCCCGTAGGTTGTTGTGGTATGGCTGGAACCTATGGACATGAATTTGAGCAGTTAGAAAATTCTAAGGGCATTTACGAGTTGAGCTGGTCCAAACCGGTGAAAAGTGCAGCGCAGAACAACAGCAAGATACTAGCAACTGGGTATTCATGTCGAAGCCAAGTTAAACGTTTTGATAACGAAAGGCCACAGCATCCGATTGAAGCTATTTGTGATGTGCTGATGGAATAATGAATTGAAGTGACACGGCAGTCAGCAACGGAAATGATTAACAACACGGGAAGTTAAATTAATTAACTTCCCGCATTATAAATTATTATTCTTCAGATTCAGCCTTAGCTGCAGCCAGAGTGCCAGTGACGCGAGCGAAGAAGCGTTGCTTTGGCATATACGGTTTTTTAGCCAAAAGTGCTTTTACATCGTTCTCGAAGTCAGCTTTGTCTATAACTAAGCTGTCTTGTTCAAATGCCTCTTTGATAAATTTCATCGTGATTGCTTTATCAGTGACTAAATCTGTTTCTGCATTCACTGTCCCTGTAAATACGCTGAGTGTTAATATTAGAAATATTGATTTTTTCTTGAGTTTCATTCTGTTTGCCTTAAGTTAGTTTGTTACTTTTAAGTTGGTTATGTTAATAATTTATTAATTTGCTGTAAACTTTATTCCTTTAAAATACAACGTCTTAATTCTATTAACTGACCAGCATTTTAGGCTAAAATTGTCAAATAATATAATGATAAAAACTTTTCTTAATAATTAGAAAAACTAATGTATAATTTCCAAAAAAAATGAGCGGGAATTGTTGATGGCAAAAAGATTACCTCCACTAAATGCGCTAAAAGTCTTTGAAACTGCTGCAAGGCATTTAAGTTTCACAAAAGCTGCTGAGGAACTTTTTGTAACACAAGCGGCTGTGAGCCATCAAATTAAATTATTGGAAAGCCATTTAACTACAAAACTATTTCTGCGACGTAATAGAAAGTTGTTGCTAACAGAAGAGGGCCAGTCCTATTTTATAGAACTCAAAGACATATTCTCGAACTTGCAGGACGCGACGGACAGATTACTTGCTTTAGGGTCCAAAGGAGCGATTACGGTCGCCGCACCACCTAGTTTTGCGAGTCAGTGGTTGGTGTCAAAAATTAGCCAATTCTCAATTAGTCATCCCGATATTGATGTTCGCATTAAAGCAGTCGATTTGGACGATGGCTTTTTAGATGAGACAGTCGATGTTGCTATATATTACGGCAGAGGCAATTGGCCCAGAGTCGATGCTGTTAAGCTTCATACGGAGTATTTAACGCCTATGTGCTCACCGTTGCTCTTGCAGCAAGCAAAGCCATTGGATAAGCTTGCTGACCTGAAGGAACACGTGTTATTACATGACAGTACCAGAAGTGCATGGAAAAACTGGTTAAAACATTTTGACGTTAATCAAATTAACGTTAATCAAGGCCCCATGTTTAGCCATACTATGTTAGTTTTGCAAGCTGCTGCAATCGGGCAAGGCATTGCCTTATCTAATATACTGCTTGCCAAACCTGAGATTGATTCTGGTCGACTTATTTGCCCCTTTGAAGAAAGTATAGAGAGTAAAGATGCTTTTTATTTGGTATGTCATCCAGGACAAGCGGAGGTGAGTAAGATACAAGTATTCACTGACTGGATGCTACAACAAGTGGAAGGTCAACATGGATAATAATACAGGCAATGACCGTTTGCCAATAACTGCTTTTAGCATGAGTAAAGAAACCAAAACTGGCATTTTTATAGGTGCCCTCTACCTCTGTTTAGGCATTTTATTAGGTGCGTTTGCCGCGCATAGCCTCAATGATACATTAGATGAATATCAAATGGGGGTGCTACAAACGGGAGTGAAGTATCAACTGATCCATGGCGTCGCTTTAATCATGTTGAGCGTGCTTTATTCGCTGTATCAAAAACGTTTATTTTATATTGCTATTATTTGCGTCGCTGTTGGCGTTTTCTTTTTCTCTTTTTCGTTATATGCAATTGCCCTTTTGGGTACTTCTTTTCTAGGTGTAATTACCCCTATTGGCGGTGTTTTTATGATTTTAGGTTGGTTGCTTACAATGTACGCCGTGCTTAGGAAGTAAAAAATGAAACATAGCGTATTTAATAAAACCAACAAGATAAAAAGTACATCAATGTTGTTTTATTGTCGAGAAGGTTATGAAGCAGATCTTGGAGCTGAACTTGAGCATGTTTCCGCAGCACAAAAATTGTATGGATATAGTCAATTTGTGCGACACAGTGCAATGGTGCAATTTCACTTTTATGAAGCACTCAGCATCGAGCAGCAGTTTGTTAGCTTTGCGTTAAGCGACTGCATTTTTGCAAGGCAACGCCTTTGCGTTATTGGCCAGGTTGAATTAGCCGATGCCAGTGACCGGATCACCAGCATTCTTGATTATTTGAAAACGAACACCGAACTTAGTCAACAATGTTTGGGTGATATATTCGTCGAACACGCTGATAATGAAACAGGTAAAGAGGTAGCCAAGTTTTGCAAAAAATTCACCGTACCCATGCGCCAAGCACTTCGAAGGGAGATGATGTTAACGAGCAAGCCGCATTCTGGTCTGCCTTTTATTCATCTGGTTTTCTCAGATAGCAGCCAGTGTACGGTTGCTTTTTCTTATCCAAAAAATCGCCATTCACAAGCGCTGGGAATTACTCGCCTTAAATTCCCAATCGACGCACCGAGTCGCTCAACGCTCAAGTTGGAAGAAGCGATTCAATTATTTATGAGCCCAGAGCAGCAAAGTATGTGTTTGCAAAAAGGGATGACAGCAGTCGATTTAGGCGCTTGTCCTGGTGGTTGGACATACCAGCTAGTTTCAAGAGGCATACATGTAGAAGCGATTGATAATGGCGCCATGGCAGAGTCATTGATGGCGACAGGATTAGTTAACTATCAAGCAACTGATGGTTTTAAATATAAACCCATAAATGGTCATGTCGATTGGTTAGTATGCGACATGATTGAAAAGCCCGAGCGTGTTGCGCAACTAATGACAGATTGGTTATGCAGCAGAAAAGCCACAAGCACTATCTTTAACTTGAAATTACCAATGAAGCAACGTTTTCAAACTGTAGCGGCGTTGATATCGACCATTATAGATACCTTGAATGATGCTCAGATCAAACATCAATTAAGTGCCAAACACCTTTATCATGACAGAGACGAAATTACAGTAATGATACTTGCGGGTGCTCATTTAAGTTAATTAATTCATACGCTTAGATTATATATCATACTGTTACTGGGTAATTAATGGTCTGATGTTTACTCTAATTTAGAATTCTTTTGAAAGAATAAACTGAAAACAGTGTAATTTGTTCGCAATAATCTATATAATTCGCACCGATTTTTTAGAACCTATAAAGTGGAAACATGACAGATTTAGCACGCTACAGAAACATAGGTATTTTTGCTCACGTCGACGCGGGTAAAACGACCACAACAGAACGAATTTTGAAACTTACCGGTAAAATCCATAAAACTGGCGAAGTTCATGATGGTGAATCAACCACGGACTTCATGGAACAAGAAGCAGAGCGCGGTATTACTATTCAGTCTGCTGCGACTACATGTTTCTGGAAAGACTACCGCATGAACATTATCGATACTCCTGGACACGTTGACTTCACTGTTGAAGTTTACCGTTCATTGAAAGTACTTGATGGTGGTGTCGGGGTTTTCTGCGGATCTGGTGGTGTTGAGCCACAATCTGAAACAAACTGGCGCTACGCGAACGACTCAGAAGTCGCGCGTATCATTTTTGTAAATAAAATGGATCGCATGGGTGCTGACTTCTACCGTGTTGTTAAGCAAGTTAAAGATGTGTTGGGTGCGAATCCGCTCATTATGACGTTACCAATTGGTATTGAAGACGACTTCGTGGGTATTGTTGATGTGCTTGAGAAAAAAGCATACGTTTGGGATGACACCGGTCTTCCTGAAAACTTCTCCGTTGAAGATGTACCAGCAGACATGGTTGACATGGTAAATGAATATCATGTGCTGCTGATTGAAACTGCATTAGAGCAAGACGATGACTTGTTAATGGCGTATATGGAAGGTGAAACAGCGTCTTTAGTCGACGTCAAGCGTTGTATTCGTGACGGTACTCGCAAGCTTGACTTCTTCCCAACATACTGTGGTTCTGCATTTAAGAACAAAGGTGTTCAAAATATTCTTGACGCTGTTATTGAATACTTGCCAGCGCCAGGTGAAGTTGATCCACAAGATTTGACTGATGAATTTGGTGAGCCGAATGGTACCAAAGCGATTGTTTCTCCTACAGAACCTTTCCGTGCATTAGCATTTAAAATCATGGATGATCGTTTTGGCGCGTTAACGTTTATTCGTATCTACTCAGGTACCTTGAATAAAGGCGACAACATCCTTAACTCGTTTACGGGTAAGACCGAGCGTGTTGGGCGGATGGTTGAAATGCACGCGAATGACCGTACTGAAATAAGTACAGCTCAAGCCGGTGATATCATTGCTATCGTGGGTATGAAGAACGTGCAAACAGGTCATACAATATGTGATCCAAAGCATTCTTGTACACTAGAGCCAATGGTTTTCCCTGAGCCGGTAATCTCTATCGCTGTTGCGCCTGCAGATAAAGGCTCTACAGAGAAAATGGGTATTGCAATTGGTAAAATGGTTGCTGAAGATCCAACCTTCAAAGTTGAAACGGATGAAGATTCTGGTGAAACCATCCTACGTGGAATGGGTGAACTTCACTTAGACATCAAAGTCGATATTCTTAAGCGTACTTATGGCGTTGCGTTGACCGTTGGTAAGCCGCAAGTTGCATATCGTGAAACAATCACCAAAGAAATTGATGATTCATACACGCACAAGAAACAGTCTGGTGGTTCTGGTCAGTTTGGTAAAATTGACTATAAAATTCGCCCAGGCGAGGCAAACACTGGTTTTACATTTGTGTCAAAAGTGGTTGGTGGTAACGTTCCTAAGGAATTTTTCCCAGCAATTGAGAAAGGCTTTAGAGGCATGATGGGTGAAGGTGTTATGGCTGGCTTCCCAGTACTTGATGTTGAAGTTGAATTGTACGATGGTGGTTTCCACGCCGTGGATTCATCTGCTATCGCATTTGAGATAGCAGCTAAAGGTGCTTTCCGTCAATCAATTCCAAAAGCGGGACCACAGTTAATTGAACCAATCATGAAAGTTGACGTATTTACGCCAGATGATCATGTTGGTGATGTTATTGGTGACTTAAACCGTCGTCGTGGCATGATTAAAGACCAAGAAGCGGGTGCCACAGGCGCGCGTGTTAAAGCTGATGTGCCACTTTCAGAAATGTTTGGTTATATTGGTTCACTTCGCACAATGACTTCAGGTCGTGGTCAGTTTTCTATGGAGTTCTCACACTACAACCCATGTCCGGCAAACGTTGCTGAGTCAGTTATTGAAGAAGTTAAAGCTAGAAAAGCTGCTAAGAAATAGTATTTTTGTAGCTAATAGCAAGACTAAAAAACCCAGCTTAAGCTGGGTTTTTTTATGTCTGCAGGATCCCAGGCTTCAACTCATTTATTGGTAAATTGCGACTGCAGCGTCACTATATGTTTGTACAGGCGATTTTTCAGTATTTTAAATGGCGTTTGTTGTCGTAAGCTTGTGTATTTCCACTCATAGTATTCTTTGACTATAAAGGCCATGGCATTAGTGGCCGGTGGTTTTAATTGAGGTTGAATGCGCTGACTAAATTGTTGCAGTGTTTCATTCTCAATACGCGGTATATTTTGCTTTTCGAATAACTGAAATAGCTTATTTATCCATTTCATTTCGTCTGACTCTTTTGCCTTTCGTTTTGGTATAAATAAGAGACTAATAAACAAACCAATACTAACAAAGCTTCCAATGAGGGCATAGCTAAAGTTTACTGCTTTCATATTTCCGAAGATCTTTTTAAAAAGTGACTTTTGCCTTTCTTGGTTGTAACTCAATATGGACTGATCCCAAGTATGATCAATATTCGCTATAAATAGCCTTAACTGATTAAATACGACATATTCTTTTAAGTTGGTGAGGGAAAAGGGAGATTGCTTCCTAAATTCTTGTCTATTTTGTACCATGCTTAGCAAGCCTGATAAAACCCTATTCGGTGCAACAATAGCTGTTGGGTCGATGCGCATCCAACCTTTGTCATTATCCCAAGCTTCAACCCAAGCGTGTGCGTCAAATTGATGCACGCTAATTACATTGCCAGACTGAACCTCCCCTCCTTGATATCCCGTGACAATTCGAGCGGGGACGTTTGCAAGACGCAACATGTAGGTAAGGGCAGATGCATAGTGCGAACAAAAACCGGCTTTCTTTTCAAATAAAAATTCATCAATCGGCGCCGATTGCATCAACGGTGGCGACAGTGTATAGCTAAAATCACGGTGTGAGAATGTCGATGTTAGCCTGTCTATCTTGTCTTGAGTCGTCATTGAGGTAGTGATGTTCTCAGCGACAAATTCGACAGTTTCGGGGTTTCCTGATGACGGTATTTGCAAATATTGAGACAGATTTTCGTAGCCTTTATAAATGTTTAGAGGCTGTTCTATAAATGATTTAACGGTATACAAGCCTTGCGTATATAAAGGGGTTCTGCCAGTTAATTGAAATTGTTGGGTGGTTGAAATAGTTTGCATAGATAAGCCTTGAATTAAAATAGGGATATCTAATGAATACAGCCATTGTGTTGATGTCGGTTGAGCTATCACAACATAGTCCAATGCCGGGCCCTGAAACTCTATCGTTTGTGGACCATCAAAACTATTATTTGTGTTTGAAATTGACCAGCTTTTTCCATCAAATTCGTCTAATACAATCGCTCGCCAGTAGCGTTGTTGCGGAGACGGCATGAGCCCGGTAAATTCTGCCCTAAAAACTAACTCGTCCGACTTTGCCAGATGTGCAATGTCACCCGGTGTCATTTTTTCCGATAAGCCGGTTTTATTAGATTGGTTAACCGGCATTTGCCATAAAGGGGACAATTTTGGGGTGACAAAAAATAACAGAGCGGCTATTGGTACTGCTTGTAAAATAAGAATAAGGGTGTGCTTTGAATATGTCTTAAGTTCTGTCTGTTTAATTTTAATAGCGTGTAGTACGCAAAAAATCAAAATGACAAGAAATGCGTAAAATAAACTATTGAGCAAACTTTGATGAAAAATAAGACCGCAAGAGACCAAAAAAAGCTGAATGGACGCAACCACTTGATAGTCACCAGTGAGGTGTAAATTAAGAATTTTTAAGCAACAAGCGACTACCAATAAATTAATCATGGTGTTTAACAAGCCATAATCGCTGGCTAACCAAATTAAGATTGAGATACAAAAAAGAGCCAGTAAATTCAATACTGAATTTTTAAGCGGAATACTATACGTAATTGATTTATATAAGGTAATGCAAAATGAGCAGGCACATAAAACTAAAACCCAACCCATGAGTGGTTCAAGTAGTGACAATATTAAGGCAGCGAAAGTACCTAATATGGTTAAGGATGCAATTTTACGATTGTAAACTTTAATGTTTTGCATTTTATGTTAGCTCTGTTTGGCTAGCATCAATACCACTATTAATAATCTCATTTATAGCATGAGCGCCTTGTTTGTGCCGATACAATGCAACAGCCTCAAGGCATCGCTGTTGGTGAGGCATACCTGTATTTGGCATTATTTGTTGTTTTCCAATCGAAAAACCGAAGTTTGCATCTTGCTTGCTTAAGGCGAGTATTTGAAAAGTAACTTCGCTTAAAGCCTGTTCAACGTTCTCACTAAAATAATCACTGAAATGCAACCAGCCCGATATAGCTGAGCGTTCACTAAAATCTTTGCTGAGTAAACCTTGGCCTTTGGCAAAATGTTTCCATGACACATGATGAATAGGGTCCGAATCGCGATAGCCTCGGACCCCCTGTAAGTCTTCTGAGGTGACTGCGACACCTAATTTATTACCTGTGTTGCCCTTAGAGTTTTGCTTGCGTAATTGCAAACTACACGGACTAGGTGCTGGAAAAACCAAAAATTGACCTGGTACGGTGAGGTGTGACCAACATCTAAATAATCCGAATGGAAAAATACTTTCAATCGATACTCTGCCTACGTGATGCAATCCTCTTGAAAATAGGCTGATCGCAATCATGTTTGAATCATCTTCTACGTATTCATACACTGGATAACGTTTACTAAAAACAGCAATGTTAGACAGCGAGTAGAGCGCTGATCTATTTTTCTTGCGAGACAAATCTAGTTGTAGTTGGGCATGTTGATTAGAAAAACAATTAGCCACTGGTCGAAAGACAATATGGAATTGCACAAAGTTAATATAACTATGAAACAGGGCGAGTAAGAGAAGGGAGAAAACAAAGTAACAGAACATTAAAATAACATTATTCTGGTAATTTGTACCTAAGATGAACAAACAACTCATTAAGCCTAGAATCGCCCAGCCAAAACGAGTTGGCAATATGAACGTGTTGTTTATATCCAGTTGATAAGCATGGCTCGAAGGAATACGTTTATCTAACCATCTATCGACACGTGCTTGAGTCCAGGACTTCATAAAAATTTCCTAAGCGGCAATAGGATCGACTTTTTTCAGTAGCTGAACGCTCAGTAAAGTCGCATTGTGTGGGTATTGATCTTGGCCTCTGAGTCGGTGTTCAGTAACCGACGGAAAGATCATTTGAACATCTTCTGGAATAACAAAAGTTCTATCATGTATAAAAGCAAAGGCTTGTGCACAATGATAAATGGCTTTTGACGCTCTGGGAGACAATGCATTTGGATATTCTGTATTGTCTCTTGTGGCATTAACAAGGGCTAAAATATAATCAACAATCGCTTCGCTAACAAGCACATTAGTCACCTTTTTTTGCAGATCCAAAAGCTGCTCTGTGTCGATCACGGTTTGACTAAACAAACGGTCATCGTTATTTAATAACATGGATTTTTCGGCTTCAAAGTTGGGAAACCCTAACGACAGCTTCATCGTAAAGCGGTCAATTTGTGACTCGGGCAACGGATAGGTTCCTGATTGAAATAGGGGGTTTTGAGTCGCTATTACAAAGAAAGGCATTGGCAATTCGTAGCTGTTACCATCAATTGTGACTTGGCTTTCAGCCATTGCTTCAAGTAATGCGCTCTGTGTTTTCGGACTAGCTCTGTTTATCTCGTCGGCTAATAATACTTGGTGAAATATTGGCCCAGGATGAAAGCTAAATTTATGCGTGTCAGGTTCATATATATTCACGCCTAGCATGTCAGCAGGAAGCAAGTCTGAAGTAAATTGAACCCTTGCATAGTCCATGCTTAACACGGAGGCTAAGCATTGGCTCAAAGTTGTTTTACCCATACCTGGCAAGTCTTCTAATAACAGATGGCCTTTCGCCAGTAAGCAAACAAGCGCCAATTTTATTTGCTCATCTTTGCCTTTGATTTTCTGCTTTATGGCTGTAACACAGCTTTCTATATCTTTTCGCATCTGATTGTTAAATTCGCCATATATTTTTTACACTAGCCATTCGTATCTTAAGTGTAATTGAATTCGCTAAAAACTACCCTCGCCAGATTAATACCTACGTATGTATGTTTTTTCTGCATTTAAAGGTAACATATTGAGGTAAGAAAAGTTGTCTAAAAAGGAACATTATGAGTCTTCACCCTATGGCAGGAAAACCTGCTACACAAGATATGCTAATCAATGTTGCGCGTCTAATAGCTGACTATTATTCTTTTGTGCCTTCAGTCGAAATAGCCCAACAAAGAGTTAGTTTCGGCACATCTGGGCATCGAGGGTGTGCTTCACTGATGACCTTTAATGACATACATATTGCGGCCATTTCACAAGCGTTGGTTGAGTACAGAGCGGCAAATGATATTACAGGGCCAATATTTATTGGCATGGATACTCATGCGCTGTCGGAAGCGGCAATGACGACTTGTATCGAGGTCTTGGCTGCTAATGACGTCGATATTGTGATCCAGGATAATAATGGTTTTACGCCCACGCCCGTCATTTCGCATCGTATCTTGAGATATAACAGTGCTAGAAACAGTGGTTTTGCGGACGGTATTGTGATTACCCCCTCACATAATCCGCCGTCTGATGGTGGTTTTAAATACAATCCTCCGCATGGTGGCCCAGCTGACTCAAATGTCACCAATCAAATTCAAAAACGAGCAAATGAAATTATTGCTAACGGTGGTCAGCAAGTTAGAAGAATGACCATTGCAAAAGCGATGCAGTCAAATCAAGTTAAGCAGGTTGACTTTGCCACTGCTTATATAAACGACTTAGACCAAGTCGTTAGTATGTCGGCCATAGCTGATGCAAAATTGAAGTTAGGTACTGATCCATTAGGTGGTTCAGGCATTTATTACTGGGATCGAATTGCCGATAAATATAACCTTAATATTGAGGTTGTGAATAATAAGGTCGACCAACAGTTCAGCTTTATGCACTGCGATAAAGATGGAAAGATTAGAATGGATTGCTCATCGTCAAGCGCAATGGCGGGTCTTATAAAGCTAAAACATAACTTTGACCTAGCGTTTGGCAACGATCCTGATTTTGACCGTCACGGCATAGTGACGCCATCGGCTGGTTTGATGGATCCAAACAGTTATCTTGCAGTGGCAATTAATTACCTGTATCAACATCGTCCACAATGGTCTAGTGATATGCAGGTAGGAAAAACGTTGGTTTCGAGTAGCATGATAGACCGTGTTTGCTCTAGCCTAGGCCGCGAAGTCAAAGAAATGCCTGTGGGCTTTAAATGGTTTGTTGAGGGCTTAAATGCAAAAACAATTGGCTTTGCTGGCGAAGAGTCTGCCGGCGGTATTTTTTTAAGACACAATGGAACTCCATGGGCAACGGATAAAGATGGCTTTATTATGTGCTTGTTAGCGGCTGAAATGACCGCCATTGTTGGAGAAGATCCATCCCAACAATATGAAAAACTAACTCAAGTGCATGGAACCCCATGTTATACACGAATTGATGTTGCTGCCACATTGGAACAAAAAAATGTATTGTCTAGTATGACAACCGACGTGGTGATGACAACACAATTAGCGGGAGAAAAAATTGTTAATATACAAACGCATGCGCCTGGCAATAATGCGGCCATTGGTGGCGTAAAAGTAAGTACAGAAAATGGTTGGTTTGCTGCTAGACCCTCTGGAACTGAGAATGTGTATAAAATTTATGCAGAGAGTTTTTGTGGCGAAACTCATTTACAACGATTAGTAAAAGAGGCCGAAGAATTGGTCTTTTCCGTCTTAGAAAAAAGCTGATTGTTATTAGTTGTCGTTTTTATTGTTATTTAAATGTAAATATATTTCATAAAATACAGTTTATGACTTAAGAACTCTGATAAAGTTACATTTTATTAACAAATTACCTGCGTTTTCATGAAAATTAAATGGTTTTAATTCAGTACTTGTAATAAAATTACGAGTAGTTATTTTGAATAAGAGAGATAAAATAATGGCAAATTCCATTAAAGCCAAAAGTTCATCTGTACAAGCAGCTTTAAAAGCATCTGTAAAAAAAACTGCATACGTTGCTCCGGTGAAAGCATCAACAACTAAAGAAACAGCAAGAAAATCAACAAAAGCCAAATCTGCTAACACTTCTGCAATTACCTATTCGAAGGCGCAAATTAAACAGTCGATTGTAAAGCATTTGCATTCAACACTCGGAACTGATGAAAATAAAGCAAACAATCATGCATGGTGGAAAGCCACAAGTGCAGCAATGCAAGAGCTTGTACTAGAGCGTCTGCGTACAACCCAAAAAACTCATTATATAAATGATACGCGCGCAGTTCATTATTTTTCTGCTGAATTCTTAATGGGACGTTTACTCTCTAACAACATGCATAACTTTAATCTGTTTGAAACAGCGGATCTGGCTTTAAAGGAGTTAGGAGTTGAATTAACCGATGTACTCGAAGAAGAACCGGATATGGCTCTTGGCAATGGCGGTTTAGGCCGTCTTGCCGCTTGTTTTCTTGACTCGTTAGCGACCATGGATTTACCTGCGATTGGTTATGGAATTCATTATGAGCATGGTTTATTTCGTCAAGAGATAAGAAATGGAGCACAAATTGAGCGACCGGATAGCTGGAGACATTACGGAAACCCATGGGAAATATGCCGCCCTGAGTCAATTCAGGAAGTACCTCTATTTGGTTATGTTGAAACCAAATATGGAGCAAACGGTCGGGTTAAAAAAGAATGGCACCCCGGTAATATAGTCAAAGGTGTTCCTTGGGATATTCCTATTGTTGGTTATGGTGCAAAAACAGTGAACGTGCTGCGTTTGTGGCAAAGTGAGTCGTCTGACTATTTCAATTGGGATGTATTTAATTCCGGTGGTTATGTTGATGCTCAGCGAGAAAATATACAAGCCGAAACTATTTCAAAAGTATTGTATCCAAATGATGAAACTAGAGCGGGTAAAGAGCTGCGTTTAATTCAGCAGTATTTCTTTTGTGCTTGCTCTTTGAAAGATATTATTCGTCGTTATAAACGAGCTCATGGAGATGATTGGAGTAGATTTTCTGAGCAGGTTGTTATCCAACTCAATGATACTCATCCCGCTATTGCCATTCCAGAATTAATGAGAATACTGGTTGATAGAGTAGACTTAGATTGGGACACAGCGTGGGGTATTTGTACCAAAACATTTGCCTACACAAACCATACTTTGCTGCCTGAGGCTTTAGAAAGATGGCCAGTAAGAATGATTGAAAAAATCTTACCAAGACATATAGAAATTATTTATGAGATCAATCATCGTTTTATGTCGCTCGTTGAGAAAAAATGGCCAGGTAACAATGTAATAAAAGCCAAACTTTCTATTATCGAAGAAAGCACAGAAAAAATGGTTCGAATGGGTAATCTTTCAGTTATTGGCTCATTTGCCGTGAATGGCGTGGCCGAAATTCATTCGAAATTAGTTAAAGAGAATCTGTTTCCTGAGTTCGAAGCACTTTGGCCGGGCAAGTTAAAAAACGTAACCAATGGAATTACGCCGCGTCGTTGGTTAAAGGCATGTAACCCCTTATTATCTGAACTTATTGGAAAGAAAATTGGAAACGATTGGCCGTCTGACTTAAGCCGTTTAAACAAGCTTTCAGAGTTCGCTGACAATACGACTTTCCAGAATCAATTCATGAAGGTAAAACAAAAAAATAAACAAGCACTGGCGGCCGAGATAAAACAGCTGACCGGTATTAGTGTCGATACGAAAGCTATTTTTGATATTCAAATTAAACGTTTACACGAATATAAGCGCCAACATCTAAACTTAATACATATTCTGGCGTTGTATAAAAGGTTGTTAGAGGATCCCAGTTACGATATGCATCCTCGGGTCTTCATTTTTGGTGCAAAAGCAGCTCCTGGGTATACTTTAGCTAAGGATATTATTTTTGCGATTAATAAAGTTGCTGACAAAATAAATAACGATCCACGAGTAAATCACAAAATTAAGGTCGTATTTTTACCAAACTATCGTGTGTCACTTGCTGAAAAAATGATACCGGCAGCCGATGTATCGCAGCAAATATCTACGGCAGGTAAAGAAGCCTCAGGGACGGGAAATATGAAATTGGCGCTGAATGGCGCTGTCACTATTGGCACATTGGATGGCGCTAATATAGAAATTGCTGAGGAAGTTGGTGATGACAACATCTTTATTTTCGGCATGACAGTGGACCAAGTAACAGAACTATCCAGAAAAGGGTACAACCCATTTGATATTTATTACCATAATAATGAAGTGAAGGCAGTGTTAGATTGGTTAGACACTGACTACTTCACTTCAGGCCAACCAGGTGCTCTTTCTTCATTGAAAAACAGTATGTTGTTAGGTGGCGATCCCTATATGTGTTTAGCTGATTATGAATCGTATAGCGAAGCCAATAAAGCCCTTGATATTGCGTATAGAGACAAGTCAAGATGGGCCAAAATGGCAATTCTGAATACAGCGAAAATGGGTAAATTTACCTCAGATCGCTCGATTGCTGATTACGTAGAACGAATTTGGAAGTTGACCCCTTGCACCGTTGAATAAGCAAAGTAAGTGTTTGCAGAACAACAAAAGCCAACTTCTTGTTGGCTTTTGTTGTGAAAGGTTTATAATAGTCTTTGTTTTGTTGTATAATAAATAATCAATATAGTTTCAACAGCCTTTATCTTCCCTTTTTTTCGGCGAACAGTTTTTTATGACTCAAAAGCACCAAAGTTTGTCCACGCTTTCTAACAGATATCACTTCATTGATGTGATTGAAGGCATTGCAGACTCAAATTCTTATTTTTCACTAATGCTTGTGGATGTCATGCGTTTTTCAGATGTATCTTCTGCCTTTGACCATAAAGCCGGTGATGAAATTTTACTGCAAATTGTTAACCGTATTCATGTGATATTCGGCCAGGATTTGATCCTAGGGCGGATTAGTGGCGATATTTTTGGTTTAGTGTTTGAAGGGCGTCAAAGTGAATCGGTAATGCGAACAAAGTTTCAACGCCTCATTGAGCATTTTAAAACACCTCTATTTACCAATGGGACTGCGTTTATAGCCGATTTTAACGTTGGTATTGCAAGTCGAACGCATAAGAATGTGACAGCAACAAAACTGATATCATTGGCTGAAGCCGCGTTAAAACAAGCTAAAAATAATAAGCATCAGAACTGTAGCTTTGTAAGTGACAACGAAAACTCAGTGACGGGCAGAGGTCTAGCCTTAAAAGCAGACTTAACCCGTGCAATGAAAAATGAAGAATTAGAACTTTATTTTCAACCGAAAGTTAATCTACTAACGACCAAAATTATCGGCGCTGAATGTTTACTCAGATGGAACCATCCATTGGATGGTGTTTTATTTCCGGGCTCGCTTATTGAGGCCGCGGAATCGTACAATATGATGAACGAGCTGGGGCATTGGACAATATCAAGTGCGCTAAATAGAGTGGAGCAGTTAAATAATCTAGGGATCAATATTTCTATTTCTATTAATTTGTCACCTAGCCAGTTATATGATGTTGGTCTGCCAAAGTTATTATCGGACCTGATCCAACGTCATAAAATACAGGCAAATATGATCGAGCTTGAATTAACTGAAGATGTCGTATTATCTAACTCCCTAATGGTAAAAAGGCAGTTAGACGAAATACGTGTAATGGGTGTAAACGTATCCATGGATGATTTTGGAAAAGGTTATTCGAACTTATCGTTTCTTCGTGACTTGCACTTAAGTGCCATCAAAATAGACAAGACATTTGTTATGGAACTTGAGGATGATCCAGTCAATAAAGCGATCGTTGAGGCAACGAAACTTATCTGTGATGCTAAAAACTGTGAAGTAGTTGCCGAAGGGATTGAGACTGTTCAGCAACTAAATATTTTAAAAGGATTGGGGATCTATAGTGGACAGGGCTTCTTATTTTCACCAGCAGTAGATTTTGACTCATTTATCAGGCTTTGTGAAATCGGAAATTTTGAACTGTTATTAGCAGATAAGATGCTAACAGCAGCGGGTTAATGTTATCATTACGCTGTGTTTAATCATTCTAATTAAGAGACATGTTAACGAATTCAATTAGCTTCTTAGAGCGCTCAAGATTGTCACCTGAGTCTCTACAAAAAAAGCACAAATTTCAACTCAATAATGGCACAGCAGTAGAAATTTGTTGTCCCGGCATCATCACGTTTGAGCCAGCTTTTATAGGCGCTGCAAAGACAATTTTGCTCTCATCAGGTGTTCACGGCAATGAGACCGCACCAATTGAGATTTGTGATAAATTGGTCGAAGACCTATTGCGAGAAAAAATACAATCAAAACATAGAATTATGTTTATATTTGGTAATTTACCTGCAATGAATATAGGGCAACGGTTTATTCAAGAAAACCTAAATAGGTTATTCAATGATTCGTTATCTACCGACAATCAAGAGCAAATTCGAGCGCAAGAGATAAAGCGCGAAGTTAAGCGTTTTTTTGATGCAGACTCAGCAACTCCCGAATCACATGCAGTTTCAAGGCGTTTTCATTATGATTTGCATACCGCAATAAGAGAGTCAAAAAACGAGAAATTTGCGGTTTATCCGTATTTGCATGGACACGAATATAACAAGCAACAGTTACAGTTTCTGTCAGCTTGTGCAGTCAATACGATCCTTCTCTCGCAATCACCTACATCTACTTTCAGTTATTACACTTCGCTTAATTATTGTACGCACGGTTTTACTGTGGAGTTGGGTAAGGTCAAGCCTTTTGGTGAAAACAACATGCAGAGCTTCACTCACGTCATTGATATGTTAACGCAACTCATTACTCAACAAGAGCCGGTTTTACCCACGCTTAAAGAATGTCCATTGGATATATATGATGTTAAACAGGTGATTGATAAGCGCTCTGCTGATTTCGTATTGCACTTTGCTGACAACATTCCTAATTTTACTGGTTTTAAAAAAGGCACGTTATTAGCCACTGATGGCGACGTTGAATATCGAACACTTGAAGAAGGTGAAGCGATAGTTTTTCCAAATTCGAATGTGGCTTTAGGCCAGCGGGCATTATTAACAGTGGTCCCTTGTGATATTTGATTTAGATAAACGGTTGCAAAGTGACAGCTTCTGGGTATGTAAATTATCTCTTTCTCAAGTTCGATTAATAAATGACAGGCAATTTATTTGGTGCGTGTTGATTCCAGAAATCAATAATGTGACAGAAATTATAGAGCTGGATGAAGCGCAACAAAGGGAGTTATGGAAAGAGTCTGCAATGCTCAGCAGAGCTTTAACAAATGGCTTTAGCCCTGACAAACTAAATTTAGCCGCTATTGGCAACATTGTTGCGCAATTGCACGTGCATCACATTTGTCGCTTTAAAGTCGATATTGCTTGGCCTTCCCCCGTTTGGGGGCGTCAGCCTATGATTGGCTATCAAGAAAATAAACACGTGGCGTTGAGTGAAAAGATTTGTCAATTATTAAAGCAACAACAAGCAATGTAGGTAGTTTGCATATATAGGCTAGCAACATTAGCGCTGTTTTGCTTTTGCCATTCTTTATATTCTGCAGAAAAATGAACCGCTTAACTTTGAGTAAGGCCGCAATCACACTAACAATGAAGACGAGTGCAATAACGATGACGGTAACAATAAGCCAGCTCAGATGCTCATTTAATTCCTTTATTTAAGGTGTAACGCTGAAACAATGTATTGAGATGCAACAATACAGTATCCAAGCCCATAATATCTGATTTAATTAATTGTTCACGTAATAACTCAACTGAAAATGAGGTAATAATGCGCGCCGCAATTGGGGCATAAGACAAATGCCAAGGCTCAGCGGCAACGCCGCCAACATATTCTGCATAAGGGCGCTGAAAGCCAAAGTTGGCCGCATTATCTTGTATCCATTTGGCTAAATCAGCACATGGGCCATCGCCTTCATATTCTTGCGGAACAAGCTCAAATGAAGCGCCACAAGCATCAACTTTGCTGCGATCAAATACATCAAAGTCAGTGCCCCAATGGTGGCGACTTCCACCGGGAAGGGCGGAGAAGAGTAAAATGGCATGCATTTTTTGTGTGTCATCCAGTGACGCTGTCTCTAGTACCCTACCATCAAGGGTGTTAAGTTTTAGTTTGCCTTTCCACTTTCTATCCCAAATACTGGCTTGTTTTGAAAAGTTACGGTAGCTGCTGACGAGTTGTAAATCATGACCTTCCAGTTTGGCAGCGTCTTGCATTTTTAAAAAGGCACTGGTAACGGCTGGTTGTAACTGATGTTTATCATCAATGTAAACCACGTGTTCATCATTTAAGCCCAGTATTTGTTGTGCTGAAATCATGCTAATACACGAACCAATGTTGCGTAATATATGTCTTCCAAGGTCCTTATGTTTTCAGTACTAACGCATTCATTCAATTTATGAATGGTGGCATTTTCAGGACCTAATTCAATCACTTGTGCACCCGTTGGTGCAATAAAACGCCCATCTGAGGTGCCTCCAGCCGTAGATAACTCAGTGTCTATTCCGGTTACCTCGTTAATGCTTTCAACAACAGCGTCAATTAACGTGCCTCTGGGTGTTAAAAACGGTTGCCCGTTAAACGTCCATTTAATTTCATACTCAATGCTGTGCTTTGCGAACAAGGCAACGACTCTTTCAATCAGTTGTTGGTCGGTAACCTCTGTTGAAAACCGGAAGTTGAAGCAGATTTCAACTGTTCCGGGCACAACATTGCCAGCGCCTGTCCCTGCATTGATATTTGATACTTGAAAGCTAGTTGGTGGGAAAAAATCGTTGCCCTGATCCCATGTTATGGATGCTAACTCAGTCAACACCGGCGAAATTGCATGTATCGGGTTTTTTACCAAATGCGGGTAGGCGACATGTCCCTGTATACCTTTAACGATGAGGTCGCCAGTTAACGAGCCGCGTCGACCATTCTTGATAGTATCACCGGTTTTTAGCGTACTTGAAGGCTCACCTACAATACAGTAATCAATTTTTTCATTTCTCGCTTCTAAGGTATCTATTACTCTCGTTGTACCATTGATAAAAGGACCTTCTTCATCACTGGTAATGAGGTATGCAATTGACCCTTTATGGGCTGGATAGTCGGTTACAAAGCGCTCAGTAGCGCAAAGCATGGCGGCTAAACTGCCTTTCATATCGGCAGTGCCTCGACCGTAAATAAAACCACTATCGATGGTCGGCTCAAATGGAGGATATTTCCACTTCGCTGTAGGACCTGTAGGCACGACATCTGTATGCCCAGCAAAGCAAAAAACTGGCTTTGCCTTGCCTTTGCGCGACCACATATTAGTTGTATCTTCGAAAACCATGGATTCATTTGCAAAGCCAAGAGGAGATAGAATGGCATCCATATAACCTTGGCAGCCTTCGTCATGTGGCGTTACTGATTGGCGCGATACCAAATCGATGGTTGTTTTAATTACATCACGCATTAGGCAAACACCTTGCTGTAACTGTCGGCACTAAAGCCAACAAAATAACTGTTTTGGGTATGCAAAATAGGGCGCTTTATCATGCTTGGAAGTTCAAGCATAAGTGCGAGTGCTGTCTCCCTATCGATATTGTCCTTTTGTTCCTCGGATAATTTACGAAAAGTGGTCCCACGTTTATTCAACATACTTTCCCAACCGACTTTAGCTTCAGTGTTGATTAACCACTGCTGGTCAAGACCATCTTTTCTATAATCATGAAATTGATAATCTATTTGATTAGATTCAAGCCACTTCTTTGCTTTCTTTATTGTGTCGCAGTTAGATATGCCATATAGCGTTGTCACTTTTTTTGTATCCTTCATATTCGTGTGTTTATCAATATAACGTAAATTGCTTATTGTATTACGTCATACCGAGCTTTCTTTAATGCGGCTACGGCTTTTGATAGCGTTTCTGATTTTACCAAAAAGTAGTCTGTTTCGAACGTTGAAACCACAAAAATACTAATTTTGGCAGCGGCTAGAACCGCACTAATATCAGCCATTATGCCGACCATTGATAGATTCAGGGGACCGAGCACTTCTAGTACCCGCCAATCATAATCAGATTCAATGGCTTCAATAACAATATCCTCTTTTACCACGAGCGACAATTCATCATGTGTTTTGCCGATAAAATAAAAATCACTACAAAGAACGGCTGCCGGTATTGCCTTTTCTTCACTCAGAGAATGAATGGTAAAAGTAGAGTCAAGAACTGAAAGTGTTTGTTTTGCCAATGTTATTCCCTCTTATCCACCGAAGTTGTGGATAACCTTGTGTGCGACTTATGCCTAAGTGTATAACGCCATGTTTTAAATAGTAAATATTAATTGGCTATATTACGTGCACTTAATTTATTAATATTTACATTGAGTCTTACAGGTCTGTATTTATGCTTGGTTTTAGCGCAAACTACGAGCCTTATTTGCACAAACTGAACAAAAAAATCAGGGATACATGTCTTTGCTTAATATTTATGCTGGTAGCGTTGCGCGCAAACGAATTCAGGAAGAGGGTTTCCACGCTGGCCTGTTTGGTGGATTTCTGGGGGCTTCCGGTGGTCCTAAATGGTTCGTACTCGCAGGTTTAGATAAAGTTATTTTCCCAGAATTTCTTGATGCCAAAAAAACGCCTATAGATGTTATGGGTAGTTCAGCAGGGGCTTTTCGAGCCGCTTGTTTAGCGCAAGATAAGCCTGCTGAAGCGATTGACCGTTTAGCAAAAAATTATGCCAATACTGTTTATTCTGCAAAACCAGACGCCAAAGAAATTACACTCAAGGGCTACCATTTACTGCATGAAATGCTCGGTGAAACGGGTATTTTTGAAGCACTTTGCTCAAACAAAAAGAATGTGCATTTCTTTGTTCAGCATTGTCATGGTCTTGTTAGCTCTGAAAAAAAACTGTCTCAAATTTTAGGTTTATCGCTAGCTGCGGCTAAAAATATGATTAAGAGAAAATCTATTGCTAGTCAGTTTTCGCGGGCTGTGTTTTCAGCAAGACCCAAAAAAGACTTATTTATAGATCCCTATGATTTTCCTACAGACTATTATGCACTTGATAAAGAAAATTATTTACTAGCACTAATGGCATCAGGCTCAATCCCTATTGTTTTGGAGGGGATAAAAAATATACCCAATGCAAAACCGGGTATTTATCGAGATGGTGGCATTATCGATTATCACTTTGACCTTGCTTTTAAGCAGTCTGAACTGGTGCTGTATCCACATTTTTACAATACGCCAACACCAGGATGGTTTGATAAAAATGTGCCGGGTAGGCAATGTCATCAGAGCAGTTATGAAAATGTGGTGATGTTAGTACCAAGTCAAGAATTTGTCGCTAAATTGCCATACTCTAAAATTCCAGATAGAAAAGATTTTAAGGAGATGGAGGCTGAGCAAAGAATTAAGTATTGGCTCGAGACAATTAAGCAATCTGATCGCCTTGCAGAAGCGTTTTTACAATACGTACAATGCGACGATATTATGGCAAAAATCAAACCAATAGAATTACACCGAAAATCTCGGTTGTAAACTCGGCTAGGGCTAAAAGTGACTTAACATTAAAGCGTGGCCTCCTTGACGTCCTCTACCGCGAAATTATAGCCTACTGGCTTAAGAAATAAGATGAGTTCTTTGATGCTTTATAAATCTGAAATAGCTTATTTTTCTGGGATCTCATCGTAAAATATCTTAAAAAAGCGCTTGCGCATTTTTATATGCATCGTTATGATGCGCTCCGCTTAATTGCATTACGACTATAGCTCAGTTGGTTAGAGCGCTACCTTGACATGGTAGAGGTCCCCAGTTCGAGTCTGGGTAGTCGTACCAATATATACATATAAAACAGCCACTTACGAGTGGTTTTTTTATGCTTGTAATCCTATGTAAGTGTCATGTACCAATTCATGTACCAGCACAAAATGCCATTACTTAAAATTACCACATTAATAAATATCATACATAAAAAAACCTTACTAGGTATCCCACATAGTAAGGCTTTACAGGAGTGCATCTAATAGGACAAATTGAAAGACACACTATCAATATTGCATAAAAATACATTAAAATCAACAATAAGTTGCATAATTATTCAATATATGCACATAATATTCACTCTAATAGCGTATTTATTCACATTAAGAGTGTATCCCAATGAAAAAACTAATCGAATTACGTCAAAAAAAAGCAGAATTGATAGCCAGTAGTCGTTCTATCCTAGATGGTGCGGAAACAGAAAAGCGTTCACTGTCTGCTGATGACAATAAACAGCTAAAAACCATCAATCAAGAAATAGAATCTATCAATCATTCTATTACAGCCGAAGAAAGTGTATCTGATCATGAACGCTCATTGGTATCAGGTGAACAACGTACCCAAACAAATGGCCCATCTAATGACGAGTTGCGTTCATTCGTACAATCAGGTGATGCACGTTCGTTATCTGCCGGTGTAAAGGCCGATGGTGGCTATACTGTTATTCCCACGGTGGATAGTCAAATTCATAAGTTATTGCGTGAACGCTCGGTATTCAGACAAAATGCCACTGTGAAAAGCCATGGTTCCGAAGTATTTAAAAAGCTGGTATCAGTAGGCGGTACGTCTGTTGAATGGGCGGCTGAAACAGATACACGCAGCGAAACCAACACAAGCAAGTTAGAAGAACTCGAGATCAAACTAAATAGCTTGTATGCCTATCCTAAGACCACACAAGAAATACTCGATTGGTCTAGCTTTAATGTGGCTGACTGGTTAGCTACTGAAGTGGCCACTGAAACCGTGCTAAAAGAAGAATCAGCCTTTTGGAATGGTGATGCAGTGAAAAAACCTAAAGGCATTTTAACTTATACACGCTCTGCAGATAATGACGCGGCCCGTACTTTTGGCGAAGTGCAAGAAGTAACAAGTGCTGCCAGTGGTGTCATTGATTTTGATGATCTAATAACGTTCTTACATGCGGTAGCTGTGCCGTATCGCAATAATCTTAAGTGGTATATGTCTGATGCAATGGCGCTATCTCTTCGCAAGGTTAAAAATAATGACGGTGATTACATTTGGCGTGATGGTGTGCAAGAAGGTCAAGCGACCACCTTACTAGGTAAGCCGGTTGTGATAAGCGATCAGATTGCTGATGATGAAGTGGTACTGGCTGACTTAGCAATGGCTTACTACGTGATCGACCATTCGACTGGTACACGCATGATCCGCGATAATATTACGCAACCTGGTTATGTCAAAATGCTAACCACTCGCTATGTCGGTGGCGGTCTGGTTGATAGTAACGCGGTAAAAGTCCTTAAAAAAGCGGCCTAAGATGATGAACTTTGAATTGCGCGGTAGTCACGATTTCAAGGTGTCTGGTAAGAAGATTGTGGGTCGGCCAGTTGTGTACGGCTCACTGTCTGAAGATCTAGGTGGCTTTAAAGAGATCATACAACGCGGTGCTTTTACAGATGCTTTGAATACTGATATTCGGGCATTAGTGGAACACCAACCTACGTTATTGCTAGGTCGCACTAGCAGCAATACCGTTAATATTACAGAAGATGATGAAGGTCTACTGGTAGAAATAATACCACCTGATATTCAATCAGCACGTGATCTAATGGTATCAATAGAGCGCGGTGATATTCGCGGTATGTCCTTTGGTTTCTCTGTGCCTGCTGGTGGTGATACATGGGATTACGACCAATCACCGCCCCTTAGAACCGTTACTCGCGCTGTCCTGCATGAGATTACCATTACCAGTATGCCAGCTTATCAAGCCACAAATGTAGCCGTAGCTATGCGATCACTGCAGTTGGGCCAGTTTATTCACCACAAACAACGGCTCGATCTAATGGAGCGTATCTGATGTTTAATTTTTTTAAGCGGTCACATAATAATAACCATGATGTGCTGCATCGCCTTGGCTTAGGTGTTGATACTGCATCGGGCCAAGCTGTCAATTCACGAACGGCACAAGCATTACCTGCAGTGCATTGTGCTGTATCAGTATTAGCTGAAGCGGTTGCCAGTTTACCGGTGCATGTGTACAACCAATCAAACGATGTGAGAACACGCGCACAGAACCATCACATTGAACGCTTGCTGAATCAATCGCCTAATTACAACGGTGTGACCGCTTATGATTTTAAGCTGGCCTTGATGCGATCTATGTTATTACGTGGTAATGCCTTCGCCCGTATTGAATATGACGGCACCGGTAAACCTAATCAGCTTGTATTATTGCATCCTGAAAGCGTGATCATTCGCCAAGACTACGGCAAATTATTAGGCTATCAAATTGCGCTTGAAAACGGCAAGTTCAAGAACCTGCTCAAAGAAGAAATGCTGCATCTTAAATATCATACCGATGATGGTATCGAGGGTCGATCACCTATTCAAATATGCCGTGAAGCCATCGGTCTAGGATTAGCGCAGCAAGATCACGGTGCGAACCTATTCAAGAACGGTGTAAGGCCTTCAGGTGTTTTCGAAACGGATTACATGTTCAAAGATGAGAATCACATTAATCGTCTTAAACAATCGCTTGCTTCAGCTAATACCGGCAGTTCTAATGCTGGTAAAATCTTACTGCTTGAAAACGGTTTGAAGTTTAAGCCAATCAGCCTATCTAATCAGGATGCCGAATGGCTAGATGCACGTAATTTCTCTGTGGTTGATGTGGCTAGGATGTTTAAGCTATCGCCTATCTTCTTGCAAGATTATTCAAATAGCTCATATGCAAACTTTACCGAAGCCAGCCGTGCATTCTTAGGGCAAACGTTGAGACCATTGTTAACCAACATACAGCAAGAATGCACCAATAAACTACTGTCTGATAGATACCGTCCCAATACTATAATCGAATTCAACACGGCTGATCTACTACGTGCTAATTCTACTGAACGTTATGAAGTCTATGATGCAGCTATTCGTAATGGCGTGATGTGTCCTAATGAAGTTAGACGTGCTGAGAATATGCCACCACGTGACGGTGGTGATGAGTTCAGTCAGTCTTGGATACAGAAAGGCGAAGCACTATCTGAAGGTAATGATGATGGAAACGAAACGCTGTAGCTTTACCGGTTGTCCTTTGCGTGTTTGTGAAGGTAGCTATTGTTCAAACCACAGTACCCGTATTGATAAGCGATTGCCTAGCCATTACAAAGGCTATGATCATAAGTGGCGTAGATATAGAAAATACTACTTGGCTATGCATCCTGTGTGTGTTCGCTGCTTGGAGTTCAAGGTATCTGCACTTGCCACCGTTGTTGATCATATCAAGCCTGTCAATGGTGCTGATGATCCCTTGTTCTACGTTCAAGCAAACCACCAGTCACTATGTCGTGATTGCCATAGCTGGAAAACTAGAGTTGTTGATAAAAAAGGTTTTGGTGTACGGGGAGGGTCTACAACGTGATGAACTTGGCCGCGCTATCGCTACTATGCTTTCATTTATACTCACGACCTGAAAAATATAGGGGGTTAGCATGAGAATACCCAGCTATTTCGATAAGTATGCGCGTAATCAATGGCAAAAGTATGCACCTGTGTTGCGAGTTTGTAGTGACATTACAGATCAAGACTGGGCTTGGCTAGAGTGTTATTGCACAAACTATGCAATATACCGCCAATCCATTGAAGATATTAATGAAAACGGTCTATTTTTGATGATGAATGCCAATCAAACACGCGGGCAAAACCCAGCTTTTAAGGTACTGACTGAAGCGCAAAAGCTGATGATTAAATTTGGTGCCTTGCTGCGTGATAAATTACCCATTGAAGCTAGCAGAGATCCATTAGATGACCTTATGGAGTGATTACGCAGTTGCCGTACAATCAGGTGAATTGCTGGCCTGTAAAACGGTCAAGCAAGCAGTTGATAGATATTATACCGACTTAAAAAATCCCCTGTATATATTCGATGAAGTTAAAGCCGCCAAGGTAATCAAGTTTGCTGGTCTATGTCCACACGTTAAAGGCCATTTACGTGGTCAACGGATAGAATTACAAGGCTGGCAAGCATTTATCCTAGCCAATATATTTGGTTTTATCCGTATTGATAACGGGCAACGTAAATACCGCACTGTCTACGTCGAAGTCCCAAGGAAAAACGGTAAGAGTTCATTAGCTGCCATTATTGCCAATTGGTTCTTACTCTGTGAAAAAAGCCAGCAAGACATATTTACTGCAGCGGTATCACGCGACCAAGCGCGGATTGTATTCGACGATGCCATGCAAATGGTCAAGCTAGCATTCAAGGATCGCATCAAAACCTATCAACATCACATGGTAGAGCCTAAGTGCAATTCAACTATGCGGCCCTTAGCGGCTAAGGCCAATACTATTGAAGGTACTAACCCTAGTTGCGCCATTGTCGACGAATACCACCTACATAGTGATAATAGCGTCTATACGGCCTTATCACTTGGTATGGGCGCAAGGCCTAATGCGATGCTATTTGCCATCACAACGGCAGGCAGTGACACATTATCGGCTTGTATGGAGCAACACGCCTATGTGAAGCAAATATTATCCGGTGAAGCCACTGATGATAGTTATTTTGGCATTATTTATTCACTGGACGATGAAAAAGAGACTGAACAGCCTGATACGTGGATCAAAGCTAATCCTAACCTTGATGTGTCGGTATTGGGTGATGAACTAATCACGCAAGTGGATAGAGCAAAGGGATTGCCTAGCACATGGACCGAAGTATTAACAAAGCGTTTCAATATATGGTGCCAAGGCGATCAAGAATGGATAAAGCCAGCCCAATGGAAGGCCTGTGCATCTGATTTCAGCATAGATGAACTTAAAGGCCGTGAATGTTATTTAGGGTTAGATCTATCGAGTAAGTCCGATATTACGGCTGTGGTGATGCTATTTCCTGATGGTGATAATTTAAGAATCATTGGTCGGTATTACGTGCCTGAATCGACACTGCACGATCCTAACAATAAGAACCGCAACTTTTATGCTGCATGGACACGAGCCGGTTATCTTCACACCACACCAGGCAATATTGTCGACTATGCCGTGATACAGCGCGATATTATTGAGTTAGGTGAATTATATAATGTGATTTCTATTTCATATGACTCATGGAACGCCACTTATTTAACCACACAACTGCAGCAACATGGTTTTACTACCGAAAAAGTAGGTCAAGGGTTTGCTTCAATGTCACCTGCTTGTAAGGAGTACGAGACCTATGTTGCATCAAAGCGCATTATGCACGACAACAACCCTGTTATGAACTGGGCCATTTCAAATATGGTAATTGATATGGATGCGGCAGGTAATGTTAAACCGAATAAGAAAAAAGCACCCAATAAGATAGATCCGGTTGTTGCCAGTCTTACTGGGTTTTTTACTTACATGTCAGATTTGCAGGAGCAAAATATTTATCGATCACGTGGTGCAATGGTGATTTGATATAGACATGAAGTTGTGAGCTGAACTTAGTTCATGAAACCGGTCTTAGTTTTGACATCAGACTCTGCCATAGCGAAACGTTTAACAATGTTATTATCGTCAAATAAGACAACTAACTCTTTCTTAGTTCCGCTAGCGCTACCGCCGAATAAGTTAATAATCGGGATATAATTAATGGCATCAGACGAAACATCGCTTAATACATATTTCCATATTTCCAAACCACCGTCAGTAAAATTTGTTTCTAAAGGCGAGCCAAACATACTTCTTACTTCGTTCATAGTGGTTGTACCTTCTACCATTTTTTCGCTGATTGTTTGTTCGTTTTCAGCTTTCAATGTTTGATTTCCAATACTCATACATCCACCGAGAGCTATAGCAACGACGCATACAAATAACACTTTATTCATTTTTAAGTCCTTTATAATTTATATCTACTAATCCACGCCAGAATAAAACTGACATGGAAGTTAAATATATCTGAGGGGCAATTGCAAGACATTAAGTAAAGACAGTTAGATCCCACGGCAAATAAATAACGATAGAAACGCTAAGGGCATTAAGGGCATTTCCTCAAGAACTATTACCTTACCCTGTATATATTTTTTATATTCTCTTATTCTATTTTACCCTCTTAATTTTCTCTCGTGTGTAGTTTATGTAAAAAAAATGCCCTTAATGCCCTTAAAGTGGCAGTGTGTCTAGTTATCAATTAACACAGGACAGTTTGACTACTGGTAAAAAGGTAGGTTTACGTATCAATGATTTGTATACATAGTGTCCATCTATTTTAACGGTCTGGTGTCCGGTATTTTCCATGCTGTTGTAAACATTCTTTTTTAAAGCTGGTGTTCTGTAACCATTGATCATGCACCATAGTCGGTATGGTTCGTAAATATCAGCACGTCTTACTGGTTCCTGATTTGATGCGCCTACTGATTCTACAAAAGCGCAATCATCAGATTTTAACCATGCCAGTACAGAGTCGGCTTCACCTTTCCAAGTTGCCAAAGCTTTATAATGTGTTGCTGATTGGTGCAATCCGTTTTGCAAATAATCTGCTAGGCCATCTATAGCCCAGTTTAGAATTCCGGCTAGTTCGGTATTGACTATTTTGTCTGCCAGATCAGGATCACGCTGGTCAGTCGGTTTACCGTGGAAAAACTCGATAATCGACCATCTGCGCCAAAAACCCTCTGTTCGATCCTTTGTACTTAGAAAGCTATTACCATTAAACCAGTTACCTGCTTTCGATGTAAAAGTAAACGGATTTTGATATAAGAACCGGCCTGTGATCGTGTCATCACCGGTAAGCATTTTGAACTCGGCTGCTGGTATCGCCATTGAATTATCAATTTCACCACACAGGTTAGCTCTTTTACCACTTAGCATCGTTCTTTTGGTGTCTTGATTGAGTTCTAACGGTGATACATTAGATATACTCTCTTTGGGCAATATGCTGCTGATGATTTTAAGCAAAATTGATTTGCCACTGCCAGCCTTGCCTTTTAAAAATACACATTTTTGAGTCTTATGCTGCAGACCAAACAGCACTAACCCTAGCATTTGCTGAAGTTGCCTTGATTGATCCAAGTAGGTATCACCAAAAGCATCTTGCAGCATGCTTGTAAATAATGGTGTTGTAATAGGAACTGGTGAAATTTCGACCTTGTGCCTTATACGATGATCGGATGATGGTTTTTCTATGAATATTTGATTTTTTTTAACGGTATAATAGCCTTTAGGAGTCAGTATGCCGTTGCCTTCATTGTCAAAATAACCTTCATCTGTGATCTGCGCATAGATATTATCAGATAGTTGCTTATAGTGTGACTGAGTGCGGCATAAGGGCTCTTTACTAAAGAATTTGCCTATCTCTGCTGCAACTCTGGTGAGTTCAAAAGGTATGAAAATACTGTTGTCCTTTTCATATACCCATAACCTGCCACCAGCGCCCACCGGTGTATCGAGTGTTGTGATAAATTCGGTTGCCAGTTGTGAATGTGTTTTAGCATCCGGTTTAGATGCTTTTAGTGCTTCCCTTAATTCTGTTTTGGTCAGTGAGGTAGTATCACACAGTTGGTTGATAAGTCCTTTTTTAGCGATGGCTGAAGTCTCTACTCTAATTACCTCAAGACAATATCGCTCTGCATCAGGGTCTATATTGCACTGCGCCAAAGCATCATCAAACGATCCGTATTTAGGAGGTTCCACCTGCTCACCACAATTAGAATCTAATATGGGCCCAAAAATCGTTGTG
>Ga0307933_1000338_pt1 | contig 44583 bp, 40 predicted proteins | sample OrgLakmetageno88_FD_201811 | JGI IMG/M metagenome (GOLD analysis project Ga0307933, IMG submission 201811) | Saline water microbial communities from Organic Lake, Antarctica - #88 | ecosystem: Environmental > Aquatic > Non-marine Saline and Alkaline > Saline | place: Antarctica: Organic Lake... | reverse complement strand
AAATCAGACAAATCCTGAGTCGCTCGCCGCCCCGGAATCAATCGCCCGATTCTAGACTCCAAACCTTCTCGCTTCATGTAGTAGGCGATCAATTTGCGAACCAGCGCTTGCTGCACGAACCGGGGATAACCTGATTGCAACGCTTGCATCACCTCAGGCTTTTTTTGCTCATATCCATGCACATCAACCATTGTCGGCAAGCAACTCACGACTGCGTGCGGACTGACAGGCAAGGTCTCACCTAATGTATACTGTCGAATGGTTGTCATCTCATAAAATTAACAAACCCATTCCAAAAAATATGCGAGCACGCAAATCCCTAAATGCGATTCCACCTTATTAGCATGGCAAGCTAGCACGCAAATCCTGATAGTTAAGCGTCACCGTAAGTGAACCGTGCGTGCAATTAAACAGCCATAAACGCTATCGATTTTTTGACTTCTAAGTCCGAACGCCTTTCGTATATCATATATAAGTAATGACTCTAAAAGATAAACAAGACACACTAGTCGAGGAAATCACTTTGATTCCCGACGCCTACGAACGCTTAGGCTATATCGTCGAGCGTGGTAAAAAGGCACCCGGCCTAACCGACGACCTTCGCCTGGATACCTTCAAAATTGAAGGTTGTATGTCGCAACTCTGGGTCGTGCCTGAATACAAAGACAAAAAGTGCTACTATCGTTCAGAGTCCGACTCTGCCATTGTTAAAGGCATAGCGGAGTTGCTCTGCGAATTTTACAGCGATGCCTCTCCCAACGATATAGTCGAAACGGACGCTGAATTCCTAGGCCAAGTTGGTATCACACAACACCTCTCCCCTAATCGAAGAAACGGCCTCAGTCGCATTGTAGAATCAATCCAGCGCTTCGCAAAATCCTGCCTCGCCCAAGCCTAGAAGCCTATGCCACCGGCTTTATACGACGCTCATAATCATTGGGCCGAAGAAAAACTGCGTTCGTTTCGAGAGGACATATCTAGTGCGCTCACAGAAATTATTTTGGAGAAGGCGATAGTGAATGGCACCTGTCCAAACGATTGGCACGAGGTGCTCGAATTCGCACAAAACGAAACGCGTGCGGTACCCGCCGTCGGGCTACACCCGTGGAAAGTCAACCATGCCCCCGAAGATTGGCAGCAACAATTCACCACCGCCTTCGAAAATGGCGCACGTGTCGTCGGCGAAATTGGGCTCGATCAATGGATCGATGGTCACGACATAGAGCGTCAACAAACAGCATTTCGCTGGCAACTCGCTTACGCAGCCCATTACAATTTACCCGTTTCAATACATTGCTTACGCGCAATCGGCCCGCTCATGGAAACACTACGCACGGCAAACCTCCCTAAACGCGGCATTCATCTCCATGCCTATAACGGGCCGATTGAACTAATCGAAGAACTTCTCAGCTACGGCGCATATTTTTCGTTCAATGCCGAGCAACTTAAGCACAACGTCAATAAAGCAAGCGCCGTGATTACACGAGTGCCTATCGACCGAGTGCTCGTTGAGACGGACGCCCCTTATTTACTTCCCGAACCAGCCTATCGCATAGCCGAACTGCCTGATGCGCTCAATCATCCGAAAAATCTACTGGCTACTTACCAAACCGTTGCCTCGATCCGGAAAATTCAATCAGACGAACTGAGCGAACGTGTTGCCGAAAACTTCCACACCTATTTTCTAAACTAAATGCAGGCTAAGGCAAAACCTACCGTCACACACCGTGATATCCTAACCCGCACCCTTAATGGCGAGTGCCCAAACTGTGGTCGAGCCAAGCTCTTTCGTTCTCTGCTACAGATAAATCACCGTTGCGTGAGTTGCGGTATGACGCTTGAGCGCGGCGACGGCTATTACCTAGGGCCGCTATGCCTTAATTATGGATTTGTCGCATTTTTTATCGTGTCACCCACCATCCTAGCAGGCTTCGCCGGCTGGTTACCCCTGCCGCTTGCACTTGGAATTGCATTCATCACTGCCTTTGCACTTCCTGTTTTATTCTATCAATATGCATGGCGTATTTGGTTAGCTATTTACTATATCTGCCTTCCGGGCGAACTGCATGCTAATCGCCACATAGATAGTGACGACCTTCTCTTCGAAGAAGAAACAAGGATTCGCAAAGATTAAAAGAGAGCCACGTTCAATCGTTCCAGAGCACTGAGCTAAGCCTCACTCCCCGCCATACGGATGAGGCAACTTAATCGCTTCAGCATCCAAAATGGCATTCATCGCAGCTACGTCCTCTGATTCCAAGACCAGTTCACCCCCGCGTAAATTCTCTTCTGCTTGCGCACGATTTCGAATTCCGCAAAGCACATGCGTTATTGGTAATTGGGCTAAAGTCCAAGCCAAGACTAGCTGAGCTGTGGTCACACCATACTTTTCAGTATATGGCGAAAACTTCTCAAGCAGGCCAGCCACCTTCTGCCGATTCTCCACCGTAAAACGTGGGCTCCATGAACGCAGGTCATCTTTACCGAAGGTTCGATCAGGCCCCACCTTACCAGTCAGGAGGCCCATCGCCATCGGCGAATAGGCCAGCACAGAAGCGCCTGCAGCATGCGCCATAGGAAACAAATCCGCCTCTAAACCGCGGTCCACCATGCTATACATTTCCTGCATGGAATCGATCCCACCGGCAGCCTGATAAGCCTCAAATAAAGCAGGGGTTAAATTGCAGGCACCGATTGCACGAATTTTTCCCGACTCTTTCAGTTTCAAGAGTGCTCCCATCGTTTCGTCGACTTCAGTCGTGCTGTCCGGCCAGTGGGTTTGCAGTAAATCTATGAAGTCTGTCTTTAGGCGCTTCAAAGATGCCTCCACTTCGTAAGTAATGCTGTCCGCGCTTAAATTCTTGAACACCCTCGTGCCATCATCGCCTTCAAAGCTAAAATCGCCATCCTCACAGTCCCAGCGCAAGCCCACCTTCGTTGCCAAAACTACCTGATCTCGCTTACCCGCGATCGCCTTGCCGACCACTTCCTCCGATACGCCGCAGCCATAAATCGGCGCAGTATCGATAAAATTAATCCCTGAATCCAAAACAGCAGCAATCGCTTCGAGCGAGTCAGACTCATCCGTACCACCCCAACTATCTCCCCCGATCACCCAAGTGCCGAGCACGAGCGTGGATGCATTGATTCCTGAACGACCTATTTCTAACTTTTTCATAACGACGTCTTAAAATAATTAAGCGTTGGTTTTAATTTTGATTCTGGATATTGGCCAAGCTCTTCTTCGAATATACGCTCAGCTTCTTCAAGGCTAGTAGTACCTTTTAGTTTCAAAATGCCTTTGGAGACTTCCGCCGCCATCACATTAGGATCGAAAAACAGCATGACTGCAGCAATTGGGGTGACATCAATCGGAGTTCGCCAAGGTCCATGCGTGTTGATACCACGCAAGCCGAGCTCACCTTTAGCAGCCAGAGCTGACATCGGCTCAACTGGATCCGGATAGAGCTCACAAGCTTCCAAGATAGCATCTGCATCGTCCTGTGTTAAGCCATGCGCTCCTAAATAACCACCTGCTCGCATAACGACTCCAACTCGCTCATCCAACTCCTTTAACTGCATCTCACCATCGCAACCGTAACCCGCGACCCCGTAAAAAATCGGACAGGGTAAATCCAGGAGTGCACCAATCGACATAAAGTCTGCCAATGAAGTGTGCGCAGCCTGAGCTTCATCGCCCCGGTGAAATGAATCCGACCCAATGTCGACCCCGACCACGAAGTCGATTCCCTTGGCTTCCACAAATTCCTTCAATCCAGCGGCCAAACCAACCACGCCACTATTTAAACTGACAACAAAAGGTGTCCCTCCGAGCGAATCCGCCAGAACCGCCTCCGGTGGTTGGCAGCCATTGATAGAAGAGCTAGCCGTCACCGAGCGAATCTGCGGGGCAAGTGCCTCCGAATCGCTTAAACCGTCGATATCGTAAAAAGTCGGGCCAAAAACGGATTCCCCATACACATCGGACTGTGGCTTTCCCGTTGGCGACCACCATTGGCAATTGATACCCCCAATGAAGATCTCTTCAAAGCCCAAAAGGCGAAAGAGCCGAACGAGCGGTATGCCCTGTATGACATCTCCACCACCACCGAGTCCAATGATGAGGGCACGTTTACTTTTTAAAGCGACTTCTAATAAGGAAGGTTTGTTCACAAAACTAATAATTTAAGGGAAAAGTCTGATTCGAAAGCGTCAGAAATTGGGTTAATTGCATGGGTTACAGCAGATGGCATGCTCAATTAATAAAAAGGCAACTAATTGGTTGATTTTAACTTCGACTTGCGGCGCGGCAATTGCTCCATATCAAAATATTATGCAAAATAAACCAGCACCCGCCTTTCCTGTCGATCTCGAGCCGAGCACGCCCGATCACTTTATTTACAAGCTCCCAAAAACCGAGATGCACCTGCACCTCGAAGGATCTTTCTCCCTCGATCAATACAAGCAAGTAGTCGATGTGCCCAGTGATTGGACACCTGAAGGCTGGCAGCCCAACTACCAATACCCCACGTTCGATCATTTCGAACAATTTATACTCGGCTACGGTGATAAGTGGTTTAATTCGCCCCAACGCTACCTGGAATCAGCCAAAGCGATATTCGAGGCCAAGCTCCGCGAAGGCGTCACATATATGGAATGCAGCTTTGGGGTCATAGTATGTCAGATCCACGGACTTCCCATTGATGAAGTCATCGACGCCATCAAATCGGTCGTGCCGGCAGAACTCGAACTCAGACTCCACATGGGCCTCCATCACAACAGTTGGAATCCGGAAATGGAAAAAGCGCTCACCGATGCCCTCAGTATCAAACAACTCGATGGCATCGACCTGCACGGCCCCGAAGACTTCCCCATTCAAGACTGGCTAGTCGATTACTGGACGGCAGCGCGTTCCGCAGGGCTCCATACCAAAGCCCACGCCGGCGAGCTGGGTAAAGCCGCCGATGTCCGCGAAGCCATCGAAAAACTCGGCGTTCGCCGCATCGAGCACGGGCTCCGCGCTGTCGATGATCCTGAAGTCGTCGCGTTGCTTAAAGAATACAACGTCGTTTGCGACATTTGCCCCGTCAGTAATTATAAACTAAAAGCAAGCAAGGACTATGCCTCGCATCCCCTTCGTCAGCTTGTTGACGCAGGCATTACGTGCACCATCAACACCGACGACCCATTCATTTTCGGCAGCACGATCAACGACGAATTTATCGTCCTCGACCAACAAGCCGGATTCTCCAAAGCAGAGCTTCTCCAGCTAGCACGTAATGGATTCGAACAGGCCATGGTCACGACCGAACAAAAAACAAAATTCCTCAGCGATTTCGATATCGCCGCCAAAGCACTTATCTAGAGATCCTAATTTTAGGACTCAGCCACTGGCAAAAGCGGTTTAGATAATTTGCAAGACGCCCACAAGCACTTGCCACTATTCTCTAAATTTAAATAGTTTAGGAATGAAGTCACAAATAACAGATGCCTGTTTCGCCTTCTCAACAGGAGATAGCAAAAAAGCACTACCTTTCATTTTTGAGGATGTCGTCTGGAATATCGTCGGCGACCGCGAAATCGAAGGCCTCGATGCAGTCAAAGAAATCTGCGAGGAAGCCGCCAAAGAAGGTCCGCCCAATTTTAAAAACATTCGCACCATCGAAAGTAAGTTTCATGTCATCTGCGAAGGGGCCAATCTCGACAGCGATGTCTACTACTGCGACATCTATACCATAGAGAACGATCTCATCACCGAAATCACCTCCTACTGTCTGAGCACACTCTAGGTAGGGCAACTGTCCCACAGCGCATTTTGGTAGGGCGGTTTTGCCAAAACCGCCGCCCGCGCCGATTCATTAGAAAAATCGTCCTGATTCACGCGCTACATTAGGAGAAGTCGGAAGTCGACGACAAGGCACGCCGACTGGGACAAACGCGCAACATCAAGCCGAGCTAAAAGTCGATCTCATCATCCTTGGGCCGAAAAATCGAGATCAACCCGTGAACCACAATGGAAATCTACAAAGAATAGAGATCCGCATTCGATGCGGCTATTCTGGCAATCTGTAACCCGATTATAAAAATCAATTTACGGCAGAATTATTTAGCGGTATTTGTCGTTCGAAGTCCCCTCACTCCCCCTGATAGCTCAGCACAATCCGCCGCTGATGCGTGCGGGCGCGATGCTCCCATAGAAACACACCCTGCCAAGTGCCCAAGCACAAGCGACCATCCACAAAAGGAACCACCTCCATCGTGCGTGTTAGCGCCATCTTTATATGACTCGGCATATCATCTGCACCTTCATACGTATGTGTAAAATCCGGATCATCCTCCGGCACCAATCGATCAATGAATCGCTCCAAGTCACGCCTCGCCGAAGGATCTGCATTTTCCATAATGACCAAGCTGCAACTCGTGTGGCAGCAGAAAACCGTCACCGTTCCCTCGTGTAAACCCGACGCTCGCAAACCAGATTCGATCTCCCTTGTAAACTCCACCGTCGATTTCCCCGGCGCAGAAACCTGCAACTCTTTCGTAAAAACAGCCATCCCACATTCTTAATAACTTAGCGGTCCACCACAAATCTTTTCAACCCGCACTGCTCTATCCATACTGGCATTCAGACTGAATTCTGCTAAAATACTACCCATGCGAACAGAAATAGACTCCATGGGCGAAATGGAATTGCCGGACAGGGCACTCTATGGCGCCTCCACACAACGCGCCGTGCTCAACTTCCCGGTTAGCGGCCATCCTATGCCTCCCGCATTTATCCGAAGCGTCGGACTCCTCAAACTTGCCTGCGCCCGTAGCAATCTCCAACTGAAGCTCCTACCGGTCGAAAAAGCAGAACGTATCGAACAAGTCGCCCGCGAAATCTATGAGGGGCAACACGCAGATCAATTTCCCGTTGATGTGTTTCAAACGGGTTCCGCCACCTCGACCAACATGAACGTCAACGAAGTCATCGCCAACCGCGCCAGCCAACTCGCAGGTAAACCAATTGGCAGCAAAGACCCCGTCCATCCAAACGACGATTGCAATCTCGGCCAGTCCTCAAACGACACCATGCCGACCGCGCTCCACCTCAGCGTGGCCCTCGCACTCCATAAATCGCTCAAGCCTGCTCTCCAGGCACTGAACCAAGCTTTAGATCTCAAAGCTCACGAATTCGTATCCATCATCAAAATCGGTCGTACCCATCTCATGGACGCCACGCCGATCACGCTCGGACAACAGTTCTCTGGCTATGCCCGCCAAGTCGAAAAAGCGCTACGTCGTGTGGATGCTGCCATCGTCCAACTTCAGGAACTCGCGATCGGAGGCACCGCAGTGGGCACAGGCCTAAATCGCCATCCGGACTTCCCCTCCAAAGTCATCGAAATCCTCAATCAAGAGACCGGACTCAATTTCAGTGAAGCTGAAAATCATTTCGAAGCACAAGCCGCTCGCGACGACTGCGTTGATGTTGCCGGTAAATTGACCGCAATCTGCGCGAGCTTAACAAAGATCGCCAATGATATTCGTCTGCTCGGTTCGGGCCCACGCTGTGGACTCGGAGAGCTCAAACTTCCCGCCACCCAACCCGGCTCCTCAATCATGCCCGGCAAAGTAAATCCAGTCATGAGCGAAATGCTTGTGCAGTCCTGCCTCTACGCCCAGGGACTCTGCCAAACGGTCGGTAACTGTGGACGCGACGGTCAATTCGAACTCAACGTCACTATCCCGCTCATCGCCTACAGCCTACACGAGTCGATCAACTGTCTCACAAGCGCCAGCCAAACCTTTGCCGAACGCTGCATTGCCGGCATCGAGATCAACCATTCACAGATCGAAGCTAACTTAGCCAATTCGCTCATGCTTGTCACCGCACTCAACCCCATCATCGGTTATGACAAAGCATCTCATGTCGCTAAACGGGCCTACATCGAAGGCAGCACCCTCCGCGAAATCCTGCTCAACGAAGCACTCATGACTGAAAAAGAAATCGACTCCGCACTCGACCCAAAAAAGATGCTCCAACCATCCTAATCTTTTCAAATTGTGCGCTCTCTACTCAAAGAAACAGCTCTCATTCTTGCCCTCACACTCTGCGGCGCCAGCTACTCGCTGCTTAGCGGACTCGCACCCGCTCCATGGGCAAAGCCAACCATCCTACCCGGAGAAATCCTCTGGGAAGATGCTCGCGTGCTCAAAGTCATCTGGGCCGATGCGCGCAGCGCAGCCGCCTACCAAGAAGCGCATATCCCGGAAGCACTTTGGTTCGATCCGAATGACTGGGACGCTGGACTCTTCGAAGTAATGAATATGTGGTTAGAGCAGCCGCGCCCAATTATAGTCTACTGCAGTAGTGAGAGCTGCAAAACTAGCCAGGAAGTAGCCGATTACTTGCGCACCTCCATTCCAGACGCGGAAGTCTATGCGCTGAAAGGAGGTTTTGAAGCATGGAAAAAATAAACCTTCGTGAACTCAGTACTCTCATCATCCGACTCGTCGTAGCCGCTACTTTCATTCTGGCAGCACTTCCGAAAATACAGGCACCAGTCGAATTCGCTGCCGCCATCCGAAATTACCAAGTGCTTCCCGATGATTGGAGCCTATGGGTCGCCATTTGCCTACCATGGCTTGAACTGGTCTGCGGCGTCGGCCTCGTCGTTCCGCTCATTCGCCGAGCCTGCGCACTATCAATTGTAGCACTACTCATCCTCTTTATCGTCTTACACATCAGCGCACTCGCGCGTGGACTCGATCTCAGTTGCGGGTGCTTCGGTCTGGATGAAACCGAAGATCCAAGCACGATGATTCCAATCATCCGCAACCTAGCGTTGCTTTTCGGCGCTTCTATCGTCTTTTTAAGAGACCGCGCAACCAATCGCTTTCATACACCCTCTATAATATAATCTCAATGCGATTACTCATCATCCTATTGAACTCATTCTTTGTCGTCTTCACCTTAAATGCAGGCTTGATCGATTGGGACACAAAAGAAGTCGAGCTAACCCTCACTCCTGAGCAAAAAGACGCTCGGGCCATCTTCACTCTGACTAACAACAGCGATCAAGCTATCCGTCTAAGCAAGGTCAAAACCAGCTGTGGTTGCACCGGATCTATTTTAAAAAAGAAGGTCATCGAGCCAGGCGAACAAGGCGAAATCATCGGCACCTTTCACAAGGGTCGTCGAGTCGGTAAAAACCGAAACAAACTCGAAGTCTTTATCGAAGGCGTTGATAACCCTGTAGCTGAGCTCTACATGATTGTGCACATTCCCGAGCTGATCAAAGTTGAGCCAAAAATTGTATATTGGAATAGTCGAGCCGCTAAAGAACCGAAGGAGGTTACCGTCACCCTCGACCAGACATACCTCTCGAAATATAGCGAAATCACTTTGGATGCGGAGCTTTTCTCTATCGAAAAACGATCGGATCCACTGAAACCGAACGAGTTGCAGCTAGTGATCTCTCCGAAGAAATACGATTCCGCAACCCGAGACACACTCGTGATCACTGCCGTCGGGCCTAATGGTGTCACCGCCGAGGGTCGCGCGCACATCTTCGTTCAACCATAAGTGGGCAAGGTCTCGGGTCCCACCGTCCGGGTTTCTTTCTCATTTGCACGTCATTAGCTTTCATTCTAGAGTAGCCACATGGAATTGATCGACAGCCACTGCCACCTACTCGGCTTTAAAGAAAAGGGAGCTCTAAGCTCCGTCATTACCCGTGCGAATGAAGCCGGCGTGACTCAATTCATTACAGTTGGCACATCCGTGAAAGACTGGGTTCCTTACCGGGAAATGAGCGCGGCTCATCCCGGAAAAATTCACTACACAGTCGGCCTGCACCCATGCTACGTGGAAGCTGATTGGAGGGACCAAACCTCACAAATATCGACTTTCTTTATCCCTCCACACAGCCCGGTAGCCCTCGGCGAGATCGGGCTCGATTATTTTCATCTCCCAAAAGATCCCATCCAAGCCGGTGAGAACATGATCCATCAAGAACACGCCTTTCGGGAGCAACTACTACTCGCCAGCGAACTGAACTGCCCGATTGTCATTCATAGCCGAAATGCGTTCGAAGATACCGTCCGCTTTATTGATGAATCCCCTGTCAATTGGAGCCTAATCGTCTTTCACTGCTTCAGTTATGGTCCGAAAGAAATCGAAATAATTAATAAACGCGGAGGCCGCGCCTCTTTCACTGGTATTGCCACCTATAAAAATGCACCCGAAATCCGGGAAGCGCTTCGTCTTCAGGGCATAGATAAACTGATGCTCGAAACGGACTGCCCCTACCTCACACCCGAGCCGCACCGTGGAAAAGAGAACGAACCCGCTTACCTTGCAGACATTGCGAAACGTTGCGCGCAAAGCTTAGCCTGCTCGCCTGAGGATCTTTTCAATCAAACGACCCAAAACGTAAAAGACTTTTTTCAGCTTCCGTAATTAAAGATGCCGAGCTCAAACAAAGCTTTCTTACTTTTCATCTGCTGCGCGATCGTCGGTATATTAGGTCTAAACTACTGGCCCAAATTCGCACCATACTACGAGCAACTGCGCACAACCGGGCAAATCACTTTTCCGTTAAAATCCACCGAGGAGACAGCCTCAACATCAAGCTCGGTCGAAAGATCTACCGAAATTCAGGACGAGGACCCAGGTGGAAACGAAGCCGTTTTAATCGAGAATCCCGCCGATACCCTGGAATGGCTCAACACTCAGGATCCAAGCCAGGAACGGCTCGAATCCATACTTGAAGTCGTCGCCCTTTGGGCCGCAAACGACTCAGAAAATGCACTCGTTTGGCTGGAATCAAATGCCGAAGGCACCACCCGACTCAAAAGCCTCGACCGCGCAATTAGCATCTGGGCCGAATCTGAGCCAGCCCAGGCCGCTTCTTGGATCGAAGGAATGGCAAATGACGACAGCAAGACCGCCGCCGCCATAGCCCTTACAAATGTTTGGGCAGCAACTGAGCCCCAGATGGCAGTCGCTTGGCTTTCTTCGCTACCGATGAGTCCAACCCGTGACCAGGCATCGGTTAGCCTCGTCCAAACATGGGCCGAGTCGAACCCACAGGCCGCCGCCGAATGGGCACTCAGCGAGGCCGAGGTCACCGGAAACCGTGACCTGCTCGATCAAAGTATTACCGCACTCACGCTACGCGATCCCGAGCAGGCCGAAACTTGGGTCCGCTTTATCGCAGAGAACTTTGAATCCCCCGAAGGCCTCGAAACCTTCTTACGCACTCGCGCCCAAACCGACCCTTCACGCACCATGGATGCCATGCTCGCGCTCGCACCCGAAGATCCGATCAACGCCCCGGACAATCCAACCATCATCATGGAAGAATGGGGCCGCATCGATTCAGTCGGTGCCTCCGGTTGGTTAATGCAACAACCCGCCAGCCCCAGCCGAGACGCCGCCATAGACGGATTCATAAATTCCATCCTCAACTACGAACCCATGGCCGCCGCCGAATGGGGCACCGCCATGACTGACCCGGAACTGCGAATGAACAGGCTCGATCAAGTGCTCAAAAGTTGGATACAAAATGACGCGACCGAAGCCACCACATGGCTCGATCAAGCTGCCATCGAAAACTCGGAAAAGCGATTGCTCCTACAATCCATAAGCCTGCCAGATTAAAAGGTCGGTTCGTGCGTCTACTCTAGTGTGCTCAGTATTGTATCAGTCTTAAGCCATTTCGAAAAACCTGAGTAATGCCTACTTCAACCGTGGCCTCGAAACTCTGTTTCGGGGTTTTGTTAATACCCGAAAATGTCAATCATCAGTGTTAGACCCTTCGGACATCCTGATTGCCTCGCCCTTACTCAAATGGATAAAAACCGACCCCCAAATAGCCATTAATCAGACCCAAAGCTCGACAAGCCATGGAGATTGTTTTCTATCAAGTCTAACTTTCGCCAACACTCAATTTTTGCCACATTATGCCAGACGTCATCGCCGTTCTTGATTTCGGATCACAATATACACAGGTCATCGCGCGCCGTATTCGCGAGGCACACGTGCTCTCGAAAATTTATCCTTACAACACTAAGGCCAGCGTTCTTAAAAAAGAAGGCATTAAAGGCATTATCCTCTCTGGAGGACCCTCTTCGGTTCTGCTGAAAGGCTCTCCCCGCCCCGATAAAAAAGTCTTCGAGCTCGGCGTCCCCGTCCTTGGCATTTGCTACGGCGAACAACTCATGGCCCACATGCTCGGCGGTAAAGTTGGCAAAAGCGCCCAACGCGAATTCGGTCACGGCACCCTAACCATTAAAAAGAAGGGTAAGCTCTTTGCCGGTCTTCCTATAAAGCTTCGCGTCTGGAACTCACACGGCGACCGCCTTGAAAAGCTGCCAAAGGGCTTCGAAGCCATTGGCACGACCGAGAATTCACCCTTTGCCACAATCCAGGATGCCAAGCGCGAGTTCTACGGCATGCAGTTTCACCCCGAGGTGGCCCACTCGGAAATGGGCATGGAAGTCCTCAGTAACTTCCTCCTTAAAATTTGTAAATGTAAAGCTGAATGGTCGATGGCCAGTTACATCGAAGAATCCATCGATAAAATCCGCGAGACCGTCGGCGACAAACGCGTCGTCCTCGGGCTCAGTGGCGGCGTAGATTCTTCAGTCGCCGCGGCCCTTATCCACCGGGCAATCGGCCGTCAACTGACCTGCGTCTTTGTCGATAATGGCCTCCTGCGTCTCCACGAGCGGGCGCAAGTCGAAAAACTCTACCGCGACCACTTCGACCTCGATGTGCGCGTCGCCCGCAAATCAAGCCTCTTCCTCAATCGCCTAAAAGATGTGTCCGACCCCGAGAAAAAGCGGAAAATTATCGGAAACACATTCGTTGAAGTATTTGACGACGAAGTTAAAAAGCTAAAAAAGAAGGGCAATTACTCCTTCCTTGCGCAGGGCACGCTCTATCCTGACATCATCGAATCCGTCGCCATCGACGGTAATCCTGCCGCACTGATCAAGAGCCACCACAATGTCGGCGGCCTCCCGAAAAAGATGAAGCTACAGATTCTAGAGCCGCTCAAAGCACTCTTTAAGGACGAAGTCCGCGCCCTCGGCTCAGAACTGGGACTACCTAAAGAAGTCGTCTGGCGCCAGCCCTTCCCCGGCCCCGGCCTCGGCGTCCGCGTAATGGGCCCGCTGCGTAAGAAAGACCTCGACGTGCTTCGCAAAGCCGACGCCATTCTTCAGGAGGAAATGATGGCCTCAAACCTTTACTATAAAGTCTGGCAATCCTTCTGCGTATTTTTACCCGTCAAAACCGTCGGTGTGATGGGCGACGAACGCACCTACGAAAATGTTATCGCGCTACGTATCGTCGAAAGTGTCGATGCCATGACAGCCGATTGGGCCCGCGTGCCTTACGAAGTCTTACGCACCATATCCAGCCGGATCATCAATGAAGTCTCTGGCTGTAATCGAGTCGTTCTCGACATCAGTTCGAAGCCACCCAGCACGATCGAGTGGGAATAGGAAACATTTTCTCCCGAGTCTAGTCTATGCTATCTTTATGAAGCTCCTAACACCCATTAGTATCCTGCTCGTCGCACTCACTACCCTGAGCGCCTCTCCTTCGACTGATAAAATCATCGCAGCCGCCCGCGCCACCGTCGGCACAGAGGAAGCACTCGATGGACTCGTCACCCTTCAATATAAAGGTAAAGTCATTCCAGCGAACCCTAAAATGCCCGAAGCCAGCCTCGTCATTATCGCACGAAAACCAACTTCTCAGCGCCTCGAGGTCCGTGTCGGCGACCTCGTTGAAAGCACCATCGTGCGGGGCATATTTGGAGCCGTCATCCGGAGTAATGAAAACCCTGCGAGCACACAAGTGCCTCATGCCAGACCGCTCGGCGAAAAAGAACTCGAACGGGTCAAATACAACACACGCCAGTCCTTTTCCTTTTTCCAACCCGATTATAAAAGCGGGGAAACGGTCGAACATGCGGGCATTGAGCAGCACCGAGGTGTCCGCTGCCATAAGCTCATCTATACCCATCCCAAAGGCATGCAAATGACCCGATATTTCTCCGTCAGTGATGATACTTTGGTCGCCTCTGTAACCGATACAGGGACAGAAAGTGTCGAGCTGGAGCATCAAGTGATCAACGGCATTAAATTTCCCAGCAAAGTCGAATACTACGATAGCCAAAAGAAGCTGCATACGATCGAGATGTCGCAAATCGAAGCCAACAAGCCGCTTCCAGTTGGCATATTTGATATTCCAGACACCAAGTAAGACCGTTTATCAGTTTAACCGGTAGGGAAAGCAAAGCCTAAACAGTCAAACTGCGCCCAAGTAAAAAGTAAGAAGCAGCTTGCGGCTTTTGCCCGCTCTGATTCTTTCCTTACTATATGCAAGTCATTCAGTATTCGGATACACCTAAGTTCCAACAGGCGCTAAGCAGCTTTTGCGAACAAGCGATCATAACAGGCGATGTCAGCGATGTCGTCACTTCTGTGCTCGCTGATGTTAAAAAACGCGGCGATAAAGCCGTTCTCGAATACACCGCCAAGTTCGACCAAGCCAAACTCACTGCACCCGGCATGAAGGTCGATCCAGCGGAGATGCAGGCCGCGGTAAAATCACTGAGCCCAACCGAGCGTAAGGCCATTCGCGAATCCATTGCCCTCGTTAAAGCATTTCACAAACAAACCCTACCCAAGGCTTGGAAGGCGAAAAATGCTCAAGGTGCCACCATCGGCGAACGCTTTTATCCGATTAACAGGGTCGGTCTTTACATTCCAGGGGGCAATGTTCCGCTCGTTTCGACCGTGGTCATGACTGCCGTGCTCGCCAAATTAGTCAAGTGCCCGGAAATCGTCGTCTGCACGCCCCCACAGGCAGATGGCTCACTCGCACCCGGCATGCTCGCTGCGCTCGCCCTCGTCGGCATCGAAGAAGTGTATAAAGTGGGCGGCGTCCAAGCCGTCGGCGCAATGGCCTACGGCACTCGAACGATCCCTGCTGTCGATAAGGTCTTTGGCCCCGGCAACGCCTATGTTATGGAAGCGAAACGCCAGGTGCTCGGCACGGTTGGCATCGACCTCTTACCCGGACCCAGCGAAGTCATGATCATCGCCGACTCTGGTGCTAACCCGAATCACGTCGCCGCCGACCTCCTCGCCCAAGCCGAGCACGGCAGCGGCAAGGAAATCATTTACTTCGCCTCGACCAGCAAGCCGCTGATCAAAAAGATCCAGAAAGCCATCGAGAAGCAACTCCCCGACCTGAGCCATGCCGAGAAATGTGCCTATGTGATCAAGCATCGCTGCCTCGCCGTGCACTGCAAAAACCTTAAGCAAGCGGTCGCTGTCGCCAACTACATCGCACCCGAGCACTTGGAGCTACAAGTCGCCGATAAATCAATTGAGCCGCTGACAAAAGATATCACCACAGCCGGAGCGATCCTCCAGGGCTACAGCACGCCCACTGTGCTCGGTGATTTCACGGCAGGCCCCAGCCACACATTACCGACGGGTCGCGCCGGACGCTTCTTCAGTGGTCTCCAAGCGACCGATTTCATGCGCCGCTCCAGCATAGTCAAATACGACTCAAAGAGCCTCGCCAAAGCCGCCCCCGTCGTCGCCACATTCGCCAAGCTCGAAAAACTCGACGCCCACGGCAAGTCACTGACCATCCGTTTGTAAAAACAGTCGAAGGCATTCCCAGTCTTTTGCGCCATTGGTTAGTCGAATGCCCGATGCGGAGCCTTCCAGACCGCGTCGATCTTTTTTGCGTCGCCGATGTACCCTAGCACGCAAGACACTCTTCAAAATGGTGGGCCCGGTGGGATTTGAACCCACGACCAAAGGATTATGAGTCCTCTGCTCTAACCGCTGAGCTACAGGCCCGTCAGGAAACCTTAATAACTTCCGGCCGAACTCTCTTGGTCCCTTGGAATTCTTAAATTGATTTTTTTATTGCGCTAACGATGCCAAGAAACCTCCCTTCTCTGGAGTTCTTCTGAACATGAAAGTAAAATCTCATCTCATGGCCATCGCGCTACTACTAAGCGCAACTCTCCACGGTTGGGCAATTACGCTCATCGATTCTCAAGGGCGCAGTACAGAGGTCCAGCTATTGTCATTTGATGAAGAGGCTCATACAGTTAAATTCTCGAGGGACAAACAGGTTTTTCAAACGAACTTAGACAACCTAAGCGATGAATCCGGCATGACCATTCGGAACTGGTGGGCAGACCAGCTTGCAGCGATTGCCGCTGAAGAGGCACGTCTCGTAGCCCTGCAACCTGGAACACCGCTCCCTGAAATCTCTAGTTCATCACCAGCAGAATATGAGCATTTCTACGGCCCGATGACTTTGGACAATGCGGGTGGCGGGCAAAAGGGTCGTGTCTGGCACCATTTCGACGAAAACGGAGAAGTGATCTTCGATACGACGCGCCACCACTACGGTTCCAGTCCCGCGGTTGATTATCGCATAAATGCCAAGTTCGATACCAATCTACCCGTAATTGATGGGCACTACAAGATCAGTTACGAGATGCGAATATCCGGTGATCGGGCTGATATGGACCTAGCGGAAAACCGAGGCCTGACAGTCTACCCCAACTGGGTCTCTCAGTATCGTCGACGGAGCAAGTCCATCGACTATCCCGAACCGTATGTCTCGGACAGTAAGGGGCTGGAGGGACTTTTTGATTTAAAAACCATGATCCGCGAGCGAGGCGATCGCGGTTACCAGACCACCGCGAAGATGAACGACCTCGGTTGGATCGAGCGCGAGGTCTTACTGCCCGGCGATATTGGAAAGAAAGGCAAAATCACGATCAGTGTTCCCTCTGTCGATCCAGACATCCTAAAAATGGACGTGAAATGCGAAACACGAAATATCCGCATTCTCGTATCTGAGGCCCCACACCCCCATGGACTCCGCAGCTACTTGCACCTTCCCCCTTTGACAATTAATCAAAAAGAGGTGCCTTTTCCCAATTTCCACTCCAGAGAAAAAGCAAATGGAAAAATATTTATCCGGAAATCACTCGACGGTTCCCTCGGCACGAAGGAGGGTCATCTAGTCGATATAGACCTCTTTGATGGTGGTGCAGAGACTCTGTATGCGTGGTGGATACGTGACATTCAGCAGCAGAGTTTTCTTCAAGAGACTAAGGAAACCGAATACTGGTATCAAACTCAACTGGACCAGATTCAGATTCGGATGCCGGGTGAGCCCCTAAATCTCGACGCGAAACCACGTTGGGTACCAAGCACAAGCACTGATATTCACTTGCTGAACCATGAGATAATGACCTCCCGGGATGACTTTGAGTTGATACTATCAGACTTTCAGTTCGGAAGAAGTTTGCTCGCTTATAAGTCGTTTCCGCCCACTTTTGCAAAGCCCGAAGCTCGGGAGCATCTTTTTCCTGCATTAGCGCTTGGAGGTTGGAGCCAGAAGATGTATCCACATATGGACTACCTTCGTATTCGCACCGTGTCTGGGCCTCCCTACGGACCTGCCAAATCAAGCGATGATTATCCAGAGAGCACCTACTCTCACGGCGGCGCTTCTTTCAAGATCGACCTCAACGAACTAGGAGGGCACGAAAATAAGTTCAGCCTGCAAAAGGTGAATGCGATTCGGGTCAGTTACGAAATTGGCAGTCCTGGCCTGGAGTATTTAAGTGAATCGAAATGGGTATCTTTTGTCACAAGTGAAGGCCAACGCCGCGATGTCGAAGATAAGTACTCGTGGAATCCAAACCTATACAGTGATTTAGAGCCATTCGAGCAATGGGGGCCGAGCTTCAAAGGGGACGGAACATGGCGGGAAAGCTTTTTTTATCTTCCGGGTCACATTGGAATGTGGCATCTGCCGATCCCCGAAAATGGCAAGGATGCAATCGAAAGTTTTCGATATGCGACACCAAACTATGACTCTATGAAATTCGTTCTTCGGAACGCACTCGGCGATGTTTTTATTCGAAAACTCGGTTTTGAACGCATAGTTGACTGGGAACTGACTCTCTTCGAAACGAGCGATCTGGCCAAAGACATTTTTTCACCTGTAAAGCTTATGGTGCGGGAGCCGGAAGGTCCCAAAACCAGCTATCTACCGATGGCCGATACTGTGTTCGAGAACGCAGCACTCACAGTAACGAAGCCTGAGGGACATGATGTCGCTGGAATAGCGCTTTCTCCCGGAGTGTTCTACGACCATTCGGTCGAAGTGACCTTCGCCTTGGAAGTCGTGACCGATACCGAATTAACTTTGGAGCACTGCATTGAACTTTACAAGCTGCCAGGCTCGTCCCGTGACCAAACCGAACCAGAAATAAAAATCCAGCGCTTGGATGACCAGCGCTTTCGCGTCGAGATTAACGACAACGGACAATTCGCATCGCAGCAGTATCTTTACTTCCAGCCGACCAACTTAAATATCATCCTTCCGGAATTCGTCGATTCTCTTCGGGTGGTCGATCTAAAAATGCAGCTCAGCAAATGAAGGCTCCTTTGTTAAATTTCTGCCTCAAAGCTACCAAGTATGACGGCCTCGAAAGCACATTCTGACTCACCAAATGCAGACATTATGAAAAGACTATCATTATTCCTTTTAGCAGCGTTAAGCGTTCAACCCGCCGTCTGGGCAGAAACCCTACAGCTGCGAAACACCGCTGGTAATAACTTATCCGCCGAAATTGTCAGTACCGAGAGCGGGCAACTAACTTTTAAGCGCACCGCCGACGACATGGAATTTACTATTCCCTTGTCGATGCTCGACAAACCAAGCCAAAAAAAGATTGCCGAGTGGGAGCAACGGACAAAATACCAACCTGATAGCGCCCCTTTCTTCAAACTGGGCGACCTTTATGTAGTCCCTGTCGATATTAAGGGAAATACAATCACTTACTTCGGCCCGGACAGCCAAAGGCAAGAAGTGAACCATCCTGATGCTCAAAAACTCCTTGAATTAGTCGTACAGAACAAAAAAGCACTCAGTATAAATGCGAGTAAAGGAACAGAGCATCTTGATAGCATTCGAAGTGAAGGGGATACAACCCTTGTAAGCGAAAAAGGAGCTACCGCCATATACGGAAATGGAGCAAATAAAATAAGCTTATGGAAAGATGCATTATCTTCTCCAGAAGAACCATTACTTCATGAAATTTCCTACGAAATATTCCTACCCAGAAACATCAAAATAACGGGCAATCACTTCGGGGAATTTCTCACAAGGATTTTAGTTAAATCATACCCTAACCAAAAAGAATTAGAAGAGGCGTATAATAACGGAACTATTCAACCGTCGCTAAGGCAGCCCTTACCAGCTACATTATCTTCTGGGAAATGGATTAAAAACAAAGCCATTATCAGAACACACCGTTACGCCTTTAATGGTGCAACATTTGAAAACTCCGATGGTACTCCAATCGCTGTGCGCAATATGGAATTTAAACCGATTAAACCCGCAGAGGATGTAATCACTTTAGATGATCTAAAAAACGGTTACAATCTATTCACGTCTAATCAGCCGTTCCAAATTAATAACCAAGGTGAAGACACTGTAGAGATAACAGCAACTTCACCGTTACAATATAGCATGGTTCTCGACCTAGGTTACGAAGTCGAAATTGAAATTGAATATGAAAACGGCCAAGTCACAGCTGATGCTGATTATGTTACAATGGAAGGTAAAAAAGACACTGAACTACTTGAAAAGATAGATCTTAAAAACCGTAAAGAATCTCTGGGTTCACGTAGTAAAATGACCATTACCTTCAATACACTAGGAAATGCCTACCCTCAAATATTCCTTAAATCTGGTATTGAAGGAACAATAAAACTACACCGATTTGACGTTTCCATTAAAGAGGCACGCAATGCGGCCGAGCTCAATATTCTTCACCGCTAACGCTGAGTGTCGTAATATTGAGAGTCGTGGAAAATTCGCGTCGTCCTCCAACGCCTATAAAATTAATCCAATCCTTCATTTAAGCGACACTGTGTGTCGCCCCCAGACGATCAGGAAATTGAGGACCTGCTGGCGAGACTGCTACTCACCCTGGAATTAAAGGCGCCAACAAACCTTCTGGGGTCAAACCGAGGGGCGAACGCCATTACCCTAGTCAGACAAGCTCGGCCTAGAAATGGGCTCTTGGCTAAGCGGATCACCCGTATCCGATGATTTTTTAACAGGGGAGGTAGGCCTAGTTCTCCAAAAGTTGTCCTGGGGAATGCATGAAACCACGCGGCAAGTTGTTGGAAAATGGTGGGCCCGGTGGGATTTGAACCCACGACCAAAGGATTATGAGTCCTCTGCTCTAACCGCTGAGCTACAGGCCCGGTTTGATGAAAAGTGTTAGCAAAAGCCTAAATCCAGCGGCGTCGACATTTTTCGATGAAAAGCGATAATGAAATCTCTTAGAGGTTCCTCAATCCAAAAGAGAATCCACAAGTGGTGATCGTCGGCGAAAGAAAGTCACCACATTCCCTGAGCTAAAGCTTTTGAAGCAGTCTAGGATCACAACGGCTAATACCAGCGTCTAACTTTTTCTGGTAAAAACGAAGATGCCCATGCTTTTACCAGCTAGGCTACGTGGCCTCGAAACTTTGTTTCGGGGTTTTGTTACTACCGGATAAAGCCAGTGATTCGTATTATGTGTTACCACTCGTTGCGTTCGCGGTCATGCAGGAGCATGAGCCCTCCAGCCTCTTATATCACCGCGTGACTATTTCTAGTAAAATGGTAGGAACGCCTGCCCTACGTAGCCAGTTAAAATATTACCGGATATAGTGCGTCGTTGGTATAAGGTCGCGTGATCTCTCCATGTTCGAAAATGAATTGCACGAGTCCTGTGTGCTACTAAAGTATCACTTATGAAAACAGAACTCGTCACCACTCTAAAGCGACAAGCCACCCGTATCATCGAGAACCTGCGAACCGAAAAAACGCCTATAATGATAACTGAACATGGAAAGCCAGTTGCCTACCTAATTGATGTTGAGAGCTTCGAGGCCAATCAAAAGAGAATGAAGCTTCTGGAGGGACTAGCCCGGGGAGAAAAAGCTTTCTCTGAGGGGCGAGTGCGCTCCCATGCACAGGCAAAGAAGAAAATGTCGAGATGGCTAAAGTAATTTGGACAGAGCCAGCGCTCAACGCGCTTGACGAAATCGCTGACCATATTGCGTTCGAAGATTATGAAGCAGCGTGTCGATGGGTCCGAAGGGTTTTCGAAAAAATAGACCTGCTGGAAGAAACCCCAAAACTAGGAAACGTTCCGAACCAGCTTCGAACGACTCCATATAGAAGGCTCATCATAAAACCGGCCTATATCTACTATCGAATCGATAATGATAGAGTCGTCATTATATTTGTCGAAAGGACAGAAAGAGATTTTGAAATCTCGAGATTCTCCAGATAAAGAATTCGAGTTAAGCGCTTCTCGGTAAAATCGTTAACGCGCTGTGTCAGGACCCCACATATATTCAAAGCATTCCTGACTTACTCTGTAGCTCTAAAAAAGTAACCATTCAAGTAACCCAGCTGCAATACTTGGGATCATTTAGGTACATTCCAGATGGCAAAAATCACCTAATAACTTGTTCTCCAAAAGCATTGACAGGATGCCTTTTAGGCATACAGATTTCTAACTTGTGAATTTTGATTGGGACCCGAATAAAAATGAAAAACTAAAAAAAGAAAGAGGCATATCCTTCGAGGAAATCGCCTTTTTCATGGGAGAAGGTAAGCTATGGAAAATCGAAAGCCATTACAACGACAAGAATTATCCAAATCAGCAGATATTTTTCATTCCCATCGGCGACTATATTTATCTGGTTCCTTTTGTGCAGGACGATGAAAACATCTTTTTGAAGACCGCATTTCCAAGCCGGAAAGCAACCAAAGAATTTAAGAAGGAGAACGAATAGAATGAAATTAGACCCAGAAGAAAAAGAACTTTTAGAAGCCTACGAAAGTGGGAAAATGAATCCACAAAAGCCTTCAAAGGAGCTTCTATCCCAGCTATCTAAAGCAGCTGAAAATACTTTTAAGAAAGACAAGCGGATCAACATCCGACTGAGCAGCCATGACTTGAGCGGAATACAGAGAAAAGCTCTACAGAAGGGCATTCCTTACCAAGCATTGATTTCAGGTTTGATCCACCAGTATGTCGAAGGCGACATTCACGAAAAAACAGGGTGAACCAGTCGCTGCTGAGCAATTCAGCTATCGAACTGCGTCAGTGCTCATCGTTGGCCTCCAAAGAGGCCCGAAGATCGGAGTCGCCCATCCTAAATCCCTAAGTTTTTGTCTTTGGGATCTGCTGGCAATTGACCGACACGTATCATCTCTTTCGGAATTTTGAAGTTCGCTAATCGTTGTGAGAGCGCCAGCTTCCAATCAGTGAGCTCTCGGCTATCAAGGCTGACGTAATAGGCAACGACACGCTCCCCCCACTCCTCATTCGGCACCCCAACAACCCGACACTCACCAACGCCTTCTAATTTCAGCACTGCCGCTTCGACTTCCGACGGATCGATCTTTTCTCCGCCGCTGTTAATTAATCGGTCTACCCGACCGAACACCTGTAAGCGCCCGTCTCCATCCAGTTTACCCACGTCATCTGTCAAATAACCGTTCGATCGATCCACGACTTGCCGACCCAGGTAGCCCTTGAATAACGCGCTGGATTTAATCCGAATACGCCCGTCTGGCTCGATCGTAAATTGCGTATCGCCCAGAGGCACCGCTCCCAATCCTGCCTGCTTTAAAAAATCTCCATTAGGCACCGCTGCACACATCGCCGCCGTCTCAGTCATTCCATAAACCGGCACCACGGGCAGCTTCAGTTCACACGCACGCGCGAGAACTGCGCTCGGAATGGCCGCACCCCCAACAAAAATAACCCGCGCCGTAGTTAATTTTTCAATACTTATTGCGTCACGCATCATTCGCATTAACTGTGTCGGCACCACGGACAAACAAGCTCCATCGAAATTGGAATCATCGAACCGGATACACCCACCGGTTATAAACGAACGGACTAGCTGCATAAGTCCACTCACATGGTAGAGCGGCAAAAGGCAGCACGAATCAATTGCACCACCTCCCAGAAACGCCTGAATCGCACGCGCAGACGCAGATAAACTATCCCAATCGTGGATCGCTAACTTAACCCCACCCGTAGTGCCACCCGTTGGAATCAGGATCGATCCTTCCGCCAAGTCCTCACCCGGCAACTCGCCCTTAAAATCGACCCCGAAAGAACGAACCGGCGCGACCAACTGCGCTAATTGCTTCCATTCTCCCTCGCCCCAATTTGGATTTGCCAGGATAACGGGCACCTTTAATTCAATCGCAGCAAAAAAGATCACTGTAAATTCAATTGGATCTGCCTCTGCCAATAAAACACCACCCGCCGTGTTGATCGCAGACAGCTCGCGCTTTCGAGCATCCAATCGCTCGGCAAATGCCACTCCGGACATACCACCGATACAACTGGAGGGACATGCTCCGCCATGTCCGTTTTCGTTACCGCCGACTTCGTTCGGCTGACATGGCAGAGCATATCCCTCCATAAAATTCCAGATATCCCCTGTGCCCAAATCATCCTCAAACGCATCTAATGTATCAAAACCCAGAGCGTATTGAATCTTCGGAAGTGCCCCCAAAAGAGGCAGCGTATTTCGCCTTCCGACTACCGTTTCAAATACTGATGAGAGCACCACTTGCTTTTGAATCGGCTCTAGCCGAGCGACTAAATCAACCATAGCACCCATCAGCAACGGCTTCACCACGAGTGGCCCTTTCCATCTGCCCGGTTTCAACCAAGCCTTGCCCTCCGATCCATTCAAAGATTCATCCAGCGCGATCGGTAAGCCTGTCCGTTTCATCACCGCCGCCATTGCAGATTCGTGCCCTACTGCCAAAGGTTGCTCCATAAATTCAACGACATCCAAATACCTCAGCAAAACGTCCAACCACGCATCCAACTCAGCAAAAGTCAGCCCACCATTTGCGTCCAAGCGTAGCTTGCCGCCTGCAGGCAAAGCATCTGCCAATGTCTCAAAGATCGCGGTTTCTTCTGCCACCGACGACACTCCAATTTTCCACTTAAAAGTATGATGTCCCGCCGCAAGCTTCTCGAGCAACACGCCCGTGGCCGCAGTTCCCGCAGGTAACAGGGCAGCCACATCCAATTCTGCTTGTTCGGGAAGTGTGCCTTCAAGCGTCTCGACCGATCTCACATCAAGCAAAGCCGCACTCACCCCAAAGGCGCAACAGGGCAAACCCGCCAGCGCATCAACATCCTCCGCCAACTCAGGAAGCTTGACCAAGCGTTCTAAAAACGCCCGAGCCTCCTCCAAAGTCTCCGTTCCGAACCACGGGATCGGTGCGATCTCTCCAAAACCAACCCTCCCATCTAGCTCGACACGGACGATGAAGCCTTCACGCACCGACCATGCACCATGCGCCGTCTGCAAAGCTTGCACAAACGCCCTCCGGTAAGGTTTAAACGAAAAGTGACTATTCATTACCTATGAACTGTTCTTTCTACTTGAGAAAAGACAACCATTTGATGGTCTTAGCCCATGAAAGCACCCGCTGCACCTAAAATCGAAGACTATTACCAAGCCGCTGATAAGTTCTTCCTGAGCAATCTACCGGTTGGCCTGACCTACGACGACATCTCTCTCGCCACTCTCTACTCTGAGGTGCTCCCCCGCCAGACGAATCTCGCCACCCGTCTAGCGCCCAATCTCGAGCTGCAGATCCCCATCATCTCTTCCGATATGGACACGGTGACAGAGTCTAAAATGGCGATCCAAATGGCCCTCAACGGTGGACTTGGGCTCATTCACTACAACATGAGCGATGAGAAGCAGGTCAAAGAAGTCGCCCGGGTTAAAAATCACATTCACGGATTTATCCAGGAACCGATCAAAGTCGGCCCCCATCAAAAAATCGGAGAAGTGCTCGAATACATCGAAGACCGGGGTTTCGGCTTCAGCACTTTCCCCGTAGTCGACGAGCAAAACACACTTCTGGGCCTCCTCCCCGGACGCGTCGTTAAAGGGCGCTACGCCGACCGCCTGGTCAGCGAAGCGATGACCCCCCGGGACCAAGTCTACACCCTGGCTGAAAAAGAAATCGTCAAAGATCCCATTAAAACTGCCGATAAATTTTTCACCGAACACCTCGGCATCCACAAATTACTTGTGGTCGATGAGCAGGACCACTTACGCGGCCTCTTTACGCTCAGTGATATCGAACGGATCGACGAAGAAGCCCAGCAACTGGTCAAACCTGCCCGAGATGGCAATTTCCGTCTGATGTGTGGCGCTGCCATCGCCGCACACCGCAAGCCTGATGGCGAACTAGACCGCGACCGCATCATCCAACACGTCGGTCAACTAGTCGACGAAGGTGTCGATGCGATCGCTGTTTCTACCGCTCATGGATTTTCCAAAGGTGTCGGCGACTCCATCCGCATGCTGCGTGCTGAATTCCCCGAGCTCAGCCTGATCGCTGGCAACGTGACCAGTGCGGAAGGCGTTGAATTCCTCGCAGATGCCGGAGCCGATACGGTTAAAATCGGCCAAGGCCCCGGCTCGATCTGCACCACCCGTATCGTGGCCGGAGTCGGCATACCGCAAATGACAGCCCTTTACTGCGCCTCGATTGCCGCTCGGAAGAAAGGCGTCGCCATCCTCGCTGACGGCGGCATCACCAAATCCGGCGATATGGTCAAGGCCCTCACACTCGCAGATGGCGTCATGTGCGGGAGCCTCCTTGCAGGCTGCAACGAAGCTCCCGGCCGAATTATCGAAATCAACGGCAAAATGTATAAACAATATCGAGGTATGGGCAGTCGCGAAGCCATGCAAGAGGGCTCCGCCGCCCGCTACGGTCATGACCGTAAAGACGTCGCCGCTAAAGCGGCTGCCGAAGGCATCGAAGCACTCAAAGAAGCCGCTGGCTCACTCACCGGTGTCCTTCGGGAACTCGTCGGCGGCATCCAGTCCGGTATGGGCTACCTCGGAGCCTCCAGACTATCCGAGCTACGAGCCAAAGCCCGCTACATCCGTGTCAGCCCCGCCGGCCAGCGAGAGTCCTCGCCTCACGACGTCATCACCGTGAAAACGTCCGACTCTTCAGGTGACGCATCGAAGTAGTTTAAGTCCGACCATAAATGGTTCAATTAATCAAACTCCTTGAAATTCTAACCGAAGCCAAAGTCAATTTTGTCCTGGTCGGAGGTGCCGCCGCATATGCACACGGAAGTGCAATGGTGACACAAGATTTAGATATTTGCGGCGAACTGAGCAGCGATAATTTGCTTCGATTGGTCAATGCCTTAGCTCCTTATCAACCTAGGCACCGTATTGGGGTGCATAAGGCAGCCTTTACCCCAGAACAGGCAACTGCAGAATCCTTCAAAAATATCTATCTGGCTACCGACATCGGACAAGTTGATTTTCTAGGAGCCATCAAAGGCATCGGAGACTATACTGAAGTCGAAAAAGGGAGCGAAGTCATCTCGATGGACAGTTTTTCATTTAAAATACTTTCGATTTCCAAGTTGATTGAGGCCAAACAAGCTATGGGACGTCCGCGTGATCTAGAAACTGTCTCCATCCTTAAGCAAATTCTCGATGAAACCAATTAAGTCCATCACCAGCGAACGATCACAATATTTGGATACATCGTTAATTCGAGAAAATCTAAAATTATCTCCCAGACAACGCTTAGAGCAGCTCGAATCATTAATTCAAGATATGAATCGACTACGTGAAGCGGTCCGAAATCAACTTAAAAACCGCACCTCGTGACCCCATGAGTCCGCTCCTTTCGCTTTTAATTCAGCCAAAAACAAATGTGATTGAAGGTGTAATCGAGCAGCATGATTTATTTGTCATTAATTTTTCCGGTGGTATCTGTGTCCGCACAACCCAACTCCCGGATATTCATAAGGTCCCATTTGACCGTTTAATTATTGCAACAGCTATGTATCAAGACACACCTGTAATCTAGGGTGATTCAATTTGTAAAAGATACGGAATTGAAACACTTATTTATAAGAGTCCTTCTTTTTATCTGACATTTCTTTGTGCCTACTATCAAATAGTGTGGGCTCACTACGCCAAAAAATGCTAACCAAGTTCACCTCTCAACTCATAGCCGACACCGGAATCTCCACGGGAGACGAGGGTAAAGGCCGCGTCATCCTCGAAATTGTTCAAGAACTTCGTGAGACCACCGGCCGTCAAGACGCGGTTGCCGCGGTCATGAAAGTGAACGGAGGGTCCAACTCCGGTCACACCGTCGCGGGCCTCAAGCTCAACCTTCTCCCTGGAGGCGTCGCCGACCCCGATGTCCCCCACCTGCCAATCGGTTGCGGCGTCGTCGCCGACCCTCGCAAGTTTCTCTGGGAGGTCGCCTACGCAGAGTCGCACGGGCACGTCGCGCTCAAGCGTTTGGCCATCGACGAGCGTTGCCTTGTTTCGACCCTCTCCCACCGGCTACTCGACCTCGCTTGGGAAGACTACCGGATCCATATTCTTAAAGATCAGGCACGCGGCTCTACCGGCCGAGGCATCACGCCCGCTTACCTCGATGAAGCCGGACAATTTCAAATCTACTACGCCGATTTCCGCGCGTCCAAGGAGGCCTTCGCTAAAAAAATTACTCAGCGTGTCGCCCGTGCCATGTCCGTTATCGAGCACGTCTGCCAAGTGCCCGCGGAGCGCTGGGAGGGATTCTTCAACACCCTCACCCAGGCCGAAACCAGAGCCAACCAAAACCTGATCGATTGTGGTGCTTTCACTGAGGCCGAATTCGACTTCAGCCAGTTCATGGCAGATGACAAGGCGCCTTTCACCCTTAACCTCGAGCACCTCATCGAGGTCTATTGGACGGCAGGCCAAGCACTCGTCGCGCAGGTAACGGATGTCCGTGAACTCATTTTACGCGCTCAAGACGAGGGCAAATACATTATCGGCGAATTCGGTCAGGCCTACTGGCTCGATAAACGTCATGGCTTCCCGCCCAACGTTACCGCCTCCCACACCTTTACACCCGAGTTTTTCCAATCCGCAGGCATCCCTGCCCAACCGATCCATAACATCGGTTGCTGCAAGGTCTACGACACGAAGGTCGGCACCCACGTTTTTCTCTCCGAGATCGAGCTCGACCATCCGCTGAGCACACTGCTTCGAAAGATCGAGTTTGGCTCGACTACGGGTCGCCAACGTATGGTCGGCTGGTATGACGCCGTCGAAAAAGGCGACGCACTCCGCTACGGTGGTTACCAAGACATCGCTCTAAATAAGCTCGATGCCCTTACCTACGCTGAGGGCTGGGACGGAGATCTAAAAATCTGCATTGCTTATCAGGATACGGAAGGTAACACCGTTTACCATGTGCCACGCGACGACCACTACCGCCGCACGCTCAAGCCCGTTTATAAAACCGTCCCCGGCTGGTCGGAAGACATTTCAAAAGTCCGCAGTTTCGATGAACTCCCGCAGGCAGCCAAAGTCTATGTTGGCTGGATGATGAAAGCACTGATTGACGTAGCCAACTATGGCGACTCCAACAAAAACAAGATCCCGAATCTTCGTTACATCGGCGTCGGCCCCGACCCCAGCCAGATCATTAAGGACGTCCCCGAAATCCACGAACTACTCAAGTTCGCTATTTAAAGTAGTGCGCGAGCTCGCTCGCGCAGACTACACTTGATCCTATTCCTACTCGCTTGCGTAGTGCTTTCAGGCACTCCTGCCGCTTCCAAAGGAAAAACGTCCCACTTATCCCTTACCGATTCCGGAAACCTCAAAGCCAATCGCTTCCAGCTTCTTCAAATCAAGCAGATTGCGTCCATCGAAAATGAATGCGGGTAAATGCATCGCTTTATAAATACGCTCGAAGTCCAACTCATTGAACTGATCCCACTCTGTTAAAATCAAAATGGCATGTGCATCTTTACAAGCACTGTAAGCATCTTCGTAAATACTGAGGTTGGAATTCTCAGAATTGATCCCAAGGTCTTTGTAAATTTGCTCTGGCTTTACCTGTGGATCGTAGATCGCCACATGCGCCTGCTCTTCGAGTAGATCTTTGCAGACATAAATCGCCGCTGATTCGCGAGTGTCATTTGTATCTTTCTTAAAGGCAAAACCCAACACCGCTATTTTCTTATCTGATACGGTATTAAACATCTTGGAAAGCACGCGATTACCAAAACGGCGTTTCTGGTAATCGTTCATTTCGATCACGCCATTCCAATAATTCGCAACTTCCGGGAGTCCGAAGTGCTGACAGAGATAGACCAAATTCAATATGTCTTTTTGGAAGCAAGAGCCTCCAAAGCCGACCGAGGACTTCAAAAACTTAGGGCCGATCCGACTATCCGTCCCAATCGCATGGGCCACCTCGTCAACATTTGCACCAGTCGCTTCGCAAAGCGCGGAAATCGCGTTGATCGAAGAAATACGCTGCGCTAAAAATGCATTCGCGGTTAGTTTTGAGAGCTCAGATGACCATAGATTAGTCGTTAAAATATGCTCCCTCGGCACCCACTCAGCATAGACATCCACGAGCGTTTGAATCGCGGCTAGGCCCTCAGGCTCTTGATCACCACCGATCAAAACACGATCCGGATTTTCCAAGTCCTTAATAGCTGTGCCCTCAGCCAGAAACTCCGGGTTGGAGAGGATCTGGAACTTACGTCCATTCGAGTTAGACTCCAAGATACGTTTGATCGACTCAGCGGTTCGCACCGGAAGCGTCGACTTCTCGACTACGATCTTATCATTCTCAGCAACTTCAGCAATCTTCCGCGCGCACTTCTCGATGTAGCGTAAATCCGCCGCACGACCCGCTCCCACACCATACGTCTTTGTCGGTGTATTTACGCTGATAAAAATAATTTCCGCCTCTTTGATTGCGGTGTCCACATCGGTCGAGAAGAAGAGATTCTTCCCTCGGCAGCGCTCGACGATTTCAGTTAGGCCAGGCTCAAAAATAGGGAGTTCCGATGAATTCCACGCGTCGATTCGGGCTTGATTGATATCAACCACCGTCACCGTGTGCGACTTGCACTTTTCAGCAATCATAGCCATGGTCGGCCCACCAACATATCCAGCTCCTATACAGCAAATTTTCATAACTATCTTTAGTTATAGCAGCCCGGGTTTCTGACAAGGGAATAAATCTTACATTAAACCGTCCGTTAAAGAGGGAATTTCCCGAAATTATCAACAGTATGCCCTCATCTACACTCATTATATATCTAAAAGCGCCACGCGAAGGCTATGTGAAGACACGGCTGGCCAAAAGCATTGGCCCCGAAGGTGCACTCAAAGCATACCGGAAGCTGGTGGCCAGGCAGCTCAAAGAAATCCCAAGCTCGGTTCAGATTTTCATAGATTTTACACCCGCTGATGCAGGGCCCGAATTCAGACAATGGCTCGGAGACGTCCATAAGTATCGTCCTCAAATAGACGGCGATCTTGGCCAGAAACTATCGCACTCCACCGCAACTGCGTTTCAGCAGGGTGCCGAAATTTGCATCTGTATCGGCGGTGATTGCCCCGGACTGAGCGAGCGACATATTCTAGAAGCAAGCAAGGCGCTTGAGCAAGGGGCCGATCTCGTCGTCGGTCCCTGTGAGGACGGCGGATACTATTTGATCGGGATTAAAGAACCACGGGCCGAACTCTTCGAAGGAATCCCATGGAGCGCGCCTACTACACTCAAAGTTACTTTGGAGAAAGCAGCTGAAAAGAACCTTAAGGTGCAGCAGCTTGAAACACTCTACGATGTCGATGATATCTATTCATTACAACGCGCGATCTCTGCAGGCTACTTACCCGAGTAGTATTCGGCGTAGAGCTTTGCGCTTAAGCGTTCCGCCTGTGCGCGACCTTTGAGCCGCGCCCAGCGATAGCGCGAGACTAAGCTCATGACGAGTCGCACCCGCCTGCGCCAGCCTTGTCGCAACCACTTGCTGGCCGAGACTTCTCCATAAACACCCAAAAAGCGAAACTCACCAAATTCTCTCACTCGCCAGCTCGATTCCACATCTTCCATCAACGGTTGTGCAGGCATAAATTGCTCGGAAACCGCAGTCGGCCGGTGAAAAAATTGAATCTGGTCACCGAAGGCAGTTCGCGTGAACAAGGCCCGCAAATCATTCAGTATTTCGATTGGCAACAGCGCCCAGCTGTTCTCTGTAAAACGCTGTCCAAAGGCACCCCCCACTAAATTCGAGCTCGCTGTTGCAGCAGCCCGTAAAGACTCCATTGAGCCATCGGCTAAGCAGGCATCCGCATGCAGCACAACCACCCAATCACTCGTCGCCGCTTCGATTCCCGCCGCGATTTGCTGCCCACGCCCCTTTTCGGAGGCGATTAAATTTACGTCCATCGAGCGGCCAGCAATCAACTGGCGCGTAGTCTCCAGGTCGCTCGCGTCGACCAAGATCACTTCGGAAGCCGCGAGCGTCTGACTCTCTATGCTACCCAGAGCTCTTAACAATTCTGAGCTCGGATTATAGACCGGAATGATCACAGAAACCGAAAACCCGTCCTTACCGGAACGTTTTGCCGGGCAAACAATACGTCCACGCGTGCTCCAAAGCTCATAAATAAGACACATAAAAAAAGGTGCCCAAAACAATACACGCTGAGGGCCGCTTAAGCTCCAACCCGCATCACCGCCAGCCCGCACCCAAACCATAAAGTAAATCCCGGCAGAGACCGAGAAACTGATCCACCCGGGACTCGGACGCAGACAAACAAAAGGCAAAACCCACACAATATACCAAAAGTGAACTGTCGGCGAAAGCACGACCAAGCCTCCAATCACCCATAAAATATGCGTATCCAAAGGCTCACTACGTCGAAACCACCAACGCCAAAAGACTAAACAGAAAAATAGAATCAAGACGACTCCCGAACAAATTCTACGATCCAAATCCAAGCCAAAAAATAAAATATCATAGACTGGGCCATTAAAACTACCCGAACCTCCGTAGGCTAGTAAACCCTCGATTAGAAAATGCAGCGTTTCCCAGAAATAAATCGCTGGCACCAACAAAACTGAGATCACACAGAGCAAAATCTTCCAGCGGTCTTTGTCCATCAAGAGGAAAGGTAAGAGCGGTAGAGTGATCCATTTGATCCCGGTCGCGACGGCTAGAAGCGTCGCACCCATTTTGCGCCTGCCGATTTGCCATGCCCAAAGCCCCCAAACCAACGCAGCTAGCATGAGCACATCGAAATGCCCCTCCCCCGCAAACGCCACAAGGACCAGAGGGTTCCACGCATAGAAGCCTACGTAGCCCAAAAACATGCCTCGCTGTCTCAATAATTTGAGCACTCCAGCCACTACCAGTAAGTCCGCCAACAGAAAGACTATTTTAAAGGCCATGGGATCATAGCGAACCATCGTAACCGCCGCGAAACCGAACTCCGTTAGCGGCGGATACGCCGTTAATTTGTCACGATGGTTCATCTGTGCCCAGTATTGGTCACGATACTCAATCAGAGTCTCCGCATTTGCGGTCTGGGCATACGGACTGATTCCTTCAGTCAACAAACGACCTTCCCATAGATACCGATTCACATCATCGGAGGGTGCGGTCGGCAGCATTAACATTCGTAAAAGCACTGTCGGCACCCAGATCGCTATCAACAATCCACCATTCGATTTAAGCCGCGGAATCGTCAAGACAGCCAAAAGTCCACTTAGCCCGATCACAGCAAACCAAATAACTCGCCCGAGGCTAGCGGCATCAAATGTAGGCGTAGAATAGGCATATCCTAAGCAAGCGACCCCAGCGACAAAAAGCGAAATCACCCAAAAGGTAACTCTTGGCTGTAACATACTAAGCCGCTAATTCGCGTAAGCTCTTAAAGCCCACGATGCCAAATCCAATCGCGTAAATCAGAATAAAAGGAATAAGCGCGAGCTGACCAATGTAAGCCAGAATACCAACCGTCACCGCACTGTAGAAGGCGAAAGCCAGCTCAAAACGGGGTAGCCAATTGCGCTTTACACCATAAATTTTAACGCCTTTTTCGCCCGACTTGGGCGTGCGCACAAACGTGCTATCATTTCCGAAAGCTCCCTCTAAAACCGCCTTCCCATTCGACAGGCAGATGCCAAATCCGATCACGAGCAAGAAGGGCAGTCGCAGCACGCGCTGTTTCCAGTCATCGGGATGTCCATAATATTGGCAAACTATGTATCCAAGGCTCGGTGCTGCCGCCGCTGGTAATAACAAAGCGATAAAAAAGTAGGATCGATACAGCGCAATCCCGTCGTGAAAGAACAACATAAGCGGCAAGACCAAAAGCGCTAAAATCGCCATCTGTAAATGTAAACTGTAGTGCGTTAAATGAACCGTCGCTTGCAGTTTTTTAAAGACCGGGATCTTCGCCCGCCAAACCAGTGGCAAAATCTTCCGCGCCGTTTGAATCGTGCCCTTCGCCCAACGATATTGCTGGCTCTTAAACGCAGAATATGTCGGCGGCAATTCAGCTGGCACCATCAGTGTCGGTAAATAATGAAAGCGCCAGCCCTTCAATTGTGCCCGATAGGACAGATCCAAATCCTCGGTCACCGTATCATGCTGCCAGCCACCCGCATCGAGAATCGCCTCGCGTCGCCACACACCCGCTGTACCGCAGAAATTCATGAAGAGCCCGTTCCGATTTCGAGCAGGCTGCTCAACTACGAAATGCCCATCAATACCCATCGCCTGCGCGCGCGTCAGCCAGGAATCGTTTTGATTGATGTGGTCCCACCGCGCCTGCACCAAGGCACAGTTTTCATCCGCCCAAAGGTGCGGTAATGTTCGCTTTAAAAAATCAGCTGGCGGCACGAAATCACTATCGAAGATTGCGATAAACTCGCCCTTGCATGCAGCCATACCGGCCTCCAAGGCACCCGCTTTATATCCAATCCGATTCGTCCGACGAAAGACCGTCACCCAGTGCCCTTCCGCCCGCAGAACCTCCGCAACAGTGTCGACTAATTCACAAGTCTCATCGGTCGAGTCATCCAAAACCTGAATCTCATGGCGATCTTTCGGATAGTCTATACCGGCAACTGCTCGGATCACGCGCTCGGCCACGTTAATCTCGTTAAAGAGTGGAATCTGCGTCGTCACGACCGGTAATTCCGCAGTATTTGCAAATCGCTCAACATAGCTCGACTCACAAACACGGTCACTCTCCACATTCGACAAGCGCTTACGCAAAAAAAGATGCACGATGCAGTAGGTATTCAAACCATAGGCAAGCAAGAGAACGCTGCAAACGGTATAAAGGCTTAATATTGTAATCGCTATAAAATCCATACTCTAACTGACATCCGTTTAATCGAAACTAAGATAGTCGCGTCCTTTCCATATGATATCTCTTCAACTCCAAGCATAAAAGAAGCCCACACGAATTCAAACTTTCCCACCGTTTGCTAAAAACCGATCCACTGGCGTGAGTGTCTGTTGCTCACGCATTTGCACCGGGGACGCCGCTAAGGTATCGAAAATCGCATTTCCCTTGCGATCAAAACGCCCGAAATTAAGCACGCCTGTCGGGCAGGACTGCACGCAAGCCGAGCAGCGCACGCACTCCGGATCTTCCAACGGTAGCCCCTTGTTGGCAAAGTTCATCACATCGATCCCCATGTGGCACACCGTCGTGCACACATTACAGGAGATACACTTTTTCTTATTTGAAAAGATGCGGAATTGCGCAAACCGCGCGTAAATGTGCATTAGCGCCGCCAGTGGACAGGCGAAGCGACACCAAGTCCGCCCTGAAAGGTGAAAGTAAAACCCATAGCCGATTGCGCCCGCCAGCCATAGGTCGATCAACACCTTGTAACTAAGCAACTCGTTCTTGTCGATGAACCCGGCAACCATCTTATCAAAACCAGTCCACGGTGTAACCCAACCGATCACCCGCAGCGCAAGCAGGACAAACGCAATCAACAAGATCCACTGCCCGATCATGTTCAATCGATTCCAGATCGGACCGTGCGGCATCTTTTGCCGGTGCTGGTCACCCAGTGTCTCGGCCATCGCACCACACGAACAAATCCAGCCACAATAAGCGCCCTTGCCCCACCGCCAAACAATCAACGGAATGATAACAAAGGTCTGAATGAAGCCAAAAATAATCCAGCCCCAGATCGGTGCTTCGGTGAAGATGTTATAAATAAAAAGCGGCCACGCCAAAATGAATCCAAAAGATCTCCAGAATTGATCAGGTGGGCCACCCTGCCCATCCGAAAGAAAGGTCATCCCAAACCACTGACCGAAGCCACCACTCGTGAACCAGCCGTTCGCATACATCCACGGAAAGACCATATACGGTAAAATAAACAGCGGGATCACTTGAATCGCCATCAGTGTGCTCGTTTGCAGATTCACATACGGTGTCTTTCTACGGCGCATCCGGCGCACCCCGAAAACACAAATCACCGTCGTATAGATCAGCGCAAAGGTAAATCCAGGATCGCTCCGCGCCGCACCCATGAAGGTATGCAGCCAACTACCCTCCGCACCCAGCGAAGGTAGATTGAAAGGAAACCACTGCTTACTCGCGAATATCTGCCAAAGATTCGTCCCCTCTATCCCCAAGAATGGTTTGTATGCTTTTAAATGATACAAAAACGCCATCAATCCAAGAAACCCGATCAGCCCCGCAATCACTTTCGGCGACCAATCGCCCGTTACCTTGACTCCGGACTTACGAAAGAAATCCAGCGGCGGCTCACGCCCAATCAAGGTAAACACGTAGTCATTCTCGATCGTGCAGTCCTCATCATCCTCCCCGCAGATCACCACATCGTCCTCATTGATTTCCTGCAAGTTCGTCGCCATGTGCAGACTCAACTTACCTTTGGATTCCAGTGCTTGCAGCTTCTCCGCATTCTCCGGCTTGGGCCGGGAAAATTCCTTCTTGCGATAGCTCAAGGCCACCTGCGCACCCGACTCGGCCAGCGAAATCGCCGCCTCCAGCGCGGAGTCACCACCGCCGACGACCATGACCTTTTTACCGTCATACTCGGCCGCATCGATCAAGCGGTTCGAGACCTTATCCAGCCCCTCCCCGGGCACATTCAATTTTCGAAAGTTCCCAGTTCGCCCGATCGCCACGACCACTCGTTGCGCAAAAACAGGCGCCCCCTTTTCAAAACTGATTTTCAACTTCCCGCCCTCACGCTTTAAATGCGCCACCTTAGCCTTCGTCGTTTCGATCTCAAGCGCCTCCTTCTGCGCTTTTAACTCTTCAAGCAAAGCCTCTTTAACATCTGCTTTAAAACGAAGCTCCCCAGCTGGCACCATCTCCGTCGGATACGTGTAGATCGGCTTCTTGCGCGGAAAGTTATGGATGGTCGCAAAGCTCTCATCCGCCTCATAAACAACAAATCGAAGACCCGCTTTTTTCGCCTCAATCGCCGCCGAAAGCCCCGATACCCCCGAGCCAATAATCGCCACATCGTAATCCGTTTCGCCGCTCCCTTTGCTAAAATCCGATTCCGCCAATATGGCATGAATCGCCTTCGCACCCGTATCCGCGGAAAATTTAAGCAGCGGCACCCCAGTCAAATCGCCCACCACTCGGACCCCTTTTACATTCGTCGTGCCGTCCTCGTTCACCGATGGGCTTTTTTCGACACCGCCCGCCGGCCACTTCGTGTGCAACCAGTGCGTGTAGCGATCAAGTAAATTAGCCATGGTTTATTTGGCCGCGTTCAACGCCCAATCGTAAGGAATCCATGAGAAATCACTCTGCAGCTTCAAGGCCACATCACGATAGCGATTCAAATATTCCCCAGGATGTGCCACCTTAAAGTCTTTCGAATACCAATCAAACAAACTGGAATAGGCATATTCTCCAGATTTCGCGTCCAAGCGCGCAGCCCGTTCGCTATTCGCAAATTCTACCGTCTGCGCCTCCATCTGTGCCTCAAGCCGCGCGCCCACAAAAGGCTCCGCTCGAAGCGGTGGGCAGCTCTCACTCGCACAGTTGACCGCAAAATGTATCCGCGCATCGAAGTATTCCACCAGCAGAATTTCTTTCTCAATTTGGTCGAGACTCAACACCTGCGCGCCCTGCTTTATAAATTCTTTTTTAAAGACCGAAAACGGAATGAAGCCTATGTTCTTGACCGATTTAAGCGGATACGCATCGAACACCGCCTGCAACATACCCGCATTGTATAAATTTATATAAAACGCCTTTTGCTCAAGCCGATCCAACTGGCTCACCTCAACAGCAGCCATCTGCCCAAGCACATCCTCTAAAGCCCGCAAGTCATCCTTCGCCGCAAACCATTCCGCATAGCGCACCCCCGAATCCTCCACATATTGCTCCAACAATTCCGCATAGTCGTTGTAATCAACCCCACCCATACTGACCGCTTGTGCGATCATAGAGGTGGAAACGAAAACACACAAACAAACAAGCGCCTGAAAACGAGAAAGTGAAGTTAGCATTAAGATACAGAGTAAACCGCAAAGATTATATTCCCAGACAAATAAAGCCCCCAAACCTTCAACCTGAAAACAGAAATGAATCTCTGGATGGCCGAGCCACAACCAACAGACCAAATAAAGTGTAAATCCAGACGCGGTGACCCACCTATTTTACGCCGCTGGTTTGCCGAGAACACTCAAATCAATACTGGCTCGTAGATTGGGTGATCACGCTTTAAGTTCGATTTAAATAATGGATAACACTTCTTCAGAGCTAGCTGGTATACTGCAAATTTGCGTAGGCTTAGGGTTACTTATCGGATTTTTTATTTTGTATATATGGAGCCTTAAGTGGCTGTATGTAGATGGAGAAAGACGAGGCGGCATTGGGTGCTTGATGGTTATTCTTATTGCATTTTTCGCTTGGCCTTGGGGTTTGCTAATTTGGTATTTTGCTAGACCAAAAATAAAATAGTGGCTTAAAAATATCGAATAACCGCGTTAGAGCTCATGGACGACAACCGTCCCAAGCTAACCACGCACATTCAGTTAATAAGAAAAAAATCACTTCCGGAAAACGACTAGTAGCGAATGCCTGACCTACAAAACTAAACCCGACTTTACCCTTAAACAGGAAAAATCATAACCAGTCGATGCTGAACAACTCTGTTCGAACCTCACCACTACGATCTACATAAAATGAAAAAGCTAATCTCAATTATCATCATCTTGACCTGCCTCACATTTCAGCTGCCTGGAGTCGAGTGTATTCAAATTCAGAAAGAAAACGGGTCCAGTGAATATATGAGAATCGAGGGAGTCGCCGGAAGCGTTTCAAATGTTCGTGAATTTCACCTTGGAGCTCCTGAAGAAGATGAAGCCAGAAAGATGTATAGTGGCTATAAAATAAGCTACTTGAAGCATGATGGAAAACTAACCCTTGAAGTCATCTCCAATGAGTTCGAAGGTTTCCTTGAAATCGAAACAGGCAAGTATTCGCCGATTATAACTGCAGATCAAAAAAAGATCGAAGCTATTGCAATGAATAGCGACTGGATCGAAATCCCATTAAAAGGAAGCGCGCCCATTAAATTAAAATGGGTAGACGTTGAAAACCCTGAACCTCTTTAATTGAACCGAGAAAGAACTTGCTAGTCAGTGGCTTCTATCGATCAAATCAACCCATGCCTATCTACGAGTATCAAGAGATTTTACCAGACGGAAGCGACGGCCAAGTCTTCGAAGTCGAGCAGCGCATGTCCGACGAGGCTTTAAAAATCCATCCGATCACGCGCAATCCAGTAAAAAAAGTCTTCGGATCAGTCAACCTTTCCAGCAAATACACGGAGGGCTCGACCAAATCGAAGCTCTCCGATCAGAACGTCGAGAAACACGGATTCACCAAATACGAAAAAGACAAACTAACCGGGAAATACCACAAGACCGCCGGCAAGGACAAGCGGGCACCCGACGTCGTCGACGCAAATCAGCTGAAGAAAATGCAAAAGGATGGACTGCTCTAACTGGTAGGGACACTTGCCCCCAAGCGTCCGTCGCGTATTTATGGATACCTTCGCGGATGGCTGAAGACCGTCGTCCCTAGCAATGAACAAATCATTCGCCGCTTTTACTCTTATATCTCTAACTTTACTTTTATGCCCGATAAGACGCAGCTCGACCAGTGGGACCAGCAACACGCTTGGCACCCGTTTAGTCAGATGCAGGAATACTGCGACTGGCCACAGCTGCACGTCGAGCGTGGCAAAGGCTGCTGGCTTTGGGATACCGAGGGCAATCGCTACCTCGATACAAACGCCTCTGTCTGGACCAATACGTTCGGTCATAATGACTCCGAGCTGAACGCTGCCATAACCGATCAGCTGGAAAAAGTCGCCCACAGCACCTATCTCGGACTGAGCCACCCAAAAGCGGCCGAGCTCGGACACCGTCTCTGCACCGCCGCGCCCGAAGGACTCGAACGCATCTTCTTTTCCGACAACGGCTCCAACGCGATCGAAATTGCACTCAAGCTTTCCTACCAATATTGGCAATCCAAAGGTCGCCCCGAGCGCAAACGCGTGATAGGGATGCAAGGCGGCTACCACGGTGACACCATCGGCACAATGGCCGCGGGCAACTCCGGGCGTTTCCACGAGCGCTTCAGCGAGTGGTTTCTCGATAGCTGGCACTTCCCTGTGCCCACCTGCCACGAACTCAACGGCGAAGTCCTAGGAGCCGACAGCAGCCACAGCCTGGAAGTGCTCGATACCTATCTACAAAAAGAAGCTGCACACGTCGCCTGCCTCGTGATCGAGCCCTCTGTCCAGGGCGCCGCCGGCATGCAGCAGCAACCACCCGGATTCCTAAAAGCAATCGAAACTCTCTGCCGCAAATACGACATCCATCTCATTCTCGATGAGGTCTTCGTCGCCTTTGGACGCCTCGGCCATCGTTTCGTCTGCCAGGCGGAAGGAGTTGCCCCCGACTTCCTCTGTCTCGCCAAAGGACTCAGCGCGGGCTACATCCCGCTCGCAGCCACGCTGATTCAAAAAGAGATCTACCAAGCCTGTCTCGGAAAATGGAGCGATAACCGAACCTTCTTTCATGGGCATACCTTCACCGCCAATCCCATGGGCTGCGCCGTCGCCCTAAAAAATCTAGAAAAGCTAGACGCCTTGATTGCCTGCGGGGAACTCCAAAAGACCATCCAAACCTTCGGTTGTGCTCTCAGCGAACAACTCAGCGACCACCCGAACATCGCACACATTCGCCAACGCGGACTCGCCGCCTTCGTCGAGCTATGTCCATCTAAAGGTGAACCGGCTTGGCCCACCGACGCCCGGACTGGATGGCAGGTCTGCCTGGCCGCCCGTAAAAACGGCCTCATCCTCCGGCCTCTCGGTGATGCACTCCTTATCGTGCCGCCACTCATTATTTCCAAAGACGAAATCAACTTCCTCTGTCAGCAGCTGGTCAAAACCCTCGACGAGGCGCTTTCCTAGCAAAGTGCCCCTTGCAAAGCCCAACGATGGGGAATGCGTCCCTACCTTAAGAAGGGATGCCCTTGTTCCGATGCAAACGGATCGCGTGTTCACTAAACTCAGGGCACACCATCAGTCTCCCCATAAGCGTCCATTAGCGCACATAAGCGGTTAAGCGGAGCGCTTCTTAGCTTCACGGTTGTCCGTAACACGCTTTAAAATAAGGCCTCTGCAATTTTCAATTTGGCTTCTTCCATCGTTCCGCTTTAGCTGCACCCATGTCGTCGCCTTCTGTAGCTTTGCGTGAATGGTTTGTCGTGATCCTCGGTGGGATCACGCTGGGCGCGACGGCTTGGCTGACGGGGGGCGTCGAGCTCTATGGATTGCACAGTTTTTGGATCGGTTCGCTACTGACCTTTCTGGCCGCAGTCCTACCGATGCCAGCGATGTGGAACGGATCCGATGGCTTGCATGGGAACCAGCGAAATGTAGTCCGATTGCTGTGCTTCCCGTTCTTTTGGATCAGTCTGCTTTTTTTGACCTACATTACGATTCAGGCCTTCAATCCTGCTTGGGAGCAAGTGTATCGCGATAATGGGCGTTGGTTTGTAACGACCCAAACGCATGTGGATTGGCTGCCTTCGAGCGTGGAAAGTTTCTATGGGTTGATGAATCCTTTTCGGGTGCTCGTCAGCTTTAGTGCTGCGTTTATGCTGATGTGGGCGATTTGGGTCGGTGTGCAGCGGAGACGTTCACTACTCGCCCTGATGTGGATCTTTGTTTTGAGTGGAACCGGTATGGCCATCGTCGCGCTTTTGCAGGATTTTACCGGCGCAACGAAGGTGTTTTGGTTGGTGCCCTCAGCAAATAAAGAATTTTGGGGTAGTTTTTTTTACGGGAATCAAGGCGCGGCCTATCTCATCCTGACCATGACCGGGTGCAGTGCCTTGTATTTTTATTATTGGAAGCGCTGCGAACGGCGGGGTCAAAGTGGAGGACCTTATTTATTATTGTTCTTTTTATTGGGCGTTGTCTACTTCTCGGTCTGCATGGCGATGAGCCGTGGGGGCATTTTGTTTGGGAGCCTTTTTATGGCGGGTTTCCTGGTCTGTAATTGTTTGCGTTGGATGTTTGCCCGCGAAGCGACGCTGCCGCTCAAAGCGCGTCTGCTCGTAGCGACTGTGATTCTAGCCGGTTGTGGATTTGTCTGGAGTATGGTCGATGTAAAGGGACTTGAAGGAGAGTGGACAAAAATGCAAAGTCAGATGCAGGACTTGGAGCAGGATTCCCGTTATTTAGTGAGTAAGATCACTTGGGAGATGTCTCAAAAAAATATGGTGTTGGGTGCCGGTGCAGGCTCATGGATGTATATCTTCCCGCTCTATCAAATGAGCCATCCAAGTATTTTTTATAACCGTTACCGTCCTCCTGAGCCCGATCATCCTAACAAGCGTCTACGCGAAGGGATCGCGAAGGGGCGCAAGTTTTATAAGTATGCACACAACGATATCCTTCAGTTTTTCTATGAGTTTGGGATCGTGGGCTGCAGTATTTTGTTACTGGGCTACGTCACCTTATTGGGCACAATGGCGTGGCATTCCGGAGCGCACGCCTTTAGTGGGCTGATGCTGCTGATCGGCTTAGTGGTGGTCTGTGGGCATGCCTTCGCGGATTTCTTATTCCAAGCACCGGCTTACTGGATCGCGCTGAATGCACTAATCCTCCTGGTCGTTAAGTTGCTTGTGATGGAAGGGAAGCGTTCCCGAAGGGTTGAGGAGCGTTGACTGATCCTGACGTATTTTTAACCGCCGATAAAAGCAAGTGGTTGAAAATAGCAGAACCGTAATGGGCAATAGGACATTCAATGCAAACTCGACTCGTCTGCGCTGCACCGCGATTACGACCTTCCCTAAATTTAAAGCACACGCTTAAGGAGGCGGCCTCATGTGGTTGCTTTTTTCGAGTAGGCAGATACACGTTTTGGTATGAATAAATTAATACGCACAATTGCGCTTTCAAGTTTCCTTGCAGTCATCCCGACGCAAGCGATGTCGCCGGAGGCGGCCATGCAAAGAGTTGCGGAGGTTTCCGGGCTCAGTAGTTGGGATACGGTTGAGTCGATTGCATATACTTTTAACGTGAAACTCCCGAATAAGTCGGTCGAGCGCAGTTGGGAATGGTGGCCTAAAGTAGATAAAGTCGCTTACACGGAAGCGGGAAAAGCGACCGTAACCTACCAGCGCGGTGAAAGTGCTGACCCGAAAGTCGACCAGAAGTTTATCAATGACCTTTACTGGTTGGCGTTCCCTTTTGTGGTGGTCTGGGATGACACGGTGACCCTGAAAACGCTGCCAAAAGAGGCATTTAAAGCGGGTATCGAGGCGGCGGGTGCGATCGAGGTTATTTATCCTGAAGGCGTTGGCTACACGCCCGGAGACGTTTACGAAGTCTACTACGATGCAAATTATTTAATGACGCACTGGGTCTTTCGTCGGGGCGGTGGCGAAGAGCTGAACAACGTGAGCACTTGGGCAGAGTATGCTGAGTTCGGCCCACTCTATCTATCGACCGACCACAAGGCATATCCGGAGGGGGCGTTCCATCTCTACTTTACGGATGTGACTGTGGTGGCTGATTAGAGATGACTGATAATTAATGACTGATGACTGATGACTGATGACTAAGGGCTGATGAACGATGAGGGGGATTTAACCTGCTTGCCGGGATTAGCTCTTTGAGCGGTTGCGATTTGTGCCATTTAACACTAGCTATTTGAATTCAAAATTATGTCTAAACCAGATCTATTACTTGGAGTGAATGTGGATCACTGCGCGACGGTGCGCCAGGCGCGGTATCGCGCGCATGCATTGGACTGCGGGGACGAGGTGGAGCCGGATCCGGTTCAGTTTGCTTTACTTTGTGAGGCGGCGGGAGCGGATGGGATTACGATTCACTTGCGCGAGGATCGTCGGCACATCCAGGACTCGGACGTGCAGCGGGCGCGGGCCCAGATTAAGACTCGACTGAATCTGGAGATGGCCTGCACGCCGGCCATGATTGAGTATGCTTTGGCCTTAAAGCCGCACTCGGTTTGCCTGGTTCCGGAGAGTCGCGAGGAGATCACGACCGAGGGTGGCTTGGACGTGGTCGGGCAGAAAAGTCGTGTCGCCGATGTGGTCGCTGCGATGACGGCTTCGGGGATTGTAACCAGTTTATTTATTGACCCGGATCCTGCTCAGATCGAGGCCTCGGCTGAACTGAAGGCCGCTTGGGTTGAGTTACACACGGGCGCCTATGCCAATGCCTACTTCCACGCCGGGCGGGCTGCTGAGTTTGAAATCTTAAGGGAGGGTGCGGAGCGGGCGCACGCGCTCGGGCTCGTCGTGAACGCGGGGCATGGGATCAATTATACCAATATTTCAGAAGTGAAAACATTGCCCCATTTACACGAGCTCAATATCGGACACACCATCGTGAGCCGGGCTTTGTTCGTCGGCGTCGAACAGGCGGTGCGGGAGATGAAGGCGTTGATGCGAGCGTAGGTTTTAAGTGTTGTTCCGCTGAGCGCATGCATCCAAGCTGGAGGGCCATGCTCCCGCATGACATGAGCGTAGTCGAATGTCATGGCCGTGTACACACGACCTGCAGCGATGGCTAAATGCGTCGCCATCGGAATAACTCGTAGACACTCTAGACACCGCGGACACGCAGGAGCGCGTCCCTCCAGAAAACTGAATGGACGGAGCAGGCAGAGCAAGACGGACGCCTCGGCGATGCGTCCCTACCTAAAAAAACAGCATTCAAGCTGGAGGGCCATGCTCCCTCCTGACATGAGCGTAGTCGAATGTCATGGCTGTGTACACACGACTTGCAGCGATGGCTTCAATGCGTCGCCATCGGAATAACTCGTGCCCACTCTAGACACCGCGGACACGCGGAGCGCGTCCCTCCAGAAAACTGAATGGTAGGACCGCGTAGGCAAGACGGACGCCTCGGCGTGTAAAGGCCGAAGACATAGGTAACAAACGTGCGCGGACATGGGTTACACTTTTTCGTGTGCTCTTATGCTATGGTATCTTCCTTTCTTTTCATTGATTTCTTTGAGGTTAATG
>Ga0307933_1000337_pt1 | contig 44716 bp, 38 predicted proteins | sample OrgLakmetageno88_FD_201811 | JGI IMG/M metagenome (GOLD analysis project Ga0307933, IMG submission 201811) | Saline water microbial communities from Organic Lake, Antarctica - #88 | ecosystem: Environmental > Aquatic > Non-marine Saline and Alkaline > Saline | place: Antarctica: Organic Lake... | reverse complement strand
GTGCCCGAGGCGGGACTTGAACCCGCACGCCATTTCTGGCAAGGGATTTTAAATCCCCAGTGTCTACCATTCCACCACCCGGGCGGGTAGGAAAGCCGAGGATGGAAACGACACAACTCTAGTCTGGCAAGTCTGGATGCTGTAGAAATTTCAGCGCTTTACGTTGATGCCTGATGCCGCAGGGGAGCGAGAGGACTGGCTACGCTACAAGCACGGTCGTTGCAAAGCGTGTAGCGATGGCAGTCCTCTGCCATTTTGATCGACACGCGGAAAACTCACGGCTCCCGCATTCCCACGACCGAGCCAGAGGACTGGCTCAACTACATTATGCCTGCGCGGGGAGGCAAAATCGCTTCAGTATAAACCAAAAAAAGCCCGTCGCAATGACGGGCTTTCAGAAAAGTTAGGCGCGTAAGAACTTAGTTCTTAATCTCGCGGTGCAGCGTATGGCGGCGAAGATGCTTGTTATACTTCTTTTTTTCGACGCGGTCCGGTTGCTTCTTTTTGTCGCGTGTGGACATGTAGCGCGAGACGGGTTTCCCCTCGGCGCGGGCTTCGGTGCATTCTAATGTGATGTGTTCTCTGGGCATGACGGAAAGGGTGTTTGAATTTGGAAAGAGGCGGAAAGTAGGTGGTCGCCGCCATGGTGCAAGCCTTTTTCGGGGGATAATTTGATTTCGCTGCCACGAAAAGCGTGAGGACAAGGGGGCGCGGACATTTCTGTCCGCCTGTGCACCTCGCTAGCGTTCCTTCAATAAGTTGGCTATCGTGTAACTTTCCCAGCTTGTCGCCGGACGCCTTCGCGTTCGGTGCTTTCGAGCGCGCCACCACAATCGACCGAAGCGGAAGCGCTTCGGCTACGTAAAACTTACTTGATCCTACCCTTGCGTGTCCAGCAGGACAGGAATGTCCTGACTCCGGCAAGCGTCCACCTCAGCTTTCGCTGAGTAGCTTATCAAAATAGGCGATGGTGGGCTTTAGCCCTTCGTCGAGAGAGATTGTAGGCTCCCAGTCGAGCACGCGCCGGGCCTCGGTGATATCAGGCTGCCGCTGCTGAGGATCATCCTGCGGTAGGGGCTGGAAGACAATTTTGGATTGGCTGCCGGTCTGGGCGATGACCTTTTCGGCAAGTTCCAGGATCGTGAACTCGCCGGGATTACCGATATTCATCGGCCCGATGACTTCGTCCTGATTCATCAGGCGGACGAAGCCTTCAATCAGGTCATCGCAGTAGCAAAAGGAGCGGGTTTGCTGGCCTTTGCCGTAGATCGTAATATCCTGCCCCTGAAGTGCCTGAACGATAAAGTTTGATACGACGCGGCCATCGTCCGGGCACATGCGCGGCCCATAGGTGTTAAAAATCCGCACGATTCGAATATCCACGTTATTCTGCCGGTGATAGTCCATAAAGAGGGTTTCGGCGCAACGTTTCCCCTCGTCGTAACAGGAACGGATGCCGATGGGATTAACCTTCCCCCAATAACTTTCCGGCTGGGGATGCACATCGGGATCACCATAAACCTCGGACGTCGAGGCTTGGAAGACCCGAGCCCCAGTCCGCTTGGCGAGCCCGAGCGAGTTAATTGCCCCCATGACCGACGTCTTAATCGTTTTAATGGCATTAAATTGGTAGTGCACCGGCGATGCGGGACAAGCGAGGTTGTAGATTTGATCCACTTCGGCTTTAAATGGATCAATCACATCGTGACGAACAAGCTCGAAATTGGGATGCTCCATGAGGTGCGCAACATTGCGCTTACGCCCGGTGAAGAAATTATCGAGGCAAATAATTTCGTGGCCCTCATTGAGAAGCCGGTCAGAAAGGTGGCTCCCGAGGAAGCCGGCACCGCCAGTGATAAGAATACGCATTGTTCTAATTCTTGTAGAGATTGAAGAAAATTGCCAATCTATTAACAATGAGCCGAATGAGAACCCTAAACTTTTCGCTAAAGCCCGCCCGTGCGATCGCACTTCTTTATTGCGCATTGGCGGCCACCCCCTGGCTCTGTGACGCAAATCTCCACGCACAAGAAAGCGGGGCCGACGAGGCGAAGGAAGCTGCCGTTGCACGCCCGAAGGCTACGGATGCCGCGAGCGATCAACTCATCCGCAATTACCTCACGGTAACGGGCGGCGCGGCCACCCATAACAAGGTCAGCAACGTTCTCGCGAAGGGCCGACTGAACGAAGCCGGAAACGTTAAGAGATTCGAGTTGATCGAGCTCAAAGACGGCAGGCGCCACCTGACATTAAAATGGCGCCACTTAGGCCGAAACTACAAAGAATGTCATGTTTTCGACGGGCAAAATGTGTGGACGCAAATGCTCAGCCCAAAAGAAGAGGACCCTGTCAATATAGGTGGCCCGGAAGCAAAGCATTTTTCCCATCAGCGCTGGTTGTTAACCCCTTTTGTGCCGCCCTTACACTCGGAATATGTATTTAAATACCAAGGCGGCGCGGTCGTCGCGGGCAGGAGCTGTCACGTCGTTGTGGGCTTTGGCATAAACGATGTGCGCAGCTGGTTCTACTTCGATAAAGACAAGTTTTTACTGCTGCGATGGGGCGGGATCGGTGACGTGGCCGGCCTAAGCGAATACCGGGACTATAGCGCAAGAAAGTTCAAAAAAGTGGGCGGCCTACTACTACCCGACGAGATCAATCTAATGGTCGAAAATTCCTCTTACGGCACAATTCAGTTTGATTCCGTGCAGTTGAATCAACAAGTCGATATGACCCTATTCAAGCAGCCGATGAGCAAGATACCTGTGCTGCGGCAGCGGACGCGGTGAAGGTGCGCGCATCCAAACGCGAAGGCGTTCGGCTACGAACCGCTCCAGCTAATCCAAACGCGAAGGCGTTCGGCTACAAATCGCTCCAGTAGCCGACCTGTCCGCCGTAGCCTTGGCGAAGGAGGAAGCGCTTCCGCTTTGGTTCAAGTCGGAACCCGCGAAATGTCCGTCCAAACGCTAAGGCGTTCGGCTACAAACCGTTCCACTAGCTCGCTGCCAGATCGTAAATGGCATAACCTGCCAATAAATTAGGTAACAGTGCCCGCTCGCTCTTCCAGTCACCTGCCAAGTAAGCTTTCTGGGTAATGCGTATATTTTTTGCCATGCAGTAATCTTCGAACTCAGCCACCGAAAAGGGATTGGCCGGGATGCTCGCATACCATGGATCGGGATAGACTTCGTTTATGGTGCGACTGCCGTGTAATGCTGAATTGATGCGGTTTTTCCAATAACCGTGATTCACGAAGCCCACCGTCACCTTTTTGCCGACACGGAGCCCTTCCTGCAGCGTCGCATCGGGATCATCAAATTGCTCAACCGTCCGGCTGAAGATCACCCGGTCAAAGGCATTGTCCTGAAAGCAAGCCAGTATCTCGTTCACATCACCCTGATAGGCGGGCACGTTGCGCTTCACGCAGCTGAGAATCTTATCAAAGTCGATATCCACGCCGACCCCATAAACGCCTTTGGTCTGCTTAAGATACTGCAACAAAACACCTCGCCCGCAGCCGAGATCCAGCACACGCTCGCCTTCGGCCACCCACTGGGCGATGACCTGAAAATCAGCCTGACGTTTTTTGCCATGTTGAGTATGCATACGGTTACGTTATGGTGTGTAAAATCTTCAACTTCACACAACTACCTCTTTAAAAAAGTTCGAATTAAATCGTAGAGTTTCGGTGTGCGAACGAGAAAAGAATCGTGCCCGTAGTCCATGGCTAACTCAGCGTAGCTGGCATCTTTACCGAGGCGCAAGAGAGCCTCGACCAGTTCGCGATTTCCCTGCGGAGGGTAGAGCCAGTCAGAGGTAAAACCGACCACGAGCCCGGGCGCAGAGACGGCGGAAAGCGTCTCCTCCAGCGAGTTGGGTCCGTGCAGGTCGAAGCGGTCCAATGCCTTGGTCAGGTATAGGTAGGAATTGGCATCAAAGCGGGTCACAAACTGTCGCCCCTGATAGCGTAGATAGCTCTCCACTTCGAACTCGACGTCGAAATGTTCATCCGCAGAGGCACGGCGCCTCCGCCCGAACTTATTTTCCATTCCGACATCGGAAAGGTAGGTGATATGCGCCATCATGCGGGCCACAGCCAAGCCCTTATCGGGACCTTTCTCCGCCGTATAACTGCCGTTCTGCCAGGCGGGATCTGTGATGATCGCCTGGCGGCCGGTATCGTTAAACGCAATGGTCTGTGCATTGTGCCGCACGCAACTCGCCAGCGAAATGTAGCGCCCCACCCGCTCGGGATAATCAATCACCCACTGCATGGTCTGCATGCCACCCATACTTCCGCCGACGACGGCGTGCAAGCGGTCGACGCCTAAAGAATCGATTAGCATAGACTGTGCCCGCACCATGTCGCGCACTGTTAGCTTTGGGAAATCCAAATTGTAGGGTTGACCGGTTTCGGGGCTGATCGTGCCGGGCCCGGAACTACCCATGCAGCCACCCAAGGCATTCGAACAAATGACAAAATACTCCGAGGTATTGATCGGCTTACCGGGGCCGATCATAAAATTCCACCAGCCGGGCTTGCGCTCATCCATACTGTAGACACCAGCACAGTGGTGGTCCCCGGTCAGGGCATGGCAGATGAGAATGGCATTATCTTTCGCTTCATTGAGATGCCCATAGGTTTCATAGCGCAGCCGCAGCTCAGGAATGCTGCCCCCTGACTCAAAGCTAAATCGCTCGCTGGAAACAAAATCCTGATACTCAACGATGCCGACCTCTCCCTCATCAGAAATGACGGCCGTCTGTTCAGAATCATTCATTGCAGATATCTCTAGCGATAAAGGTGCCTGCACCGCGAGACTTTTTACGGGGTATTCATACAGTAGGCGGCATTCACCAGGTCGTCCGCTAGGCCACGACGGCCATTATGGCTATAGGAGCAGGGCGCAGTCTCTCCTGACCTGAGCATGGTCGAAGGCAGACAAGCCGTCGCACTGCGGCGAACGCTTGGATAATAAGCTAGATATCATCACCATTTGTTAAAAAGGTGTCGCCCGATTCCAACGTGACGAAGCCAGGCCTCACCCTTCAGACAGCCCTAAAATCCGAATATCCGTTTAAACAGACTCCAGATGCTGGGTTGCGGTGCGGGTTGGGGACTTCCTGAGCCGGTGTTGGGATTGCCGGGATTTGATGGGTTACCAGAAGTGCCGGAAGGCATGCTGCTTTGGCTCGGCTCGTAGCTGAGTTCGAGACGGTAGTCTTGAATGGAGGGGCGCTGGTCTACGGCGGCGGTGACGGTCTGAGTTAATTGCCCGAGGTAGTCCTTGCCTGTTGATTCCAGTAGGACAGGGCCGAAATAGTAGCTGAGCGCTTCGTGTTCGTAAATCACATACCAGCCGGATTCGAGGGTCGATAGATCAGCCACCTCCTTGCCGGGGTAGCGTTGGTCGAAGTCTGCTTTCGAGAGAAAGGCGGCAAATGGAATCGCACCGGCCTCGATCACCCGAGCCGCAGATGCCATATGCGGCACTACGCAGAGCAGTAAGACAGGCCAGATTGTTTTGATCGAACTCATATGCCGGATGGAAGCGTCTTTCCGTAGTCGCCGGAACCGGTCCCCCTTGAAGGTTGTGAGCCGGAACCGCCAGTGCTGCCTTGATCGGGGTTGCTTTGGTTGTTCGACGCACCGCTGGACGAACTTACAGCTTCCTGAGATGTGCCCGTGGCTTGACCGGCAGGAGTCGTTTTCGATGTCTTGACCTCGACCGCAGCATCACCAACACCGCTAATACCACCGATTTCGCTGAAATCCCGTGGAGCACCCTTCTCGGAGGCCTCGCCGGAAGGTGATCCAACAGCAGGCGATTGCCCCGAACCTGAAGCGCTACCAGCTCCATTTCCGCCGGTAGAATCATTTGTGGAGGACGCCGAGCCGGAGCCTTGGACCGATTCGGCCGGCGAAGATACAGCTTGGCCGCCACCGAACTGGCCGATCTCGCCAAAGTCCCGATTCGATGATGTTCCACCGGACGCAGCACCCGAGTCTGCGCTTCCCTCCTGTGTGGTGGAATCTGCCACATCCGCCGATTCTTCGCTCGCGGCACCAGACGCGACGCTGCCCTCAGAGCCAGACCCTGCTCCAGAGCCCGACGCTTGGGCGTTTTTCTGGGTCGAAGAGATACGGCCGTCAAATAAATCAGGGTCGACCACAGCACTTAATAACGGTAAGAGCATCAAAGACAGCATCAGTAGCGCCGGTAACAACAGGCCGCGTATATGCGTCATGCATCGGCTGCTCGAGCCAATCTGTTCTATATTTTTTCGGTGCATTCGACAGTAATTGTTTTCCCAAGCTGCGTCGCATCAACTTTCAGTTCCATTTCGACCGGCTTGTAGCCTTTGCGGGTGCCCCGTATGATATAGACATCAGGAAAGAGACTTAGGTTCTTTTCCTTGAAGCGATCCGGAGGAAGCACTCCAATGATGCTGACATACGTGCGCCCGTCCGATTCGACAACCAGGGAGACTTCCTCACTCTGCGCCTCAAGCAAGCTACGAATCTCGTTCTCCGTTTTTAATTTTCCAGCTGAAATCGTCTCCGGCCGACTACTCATTGCCTGATTATACAGCTTGGCGGCCAAGGGATAGCGGCCCTCTTTGATGTAGCGCTGGGCACTACCGATATTCTGGCTGTAGCGTATGTTAGCGAGATACAAGCTGGAGGCTCTCTCAAGACCCGTGCGCGCCTCTTTCGAATTCGGGTCTAAGGCGACCGCTTCTTTGTAGATGTTACGAGCCGCTTCGTAGCGAGCGCTCTTCAAGGCCTGAAACCCGTCAACCAGCAACTCCTCCAAGCGCACTGCCTTGTATTTCTCCTGAAGTTTCACCAACCGGGCTTCCTGAGCGGTGTCGGGCATCAGCTTTAGGGCAGATTCGAGATCAGCGATCGCAATGTTGAGATTGTCGGCCTTCTCGGCAGCTATTGAACTCGCAACGAGCGCGTCAAAATCACCCTGTAGGATACGCTTCTGTAGTAATCTGCTTTGTTCTTTAAGGAAGGGGTTATTAGGGTGAACTGCGGCGAGACTTTCCAGTTTGGCGAGGGCTGCTTTAAGTTCGCCCGCTTCTTCCAAACTTCGGATGGCCTTGACCTCCTCGGCAATGCCTTCAAAGGCGCTGACCATAGACAGCCCCTTCGTGGCAGCGGAGTTCGCCTTGTCGACCTCGAGCACCGCGCGAAATGCCTCGCGCGCCTTGGTGAGCTCGTATTTTTGAAGCGCGGCCTCACCCGCTTCGAGTAAAGTGGCTACCTGCTGGATGGAACGAGCTTCAATCTCGCCGAGGATGGCCCCTGTCAGTTCAAAATCATCCACCGCACTTAAATAATCTCCGGCTTCAAGAGAGCGCAGAGCCTTATTGTAAGATTCGACTGCTTCTTGATAGGTGTTTTGAAATGGGCCACGCAGATAATCGAGCCGTTGAAGTTCGGCATAGGTGCTGTCTTTCATGGCGCGCGCCTTATCAGCTGCTGCGGCGGCGGCGAGCCGGGCTTCTGCCAACGCCATAATTTCAAGGAAGCCTTCTTTCGCACGCTGGGACTTGCCGTTGCGCATGTCACTACCCGCTCGCTCGGACTTTCGACTTAAATCGGCAACAAAGTCCAGGGATACGTCTCCTTTACGCAGCGACTCGGCAATATCCTCATTCAGTAGTTGATCGACCTTTTCAGCGAGTTGACTGAGATCATAATCAACATATTGCGCTTCCGGTGACACATCACTCACAGAGTTCGAAACAGCTCCGGGCGCGTCTCCGGAAGCACCCAGTTTTGAAAGGATCCAGATAAAAATCGGTAGTAAAATTAGGGCGCCAAGGAGGACGGCGACCATGATAACAGGCTTCTTGCTTCGGGGCATGATTGACAATCTTTCCAGCTATCGTGGATTTGCAAGTGCGCTTCTTGCCTGCGGATGAAGTTTCATCGACATCACGATTGTCTTATTGCTTGCATAGGCGTTTAAAACATCCAGCTTTTGCAGGAATTTTATGCCAAAACGCACAGACATTAAGAAGATCCTGATCATTGGCTCCGGCCCGATAGTTATCGGCCAAGCCTGCGAGTTCGACTACTCCGGCACCCAAGCCTGTAAAGCACTCCGCGAAGAGGGCTACAAAGTCATCCTCGTGAATAGTAATCCGGCGACGATCATGACAGATCCGGAGTTTGCCGATGTCACTTACATCGAGCCGCTTACGATAGATGCGCTGGAAAAGATCATCGATAAGGAACGACCCGATGCCCTCCTGCCAACGCTTGGAGGACAGACCGGATTAAACCTCTCGATGGATCTGAATGCAGCGGGTATTCTTGAGAAATACGGTGTGCAAATGATCGGCGCAAAGCCGGAGGCGATTGAAAAAGGCGAAGCCCGCGACGTCTTCAAGCAGGCGATGCTCAAGATCGGTCTGGATGTGGCCCGCTCGGCGACCGTCAAGACCCTGGCGGATGCCCTCAAGGCAGCCGATGAATTAATTGGAGATTTCCCCGTCATCATCCGCCCGAGCTACACCCTGGGCGGCTCCGGCGGCGGTATCGCTTACAACCGCGAAGAGTTCGAGCGCATGGTGCAGGCTGGGCTTGATGCATCGCCAACCACAGAGGTGTTGGTCGAAGAATGCCTCCTCGGCTGGAAGGAATACGAGATGGAGATCATGCGCGACTATAAGGATCAGTGCGTGGTGATCTGCTCCATCGAAAATTTTGACCCGATGGGTGTGCACACCGGGGATTCAATCACAGTGGCTCCGGCCATGACGCTGACGGATAAAGAGTATCAACTGATGCGTGATGCCTCTTTTGCCTGTATCCGTGAGGTCGGCGTCGAAACTGGCGGCTCCAACATTCAATTCTCCGTCAACCCTGAGAACGGGCGCATGGTCGTCATCGAGATGAACCCGCGCGTTTCGCGAAGCTCCGCACTCGCGTCGAAGGCTACCGGCTTCCCGATCGCTAAAATTGCAGCAAAGCTGGCAGTCGGCTACAGTCTCGACGAGCTACAAAACGACATCACCCGCAAGACACCAGCCAGCTTCGAGCCGACGATCGACTACGTCGTCACCAAAATCCCCCGCTTTACATTCGAAAAATTCATCGGCGCGGACACCACCCTGACCTCCGCCATGAAATCCGTCGGCGAGGCCATGGCCATTGGGCGCACGTTCAAGGAATCTTTTCAAAAAGCGCTTCGCTCGCTTGAGATCGGAGCCAAGGGCTTCGTCGGTCCGGCAAAGTTCGCCGAAAAAATCACCGATCTGCAAGCCGTCCGCCAAGGCATCGCCATACCGACAGCCGAGCGTGTTTTCTGGCTGCGCCACGCCTTTCTCAACGGAATGAGTGACGAAGAGATTTTTGATCTTTGCGCTCTCGATCCCTGGTTTATTAATCAACTCCGCCAACTCGTCGAAATCGAGCTCGAGCTCGATAAGAGCAGCCTCGCCAAGCTCGACGAGCCGCTCATGCGCACCGCGAAGGAAGCCGGTTTCAGCGATGCTCTGATCGCCGAACTCGTAAACTCCAATCGCGCATCCGTTCGCAAGCGTCGCGAGAAACTCGGCGTGATGACGAACTACCGCCTCGTCGATACCTGCGCGGCTGAGTTCGAAGCCTTCACTCCCTACTACTATTCTTCTTACGGCTCCGAAAACGAGATTTCCGTTTCTGATAAAAAGAAAATCATGATCCTCGGCGGCGGCCCGAACCGTATCGGCCAAGGCATCGAGTTTGACTACTGCTGCGTCCACGCCTCCTTCGCGCTAAGAGAGGCCGGCTACGAGACCATCATGGTCAACTCAAACCCGGAAACCGTCTCCACCGACTACGACACGTCGGATAAACTCTTCTTCGAGCCTCTCACATTGGAAGACGTCTTGGAGATTTACTACCAATCGAAGTGTGACGGCGTAATCGTGCAATTCGGCGGCCAGACTCCCCTCAACCTTGCGACCGACCTCGAAGCCCACGGCGTGAACATCATCGGCACTTCGCCCTCCATGATCGACGCAGCCGAGGATCGCGATCAGTTCCGTGACATCCTTAGCCGGATTGACCTCAAGCAACCGGAAAACCGCATCGCCAACTCCCTGGAGGAAGCCTACGAGCTGGCCGGCGAAATCGGTTTTCCGATTCTACTTCGCCCTTCCTTCGTCCTCGGCGGTCGCGGCATGTTCATCGTCTATGACATGGACGAGATGAAGAAGATCGTGCGCGAGGTGTTCGACGTCGCCCCCGGCACACCCGTGCTACTCGATAAATTCCTCGAAGATGCCTTCGAACTCGATGTCGATTGCATCTCCGACGGCGAAACAACTGTGATCGGCGGAATGCTTCAACACGTCGAGTTTGCCGGGGTCCACTCAGGCGACGCGGCCATGGTCATGCCGCCTCACACCCTCTCTGACGAGATGCTGAATAAAGTCCGCACCGCCAGCTACGCTCTCGCCAAGGAGCTGCAAGTCGTCGGCCTGATGAATGTGCAATACGCAATCAAGGACGACGAACTCTACATTATCGAAGTCAACCCGCGTGCGTCCCGCACCGTGCCTTTTGTCTCGAAAGCAATCGGCGTGCCCCTTGCGAAGCTCGCTGCCCGCATCATGGCTGGCGAGAAGCTCAAAGACCTTGGCTTCACGGAGGAAATTATCCCGCCCTACTGGGCAGTTAAAGAATCGGTCTTCCCCTTCAATCGTTTCCCAGGTGCCCCTGTCATGCTTAGCCCGGAGATGCGTTCGACCGGTGAGGTCATGGGGCTGGATAAGGATCTGGGAGTTGCCTTCGCTAAATCGCAGATGGCGGCCAAGCCAGCACTCCCCGACTCTGGCGATGTCTTTATCAGCGTGAAAGACAGCGACAAGGACCGCTCCGTCGAGATCGCCAAAGCGCTCAGTGAGCTCGGATTCGGCATCCTCGCAACTGCAGGCACCGGCAAGCTCTTCAAGCAAAACGGGATCAAAGTGAAAAACGTCTATCGTCTCAGTGAAGGACGTCCGAATGTAATCGACCTGATTAAAAACAACAAGGTTTGCCTGATTATCAACACCCCGCAGGGCACTGTGCCGCGTCAGAACGAAAACCAAATCCGGACCGAAGCGGTAAAATATAACATCTGCATCATGACGACAATCTCGGCTGCCTCTGCAGCCGTCGAAGGCATTCGCTCCATCCGCGAAAAAGGCTATGAGGTGCGCTCGATCCAAAGCTACTCCCAGGAAGCGAACCCGAAGTAGTATTGTAGGCATTCCATCCAAACCTTGGAAGGCGAGCGCTTTAATCTAGCTCAGAGAGACCGACTCAACCATACGGCACCCAGCAGGCAACCTCTGATCAGCGAATGAAATCGACTACCATTATCGCGCTTTTGCATGGCCCGGATCAACCGGGGCTTGTCTCCAGGATGTCCAGCTGGATTTTTCAGCATGGGGGCAACATCCACCATGCTGATCAGCACAAGGACTTGCAGGCGAACATCTTCTTCCAGCGCGTCGAATGGTCGCCTACCGGAGACGCAAAGGAAGAGGCGGCGCGCTTTAGGGCTTTTGCTTCAGAAGAACTCGGAATGAACGTCCATGTCGCACTATCCACGAACTGGCCCAAAGTCGCGCTTTTTGTATCCAGGCTCAATCACTGTTTCCATGACCTGATCCTTCGCTTTAAAGCAGGCGAGATGAATGGAGAACTCGCTTGTATTGTTTCCAATCACAAAGAACTTCAAGCAGCCAGCGAAAGCTACGGCTTAAGCTACTATCACGTCCCAGTAACCAAGGCGAACAAACCCGAAGCTGAAGCTGAGCAACTAAAGATCGTGAAAGATCACGGCTGCGAACTCGTGGTGATGGCGCGCTACATGCAGGTCCTATCGGATAACTTTCTTACAGAAGTTGACTGCCCCGTGATCAACATCCACCACTCATTTCTTCCTGCGTTTGCAGGAGGAAAACCCTACCACCAAGCCCACGAGCGCGGGGTGAAATTGATCGGGGCGACTGCTCACTACGCGACTGCTGAATTAGACAAAGGCCCAATCATCCATCAGGACGTGATCCGCATTAACCACCGCAACTCAATACCCGATCTCACACGAAAAGGAAAAGATCTGGAAAAAACCGTATTTGCCCACGCGATTCGGCTGCACCTCGACAATCGGATTCTGGTTTACAACAACAAGACTGTTGTATTCGACTAAATGCGGCAGCGAACCATTTCTCTATTTGCCGTCCCCCATTACATGACACTCACTTCTCGTTCCAGCGAATTGCAAAGAAGCCGGATCACCCTCACCTTCACACTCACTTCTAAATGAAACGCCCAAAGAAAAATAAAATCCACAACGATACACTACCTGCAGACATGCAGGTGGATGAACGCAATTTGGTCGATGCCGACGAATCAGAAGATCTCTCATTTGAAGATCGTGCTCACGTGTATTGGATGGAGAACAAGGGATTCATCACCGGCTGCATTATACTATTGGCGCTACTGATTATCGGCTTCAACGGCATGAAAATGTATGTTGCTTACAGCGAGGAAAAAATACAAGACGCCTATGCTGAGGCGCTGGCCAATGAAGCATTGGACGGATTTGCCAAAGAGCACAGCGATAAGTCACTGGGCGCACTCGCTGCGCTGGAAGTCGCCGACTCTGCTTACACCGCCGAGGAATATGGCAAAGCCATTGAATTCTATGCCATTGCCGAAGGCGCTACCGGCAATGATATTTTACTGGGACGGGCAAGACTGGGGCTCGCTTTTGCAACATTCTATAATGGCTCGGCTGACGAAGGGCTGGCGCAGTTGCGCGCCGTCGCCGCAGACAACAGCCTCCCTTCTGCTGCCCGCAACGAAGCAGCCTATCACCTGGCAGTCGATGCCAACGTGGCCGGCGATACTGACGCATACGAAAGTTACGCCGAACAGATTACCAGTAGCGCGAGTGCCGGACAGTGGCAACAGCGGATGCAAATGTATCAGATGCAAAACTAGAGAACCGACCGATATTTTGATTAAAAGCACAGGCAATGCCTGTGCTTTTTTATAGTCCCGGGTGCAGGAGCGGCGGCACTCGCATTGACTACCTCGATTGTTAGCTCTATTGTTTTTCGGTTATGATCGGGTAGTGCTCTGCGATAAATTCAAAGTCTCTGTCTTTGTGAAGGACGCTGGCGCCTGTTTCAATTGCGGTTGCAGCGATAAGACAGTCGATGACACTCCTGATTCTTTTACCTTTTCTTTGGAGCTCTTGGTAGATTTCTGCGGCTAGCAATGTTGTTGATCGCTTCTGCTTTGCATGGACGAAGGAACAAAACATATTTTCGATTTCTTCTCGCTCCTTCCTTTTTCGGAATCCTTGGATGATCTCGAGAAGAATCATCTCGTTGTAGGCTATCGATTCTCGGTCATTTAGCTTCTGCTTGAGGCGCTCTTTGGTCCAGTGCTCTCGACCTTCGAGGAAGTCAATCCATACACTCGTATCAACTAAAGTCATCGATCAAATCGGCCTCTTCTCATTTGGTCGAGATCGCCGTTCCAGCGAAATTTCCCTTCGAGAGCTAAAATATTTTTTTGATCTTCCTTTCGCAGTAATTCGCGAAGCGCTAAATCGACCAGCTCCCGCTTAGTTCGTAAGCCTGTGATTTCCAAACCTTTAGAGACAAGATTGTCATCTAGATTTATGTTAGTTCTACTCATATACACCAAAAAGATGAAAAATGGTGTATATGTCAAATTCCTTCCTAGCCAACTTTAAGGGCTGGCGTCCCAGCCCGAGGATTTAGCATTAGTGAGGGTTGTCGAATTACTGACGCGTAAAATGGGTTGACCCGCTCCGACTGGATGTAGTCCAGACTGGCCAAACGGTGTCCCATGGTCGAGTGCTTTTCTTCACGTCGCGCTGGGTTCTTTTTAACCGCTGATAAACGCTGATGGACGCTGATAGGCTTCAATTATTTTCTTAAAAATCTGCGTGGATCGGCGTGCATCTGCGGTTCCCAATTCCTTTCCCTTTTCTTCCACATCGTCGAAGCCAGACACCAAGCCTGAGGGCATCATCGTCCGGTTGATTATTAGAGTTTTAAGGGCGGGTTATCTGGTTGTTTGCGTCGACTGGTTCAGCCATGAAATTTTCGAAAAAGTCCTTCCACTCGCTTCTTTGGTCATTTCTTTCCGAGATAAATCGTTCCCTGTCATTAATATGAATTTTCATTAGTGCTTCCCCAAATACAGCATCGCTTACAATAGGATTCTGAAGCAATAGTCGTGTTACTGTAATGTCAGGTGATTGGGCGATTTCAGATAACAAGTCTACTGGTGTAAACGGGCAATTTGCTAGAAACCTGCGTATACGCCTGACCTCACCATTTTGATCCTTCCAAATTTCGCTTAATCGTTGCGCAGACGTAATGAGTGTAAATCTGCGAAGATCTGGATATTGCCACCACTCACTCTCGATTGGAAGGGCTCGTTCAATGTGCCCAAAAGTCGTTAGCCTATCCTCTTTCTGTTGTTTGTGGAAGTCAAAGTCAATGTAGCGAGAACCATTTTTATTATACGCATATTCCATGTATATACTCTTCTTTCTAGCGTCTAATCTGAGCCATATTCGTGAGTATATGTTGCTTTTTCTTGAGAGGTGGTAAAACGGAACCCAGTCGCCATTCCAGCCATAAACTGAATTCAAAATGATACCGGGTTCGTAACCCCTCTGAGGAGCGTATAGCATATCGTTTCGACTACAAAATATTCCTCCCGAGACCGAACGTATTATGAGTGGATACGATTCACGACCTATCCTCTTGTATAGCCCAATTTCTAAATCGGAGTCGGTAGTGATATAGTCCGTGAACTCATTTTTATTTATAGAAAAGTAAACTTTTTGGAGGTCGCGCAGCCTAATTTTCTCAGAACTTTGAATCACGACATCTGCGCCTTCAAGGGCATTAACTTTGTAGAGCCATAGAGTTGGCGAAATTGGGGTATTTCGATATGTTGGCTCTAGAGAGTCGCAATGATACCCGTCTTTCTCTACCTTGGTATATTCTGTCCACTCATACTTGCGCTTAAGCGTGAAAATACCCTGAGAGTCAGTTTTTGCGATTCCCGAAGACCCAACCCGGAATGTTGATGAGAATGGAATTGGAACGATGTGTCGCCTCTCATGTTGCTCATAATAGATGGTTACGCCACTCACAGGATTACCGTCCTGATCTAGAACTTGGCCAGTTATCGTCCCTAGATTCCTTCCTGCAAAATATATGTAGTATGGGATTGCGCCAAAGAAAGTGACTGCAAGCAGGATGAGTATATGCTTTAGCTTCATTCTTTCGTCGATTAAGGTAGAACTGCCCGTTGCCGGGCAGCCCCCTTGCAGATCCCTGCGTGCGGTATTCCCGCACAGGGCTCCTCAGTTGAGTTGCGCAGTGGTTTTAGCGGTGTGCTTGGAATAAACATGGGCTCGCTCGTCGCATTGTTTCTATGATCTTAGGGTTGGGGATGTCGAGTGTCTTCCACATTTCGGTGAAGCCGTTCCAACTGTAGCTCTTCTTCTGACTGCGGCTGTTGAGCACTCGATAGATCGTGTGCCGCGCTGCGTTGAAAAACTCGCTCAGCATCTGCGAGTTTCCGATCACTCCGTAATAATTGAAGTGACCTGCCAGTTTTGATCGCAGCGTTCTTGCCAAGTCTTTCAGGGGCGTGCTTTTCGCCCCACTTAGCCAGACCTTTAATGATTTCAAGGCCTGCTGGAACTTCTTCTTGTTGGTGCGACGTTTGACCGTCTGTTTGCCTTTTCGAGTGCGTGCCCAGTAGAAGTCGAAGCCCAGATAAACAAACCGCCCACTGCCGCGCATGTCGCAGCGACTGAAGCGGACGATTCCGCTCTTTTCGGGGCCGATTTCTAAACTGAACTTGCCTAACCTCGCGGGCAGTTCCCCAAAGAAGCTCTTGGCTTCATAGCCGAACTCAAAACCGACGACAAAGTCATCGGCGTAGCGTTGATCCTAAAAAGATGAGTTGAACCGTTAATTTACGTGAATTTTCGTTAATTAAAAAGACATAAAATACTGATAACCATATGCTTTCAAAACTCGAATTCCCTTCTGCTTTCCCATTGTAATTCGCCAATTTGGCGACTAACTGAATTGACGCAAATTCATGTAAATTAACGGTTTAAAAATCCGAGGCTAAGTCCACTGCCGAATCTAGGTTGATACACCACTTGCCCACTACATCCCTTCTTCACGACTTTCTCGACCCAAAGATCGAGGGCGTAGTGCAGGTAGATATTCGCGAGTATGGGGGAGACAATCCCCCCTTGTGGTGTGCCTGTGGTTGGATTGAGCACCGAGCCATCTTCTTCAAGTATCCCTGCGCGTAACCATTTACGTATCAGGCGTATGAAGTGACGGTCGGCCACTCGCTCCTCTAGCATCCGAATCAACCAATCATGATCCATATGATCGAAGAAGCCTATAATGTCGGCCTCGACGATCCAATGCACCCGCCCGAAGAACAGTTCGTCGCGCAGCTTCTGGGAAGCTCCGCATGCGCCTCGTGCGGGACGATACCCCATGCTATTGTCCGAAAATATCGGCTCGTAAATCGCTTCTAGCAATCGACGCGCTGACATTTGCACAATCTTATCCTCTAACGATGGGATACCCAAAGGACGGAGCTTACCGCTCGCCTTCGGGATATATTTTCGCCGGATTTGTTTCGCCCGATAACGATGTGTTTTCAGGCGTTCGAGTAGGTCACGCAAATTGGCGTCCAAGTCATTTTCATACTCGTGCCAACTCACGCCATCCACGCCGACTGCGGCCTTTGGCTTTAGCAGCCAAAAGCTATCATACAGCATGCGTAGATCGATCTCCCGATACAGCGAGCGGAAACGATACTTCTCCTCTCGCTTTGCTTTGACCGTCAGTTCGAGCAGGGTGCTTGACACGCTTTTGCGCGGGACTTGCGTTCCCGACTTCGCGTGAGTGCTTTGCTCATTTAACTCAACTGTCCATCCCTTCGCCATGCTTGCACCGGCGTAGCCATGTGTAGCCGTGTGATCGGCCCTACCGTCTCGGACTACTATGGATGGGTCTGACTCCTCCCACACAATACCAGGCTTCAGTTAGTTGCTCTGGCAATCCCTTGCGGGTTCGTGGTAGGTCTCCCAAGTTGATGCAGTTTCTTTTCATACGCGCCACAGCTACAGACCCCGATGGAAACAACATGCACTCACCTCTGGCGCACATGTCGTTGCTGGCTTCATCCCGCTCAGCGCATGTGCGTCAACCTAAGGAGAGTAAGGCAATATTGACTCAATATATTAAACGTTTTGTTCAGGTTTACAAAGCTCCCCTCCTGCCCAACGGGATAGGAGGGGCAGCATGTCCGCTCGTTCAGAGCGGGCGTGCAGGGTGGTTTCGGTGCATGGTGGACAATGTAATCACCGTGGAAAGCGGGGAACCACCCCTGAACGAATCGCCTGAACGGCGATTCGTTCTGTCCCCTCCTATCCCCCGCTTAGGCGGGGGCAGGCGGGGAGTTTTTCGCCTCGCTGACAGCTAAGAGGATTTTGATAACACGCCTGCAATCAAGAAGTTAAAGCCTTAGGTTGACGCACATGCGCTCAGCGGGATTACACGCTCGCCTTCCATATCTACTACCTTCTTACGGGGCTTATCATGCTTTGGGGAGCTTGCGAGGCTCCTTGCGGCTCGTAGTGATGGCTTCGCATGTCGGCAGACCTCGGAACTCTGTCTACGCTTCGACGAAGCTGTTTCACCATCCCGACACGCCGAACTGGCGATTGGGTTACGATCATTAAGGGCGATCCACCCGCTTTTAATGGCTTAGCTAACTTCATCGCAAGACTCGATACATACGGTTTGGTTTTAACTTTATATGATCAGGACTTTCACCTGATAAGAAACGTGCACCCTTTGCTTGGCGCGCAACGTTGAGGTGTATCATGGAGAGGAGCGCAGCGACTCGGAGTTGATACCACCGCCTGGATGGCCATTCGGTGTCCGTCGGCCTATCCAATAATTGGGTCGACGATGTCCATGAGCTATCGCAAGAATCCAGACGCTTTCATTCTTTATCAGGTAGGCGATGTAATATGGAAATACCTGCAAATTAACTCGGCGATAGACACCGTCCCTGAGGCGTGGAATCGTTGGATTTTGAGCAATCCACCTGACATGAGTATCCAACTCAGCCCGAAAACGAACCCCTAATCCTGGTTCTGCTTCCTCAAAATAAACAACAGCATCCTCAAATTCTTGCGCTGCTTCGGGCAGTAAAAGGATTTCAATTTTATCGATTGAGGATCGCATCAACTTTCTCCAGCACATGCCCATAAGCAATGCCTTCAGTTTTTTCTTCCTCGACAGCCTGCGCACGCTTCAAAATCTCTGAATGCCAAAGGTCGGGAGCATCCTTGTCCTCTGCCGGATCATCCAGTTCGAGGAGGAACCTAGCAAGGGCAAGTCTTTTGCTACGAGGGAGTTGCACTGAATACCTGCTAATTTCTTCAAATGTTACGCTCATAACGCTAACTTACCGAAGAAGTTGAATCTGTCGATCTCATTTTCTGGCCATCGTCGAGCTCTGGCGCGGCGCGTTCAGGATGAAAGGACTCTGTGCAGTCACTGTATTCCTTAATGCTTCCTACAACCTTTCCTTTTTTTTTTATTTTCCCTTTTCTTCCTTTTTTTTGCCAAGACCACTCATGCGCTATCCCGCCAACAGTCATGACGACCCCCGCGACTATAAACCCGGCCTGTGCAAAATGATATGCTTCAATTTTACGTTAGAAGACAGGCGCGGCAAATGCCGTTGCCTGCTCTGACTGGTTCGATCCATTTGTTCTAGTGGTAAGTATCCCATCAAGGATGCCACTCTCCGTTCTTTGGTGAAAAGCCACAAGGTCATCATCAATAAAGATCACTCCAAAATCGAAATCTGCGGTCACATGAAAGAGTCCATCGGCGGGTTTCGGCATCAAGCCTGCCCGAGTGACTGCAATAGAAACTGTTCTTTTATTCCGGTCTAGATCGCTCCAGTCAAAAGGATTCAACTTGTAGAGAAAGAACTCTGAAAGCCCCTCGATTCCTTTATTCATTCCAAGTGCCTCTAGTAGATCTTCGAGGCCACTCTCTCCTTGGGCATGAACCCTCCATGTCCCTGAGTTCACTTCTTCTCTTAAATTTTTTAGACGATCCGATTCCACTTCGACTTCAATCGCTGCTGGCGACTCTGAAATCAGTTGGTCGTAGTCCGATTTCATTTCCACCACAAACCGAACGCCAAAACCAATAGTGCTTAGTAGTAGGATGGTGATGGTGACTGCGATTATTTTCTTCATCGAACGTAGAGCACTAGCGCGACTGTAGCGCGGAGCGCAAAAGGAGTTGATAGCTGCCGACTGAATCTCTTAATTTAATTTCCTGGAAGAGCCTTAAGCAGCTCTTGTTTGATAATTACGGTCACGTCATCAATCGCAATTTTAGAGTAGATCAATGAACTCCTGTAATCATTTTTGAAGACGAGGTCGTATCGGCCCTCAAAAGTCTGTTCGATCAACTCTAGGAGGAGCTTTTCGCACAGTTGATCGACTTTCTTTTTATCTCCATCGTCATGCATGAAGCTCCCCGCCGCTTCCATTGGATCAAACCCTTCTCCAGCCATGATTTTCTTTTGCATCCGATCTTGAGCATCTTTTGCCGCCTTTTCTTTTGCGTTGTATCGATCACGCAATTCTTCGTTTCCTTCTTTACTCAGGACGACCTCAGCAAGCAGATCATCTATTTCGCTGTAGTCTACCTTCGCTACTGTAACGCGAGGGGGCTCATCGGCAAAAGCGAAAGTTACGACCAGAAGGAACAAGATAGGAGTGAGTATTTTTTTCATAATTTATTTAGAGATTGGTTATTGTTATCCCTCTTTAGTTTTGAATGCCTTCTAATTTGGGATCTCTGTCCTGCTCAATTAAGAATGCTTTGTGAAATTCGCTACCAAAAGGGAATCGGCTAATATCGTCTCCGACGTTTCTATAGCCGTTTTCTTCTGGTGAATCCTTTTTATTGAACATGGAAATCATAAGTTCCCCATCCACCATCGATATTCTGTCTGGCCTTAGGCGAGCCTCTTGCTCCCACGTGCCTACTGATATCTCAAACAAATATGGCAAAACAATTCGATGTCCTACTTTAACACTTCCTTTGTGAACACGAGTGATCGTGCCGAATTTGAGAAGCATGCCCTTTGGTATCTTTTCGGTTGGAGCAATCCATTGTTCACGGAAAACGCACGCTTCTACTACTTCAGTATTATAAGTGAGCCAATTCTGCAATACAGGCAAAACATACTCTGGAAGCTTCTGCTCACCCTCAGCCCATAGGTTGGAGCTTGCCAGTGCAAATACCGCGACAATTGCGATGAGTTGTTTCATTTTGAGGGTCAGTGCAATCTCCTCAACTCAGTTGAGGATAACATTGGAGAGGTGGAGGTTGTTTCTTGAGACCAGAGGGGTCTGGGCAGGCGAGTTTATGCAGCCACAAGAAACTGAATACAAATGATATATGGATCTTTGATGGGTTTTCATGTGGCCTATTTTGGGAAATTAAGTTGGATATCAAAACTAGCAAAAGCTTAACTCAGACGGTCGCTGACTGTCAATCCTAACGTATTTTTATGCAGATTTTCCTATAAAAGATGGTGAAGAATCCTGTCGTTATGAGCACAGAGGAGACCGACCAGCTTCTTAAGTCCGACGCGTCCTTTGGGGTCATTCGTGAATGGCACTAACTTAAGAGTCTGTCGGGTTATTCGGAGTGGAAAATCTTTGCGTTATTCTGAATTCAATTTTCTCTCCCATATCGTCAAGGTCTTAACATTAAACCGTTCAACCCGCCAGTTGACCCTCTGGATTCGCTCGAAGAGGAGCAGGTCTTGAATCAGCCATTATACTTTATGCCTACTCACATCAGAAAACTCTCAATGCTCGTCGCCGGGCTACTCATCTTTAGCGGTTCACTCTCTGCGGCTCGAAAAGCTCCGATCGAGAAGCCAGACTTCACTAAGGGCGACTCAATCCCGAAAGAAGCGAGCCACGACTGGAATCTGGGTGCAACGGGTGCGCGAGGCTGGATTTATTTTGAAAAGCTGACCACACTCACGGCGCGTGAGATTAAAATAACCAAGGTTGATGCTGAATCACCCGCGGATGGCATATTGAAAGTTGGCGATGTGCTCCTCGGGGTTGGCGGCCAGTCGTTTTCCTACGACCCTCGGACAGAGTTCGGCAAGGCATTGACCTTGGCTGAATCAGAAGAAGGCGGCGGCAAGCTCGCACTCACTCGCTGGCGCGACGGCACGACCGAAGAGGTCACTCTGGAGCTACCCGTGCTCGGCACCTACAGTGCGACAGCCCCCTATAATTGCCCAAAGTCAAAAAAGATTCTTGAACAGGGTTGCGCCGAGTTGGCGGAGCGGATGTCTCAGCCGAACTATCGCGGCAATCCAATTACCCGCTCGCTCAATGCCCTCGCGCTCTTAGCTAGCGGCAATCCAGATTACCACCCGATCGTTAAAAAGGAAGCCGAATGGGCCTCCAACTACTCAGTCAATGCCATGGCGACCTGGTGGTATGGCTACGTCACGGTGATGTTGGCTGAATATGTTATGGCCACCGGCGACGAATCGGTTCTTCCGGGTCTACGCCGGATCGTGCTGGAAGCTGCCAAGGGCCAAAGCATCGTCGGTTCCTGGGGGCACAAATTTGCTGGTCCCGATGGCCGATTAGTCGGCTACGGCATGATGAACTCACCTGGGGCAGTCCTAGCCATAGGCCTAGTGCTTGCGCGCGAGGCCGGCGTGGACGACCCCGAAGTGTCGGAAGCCATTGAACGTAGCGCCAAGCTACTGCGCTTCTACATCGGCAAGGGCGCGGTGCCCTACGGCGACCACCATCCATGGACGCAGAGCCACGAGGACAACGGCAAGTGCGGCATGGCAGCAGTGCTCTTCGATCAGCTTGGCGAGAAGGAAGGCGCAGAATTTTTCTCGCGCATGAGCCTTGCCTCACACGGGAACGAACGCGACACGGGACATACGGGGAATTTCTTTAATATAACCTGGGCCATGCCCTCGGTTGCTCTTTCCGGGCCTCAAGCTAGCGGTGCATGGATGCAGGAGTTCGGCAGCTGGTATTACGATTTCGCCCGCACTTGGGACTGGAACTTCCCGCATCAGGGGCCACCACAAGCGCGCAATGACAAGTATGGCAATTGGGATGCGAGCGGCATGTATCTCATCGCGTATGCGGTGCCACTCAAGAAGCTCCGGATCACTGGCAGCAAGCCAGCGATCGTGCCTCAACTCGATCAAGAGACGTCTCAAGCACTCATCTTGGATGGACGCGGATGGGACAGGTTAAATCGCAGCAAATCGTATGAAGCGCTGAGTCAAGCGGAACTCTTCAATCGCCTGGCAAGTTGGTCGCCCATCGTTCGCGAACGGGCAGCCAAGGCACTCAGCAAAAGCGATGGAGACACCCTACCGATCCTGCTTAAGATGCTCGATAAAGACTGCATCAATTCACGCCTCGGAGCCTGCCGCGCACTCGCGTCGAAAGGCCAGAGGGCTGAAGTGGCATTACCACAGTTACGACGGCTCCTGGATGATGATCACCTCTGGCTGCGCATTCAGGCTGCCGAGGCCATCGCTTCCATGGGCGATGCCGGGCGAGTCGTCCTCCCTGAATTATTGCAGCGACTCACCGTCGGGCCGACCGAAGCAGACCCTCGGGGCATGGAGCAGCGCTACCTATGCTTTATCGTTTTTGGCAAGATGCTTAATAAATCCATCGAAGGAGTTGAACCAACGCTACTCTGGGAAGCCGTGACGGCCGGGCTCCAAAATCAGGACGGGCGAGCAAGAGGCGAAGTCAGCAAAGTTTATGGAAAGCTGAGCTATGAGGAAATTCGCCCACTTCTACCTGCTATTGTCGAATCGATCATGCAGCCCGCACCAAGTGGAATTATGTTTGCTGACGGAAGCCGCCTCGAAGGCCTAAGGCTACTGGCGAAGCACCGTATCGCAGAAGGGCTGCCGCTTTGTTTCGCTTTCCTGGATCTTGAGCGCTGGAACAAGCGCTCTCGTATCGCGCAGTGCCTCGACGCGCTTGAGATGTATGGCGCAGCGGCTAAGCCAATGCTGCCACAGCTCGAACAACTCAAGATCGACCTCATGAACCACCGTGAAGCGCGCGGCCTACAGCCTCTCATCGACCGCACGGACGAGTTGATCAAAAAGATCAGCGGGGCCAGCGGCGACGTTGAACTGAGGCATTTGAGTTAAAATTCATTCGCGAGTTGTTAGGCAAACCGGCGCGCCGATTTTACTTAACAGACCAATTCGTTTAAGTCAGAAGCTAATACAATGAAATGCGCCATCACAGCTGCCATCACAATGACCGGATTACTGGTGGCGTTGCTGTTTATTCCGCTGAATGAGAGCGGCAGCAACGAGCTGCTGTTATTTTTTGGACGCTTCCATCCGCTGATCCTGCATCTACCGATCGGCACCTTATTTGCACTCTTCGTGCTGGAGCTCGTCCAGTGGATTCGCCCTAAGTATCAGCTGGGTAAATCCTGCGAAATTATGCTCTGGTTAGGCGTGCTCAGCTCCATTCCGACGGTCTTGGCTGGATTCCTTCTCGCATCGAGTGGCGACTACGATGAGGAATTACTGAGCCGCCACCAATGGCTCGGATTAGGCACCACGATCCTGCTCTGCTGGCTGCTCGCGCTACGCTACTGGGCGGCGGCGAAGCCAAAACGATTCTGGGTCTATCGCCCGCTTCTCTTTGTTAATGTCATCCTCTTAACTCTAGCCGGGCACTACGGCGGCTCACTCACCCACGGCGCAAATTATCTGACGCGCTACATGCCTGCCGAACTTAAGACCGCGCTGGGCATTAAGAAGGCAGAAGTTCCTGCTTACGATAGCACTCAGTCTGCCAAGTTCTTCGTCGGTGAGATCGAGACCGACTTTGCGCACGGCATCGTGCCAATCCTACAGCAGAATTGCATGGAATGCCACGGTGGTGAAGAAGCGAAGGGCGGCTTCACTATAAACGGGCGTGATTTGATGATTAACACTGGCGTGATCGATTTCGAATCTCCGGCAAAGTCACGCTTGATCCAACTTCTGCGCACCAGCGATGAGGAAGACCGGATGCCACCGATTGAATCACGCGAACATCCACTGCCCGAGGAGGAGATTACGCGTATCGAAGCATGGATCGCGGCGGGCATGCCATGGGAGCCGGGCTTCAGTTTTGGCGATCCGCGCTATGAGGCTCCGCTGCAGCCAAGGCGCCCGGAATTACCCACTGGGCTGGCCGGAAACCCAATCGACCACTTTATGAACGAATGGTTCACGGCTCATGAAGTCGAGCGCCCTCATGCATCGGATGATGCCACTTTCCTTCGCCGTGTTTACTATGACCTGATCGGCCTACCTCCGACTCCGGCGGAGTTCTCATTCTTTTTAGAAAATTCATCGGCCAGCAAACGCAATGCTGTGATCGATGATTTGCTCGCTCGCAATACGGACTACGCCGACCATTGGATGACATTCTGGAACGATTTATTACGTAACGCCTACGACGGCACGGGCTTCATCACCGGCGGACGCCAGCGCATCACCGGCTGGCTCTACGGGGCACTTTATAATAATCTACCCTACGACGATTTCGTGAAGCAACTGGTGGCACCGACGAAGGCATCGCGCGGCTTCATCGACGGCATCCAGTGGCGCGGCGAGGTCAATGCCAGCCAAACCAAGGCAGTTCAATTTTCACAAAACGTCTCGCAGGTTTTTATGGGGATCAACATGAAGTGCGCGTCCTGCCACGATAGCTTTACCGATCAGTGGAAGCTGAAAGATGCCTACAGTCTAGCGGCCATCTACTCGGAGGAGCCGCTCGAGCTGACTCGTTGCGATAAGCCTACGGGTGAAAAGGCCGTCGCAGCCTGGATCTATCCCGAACTGGGCACGATCAATCCCGAGCTACCACGCGACGAACGACTCGCGCAACTCGCCGGGCTGATCACCCACCCTGAAAATGGCCGTATGGCACGCACCATCGCCAATCGGCTCTGGCACCGCTTGATCGGCCAAGGCATCGTCGAATCAGTAGACATGCTCGACATGCAGCCATGGAATGCGGATCTACTCGACTATCTCGCGAGCTACCTCGTCGATGTGGATTACGACTTGAAAGCGGTAATCAAACACATCGCCTCCTCAGAAATCTACCAGAGCCAAAGCATCATCGCCCGTAAAGGCTCCGGCCAATTCCGTGGGCCTGTCATGAAACGCCTCACCGCCGAGCAGTTTATCGATTCGGTGCGTCACGTCACTGACAGCTGGCCGGAAGCGCCCAAGATAGAGGATAAGAAGAAAGGACCGAAGACTTTAAAATCAGTCGCGGCAGCTCGCGGCCTCGAAACATGGGATGGCCGCCCGGTGCGGACGGCGCTCGCTAGACTCGACTCTTTCCAAGCAGCACTCGGCCGACCGAACCGCGACCAAGTCGTCTCCACGAGACCTAATCTCGTTTCCACTCTTGAAGCCATCCACCTCGCGAATGGCCCAAGCTTCGCCTCGATGCTAAACGAAGGTGCGACCGCCCTACTCGCTTCCGGCATGCCAACAAAAGAAGTGGTGAATCATGTTTACCTCGCTGCCCTATCCCGCCCACCCAATGCCCAGGAAAGAGCCGTCGCAAGCGAGCTGATCGCTCAAGGCAAGCCGCAAGAAGGCATGGCCGATTTCCTTTGGACAATCTTCCTGCAACCCGACTTTTTCTACATTCGATGAACGACTCCTGGTTTGATAGCTCACGTCCTGAATACACCCGTCGGGAATTTCTCCGCCGAATGGGTGCCGCATCGGCCCTGACCTTAGCCGGTGGTGCCCCCGTCCTACGTGCCGAGGGTTCCGTCGACCACCCACCAGCACGAGCCGATGCCTGCATCCTCCTATGGATGGCTGGTGGCATGGCATCAGCGGAGACTTTTGACCCTAAGTCCTACGTGCCCTACAAAATCGGCACACCGGTTGAGGAAATCTACAGCACCTTCCCGGCAATCAACACCTCTGTGGACGGCTTGCAAATCTCGTCGGGACTCCCGGAGATCGCCAGCATTATGGATCGCGGCACGCTCATCCGTTCGCACGTGCAACCAGACCTTGGCAGCATTCTTCACTCCCGCCACCAATACCATTGGCACACCGGATACGTGCCACCGCAGACAGTCGCCGCGCCTCATATCGGTGCTTGGATGGCCAAAGTGCTCGGCCCACAGAATTCTGTAATGCCTCCCTTTATCAACATCGGCCAACGCCTCGAAGGCATCGGCGAGAGCGAGGAGATGAAGGCCTTTACGACCGGCGGATTCTTTGGGTCAGAATTCGCCCCTTTCAATCTACCCTACCCGGAGAAAGCGGCTGAGGCGGTGCGCCCGCCAGAAGGGATGGGGCCGGATCGTTTCGGTCGTCGCTACCGTGCGTTGAAAAAAATGCTCCAGCATTCACCCAACGGTGAGGGCCTTAGTGATTACCACAAAGAGTCGATGCTGCGCTCACTCGATGCCGCCCACCGCCTCCTCGGCTCACCCAAGCGCAAAGCCTTTGATCTCACCTCCGAAGATCCCGACAAGCTCAAAGCCTACGATACCGGGCGCTTCGGGCGCGGCTGCCTACTCGCCCGCCGCCTGGTCGAAGAAGGCGCCCGATTCGTTGAGGTATCGACCGAGTATGTCCCTTTCAAACATTGGGATACTCACGAGAACGGCCACAAGACTTACGAACGCCTCCACAGCGAAATTGATCGTCCCATCGCTACCTTGATCAAAGACCTTGAAGCGAGCGGTATGCTGGACCGCACGCTGGTCATCGTCGCGTCAGAGTTTAGCCGCGATATGATGATGGAAGGCGCACCCGGCTCAAAAGCCAAAGATCAATCACGTGCCAAAACCGATGTGATTAAAGAGATGAAACACTACGGACTCCACCGCCATTTCACCGGCGGCAGCTCAGTGGCCATGTTCGGTGGTGGCATAAATAAGGGCATGCTCTACGGCCGAACCGCCGACGAACGCCCCTGTGTGGCTGTAGAAAACCCGGTCTCCATCGAAGACCTTCACGCAACAATTTATACAGCCATGGGCATCAGCCCAAAGACGGAATTCGATATCGAACGCCGCCCCTTCTATGCGACCAAGGATGGCAAGGGCCGTGCAGTGATGGATCTTTTTTTATAATCTTGAAGCAAGTAAACTCATCCTTTTTTGAAGACCACCCAGTCGACTGCGCGAAACGACTGATCGGAGCTGAACTGCACTGGGATGAATGCTCGGGCCTCATTGTGGAAACAGAAGCTTATACGGAGAAAGCTGACCCGGCTTGTCATACCTTTTTCCGTCCGAGCGCCAGAGCGTTTGTGGAAAGAGAATCGGCCGGAACGGCTTACGTTTACCTCAACTATGGCGTGCATTGGCTCTTCAATATCCTGGTCAAAGGAACAGATGGTATCGGATTCGTGCTTTTGCGGGCCTTGGAACCGAAGGAAGGTATCGATCAGATCCGCGAACGGAGACAGGGCCGATGCGATCGGGAACTATGCTCCGGCCCCGGACGGTTGACCCAAGCGCTGGGCATCGATGGCGAGATTCACGGAGAAAAATTTCTCTGCAGTAAAGATCGAGGTATCCGGCTGGGTAGCGAAGTCGAATGTCTGACCGGATCGAGAATCGGGATCTCCCGCGGCCAGGATCTACCCTGGCGCTTTGGAATGCCGGGCTCGAGGCACTTGAGTAAGCCCTTTCCTAAATAACCGCAGCTACTCTTTACTTTAGTCGACCTCAGAATCCTGCTCTTCAAGCTCTGCCTGATGTGTGTCGACCGCTTCCTTGTGACTCACTTTGCCCTCAAGTGGGTCTGCGCGATCGGAAAGTGCTGCAATCCGATCTGCCTTACCGTAAATAATCAAACGATCGTCCTCAACAATTTCGTAGCGGCCACGAGGCACGCCGATGTAGGTGCTATCATCCCGATAAATTCCCAGCACAAGTATGCCCTCGTCCGTCAGCTTCAGGTCACTCAGCGCTTGCCCGGCCAGCCAACCATTCTCGCTGACCTTCAGCTCAACCACCTCGTAGTCCTCCATCACCGTGATGAGCTTGGAGAAACTGGTGGGCCGGATATCAGTATATTGCCGAAGCACTCGGTTGATGATTCGCTCGAGAAAGTTATCCAGACGATTGGAGCGGGCGGCAAAAAACAGAAGCGAGGCCCCAAAGATAAGCAGGTATAGATTACGCATATCGGAGGCACTGCTTTCCGAACCGGTGAATCCGATAATCAGTGAGGAAATCGCAGTCACCACACCAGCGTTCCCCAAGAGGATAAGAACCATGATTATCCTGCGCCGGACGGGATGTTTCACCACCACCTCTGACTCGCTCGTTGTGAAGCCAGCACCACTGAATGCACTGCGCGCTTGAAAACGAGCCCGCTCCCGGGACATCCCAGTGTGCATGAGAGCGATGGTCGCCGCCTTAGTGACAAACATCGAAAGAGCGACAACGAAGATGAGCGTTAAAACAGATAGCATAATCTAAACAGGCTACCTTTTTAACGGATGAAAACTAATATGAAAAGTGTGAAAGCTTTTTGTCAGTGAAAAGCCACGAACTACAACCTCGGCAGAGTTAATCCTCCATCGACCATGATAACCTGCCCGGTGGAATACGGGAATTGAGCCGTGGCCAAAGAACCTACAGCCTTACCCACATCCTCAGGGAAACCCCAGCGTTTAGTCACACAGAGTCCATCCTCGATAAGCTTGTCGTATTTATCGCTCACACCACTGGTCATATCGGTCTTGGTCACACCGGGACGAATCTCATAAACAGGGATATCGTATTCCCCGAGACGGGCGGCGAAGAGTGCGGTCATCATGGCGATGCCGGACTTTGCGATACAGTATTCTCCGCGATTGACGGAAGCCACCGTCGCGGAGATCGAACCGATATTAATAATTGAGAAAAAAGCATCCGGTTGGGCAGCTTTTTGCTCGATCATCCATTTGGCGGCAGTCTGAGAGAGAAAGTATGGCCCCTTCACATTCGTGCCAATGACGTAGTCGAAACTATCTTCACTGGCTTCAAGCAGGTCCTTACGTTCTTTCGGCGCCACACCAGCATTGTTGACCAGCACGTTGAGTTTACCGTAGTGATCTCTAATTCTAGCCAGCATCGAAGCGCGTGCTTCGGAAGACCCGATATCACCCTGGCAATAGAGCACTTCAGCTCCGAGAGCCTTGAGAGCAGCGATGGGCTCCGACACCTCGGACTCGTCACGCATCCCGTTGATGGCGACATCAAAGCCGAGTTCAGCGAGACGCGAAGCGCAACCAAAGCCGATACCACGTGAGCCACCGGTGATGAAAGCGACAGGTCTAGAAGAGATAGAAGAGGTCATAATAAGATGATAAAACTTGTTTGAAACTCCACTAGGCTTTCAGTTCCGGGAGATCGACCCACTTGCGCTCATCGGAGCTCTGGATGCCGAGCTCAGCGAGTTGCACGCCCTTGGCACCTTCGAGGAGGTCCCAACGGAAAGGCTCGTCGAGCACGACGTGACGGAGGAAGAGTTCCCACTGAATTTTGAAGGCGTTGTCGTAAGTCTCCTGCTCGGGAACTTTTTGCCAGCCGTCCATGAAGTCGATTGGTTGTTTGATATCGGGATTCCAGACTGGGCGCGGCGTGTTACCGTAGTGCTGCGTCCATACATCGCGGAGCCCGACCACAGCTGAGCCTTTAGTGCCATCAATCTGCATGGTGAGCAAGTCATCGCGACGCACGCGGACATTCCATGATGAGTTGAAGTGGCAGATCACCCCGTTCTCAAGTTCGAAGGTCGAGTAAGCGGAGTCATCGGCTGTGCATTTGTAAGGCTTGCCGTCTTCATCAATACGCTCGGGGATGTGGGTCGCCGCCAGGCAGGAAACGCTCTTCACCTTTCCGAAGAGGTTATCGATCACATAACGCCAGTGGCAGAGCATATCCACAATCATGCCGCCACCATCTTCCTTACGGTAGTTCCATGAAGGGCGCTGTGCGGGGATGGTGTGACCTTCGAAAACCCAGTAGCCAAACTCGCCGCGCACTGAGAGAATATCGCCGAAGAAATCGTTTTGCACCAAGCGTTGAAATTTAATCATACCGGGCAACCAGAGTTTATCCTGGACGACACCGTTTTTCACGCCGGCGTCGCGGCAGATCCTGTAGAGTTCGTAAGCGTCTTCAGTTTTGATTGCGGTCGGCTTTTCGCAATACACATGCTTGCCAGCCGCCGCAGCAGCCTTCACAGCCGCGAAACGGCGGAGCGTGGTTTGCGCATCGAAGTAGATCGGGTATGCGGGATCGGTCATCACGCTGTCGAGATCCGTGGTGTATTTATCCACGCTGGTCTGCGCAATGAGCGCCTGCAGCTTGGTTTCATTACGACCCACTAGGATCGGGTCCGGCATGATACATTCGCTCGGGCTTATTTTAACGCCGCCCTGTTTGATGATCGCGTCGATCGAGCGCAGCAGGTGCTGGTTCGTGCCCATGCGCCCGGTGACGCCATTCATGATGATTCCGATTTTGTGTGTTTTCATAAGTTTAGTGGGTGGTTGGTTGTTAAGTCTTTAGTTAAATTCATCATACATATTTTTCGACTTCTCGCGGCAAAGTTCAGACATGCTCCTTATACGCTGCAATAATATCGGCGAGATACTCGTCCTGGTCCCTCTCCCAGTGACGGGTCGAAAACACCTCCACTTCGATTGGGCCGTCGAACCCGGCGCTCTCTACGAGCTTACGGATGCCTCGGTTATCAATGCAGCCTTCGCCCATAAGACCGCGGTCGTTGAGCATGTCGGCAGTCGGCGTCATCCAGTCACAAACGTGGAATCCGATGATACGTTGACCCGCACGCTTCACTTCCTGCTCCAGCTGCGGATCCCACCAAATGTGATACACATCCGCCGCGATGCCGACCCATTCGTCGCCAATTTGGTCGATCATGTCGTTGCATTGGCCGATGGTATTTACAGCGCTGCGACAGTCGGCATACATGGGGTGCAGCGGTTCGATAGAGAGCTTTACGCCGACATGGCCGGCGTGCTCGACGAGCGAAGCGATGCCCTCGGTGATGTGGCGGCGGTTCTCCGGGAGGCTGAGTTCCGGCTTGGCACCGCAGACGAGCACCACCTGCGATGCCCCAACCGCGGCAGCCTCATCCAGCGCCTTGATATTATCGTCAAAGGCAGCCAGCTTCTCGGTCTCATTTAGATAGGGATAAAATCCGCTGCGCACGAGTGAGACGGCTTTTAATCCATGGTCATCCAGCATCCGCTTACTCTCTGCCAGCGGGCGGGCGTCGAGCCATTGTCGCCAGAGCCCGACCCCTGGCACTCCAGCAGCCGAATATTTGGCACACGCCGTGGGCAGATCCCAAGGTTTCGTGGTCATGGTGTGAATAGCGAGGCGGGATAAATCGTGCACGTTTTCAGTTCTCCTGTTATCAGTTTATTAGTGGTCGGTTCGGGCAAAAGTGTTTCAGAATCGGTGCGTCTTTTCAATGTGCAGAATCGTCATCTCGCTGTCTTCGAGAATTTCGTAGCTGTGCGAAAGCGCGGCATCGAACTTAAGCGCCTGGCCCGGCGTGAGGCTGTGCGACTCACGCGGCAGCGTAATACGAATACCACCCTTAAGGAGCCAACAGATTTCGAATTCATCGCCATGTGCCTCGGGCTTGGACAGTTTCCCGCCCTTCTCGGCTTTGGCGTGGAAGCAATCGATGCCCTTAAAGCTGACCTTTTCAAAGTCGAAAGGTCCGGATTTATAAAGCTCGGCATCCTTACATCGCGCTGAGCAGGACTCGGCCAGGTTCAACAAATCCGTCGCCGATAGACTAAAGACCCGAGCGAGGCGGTAGAGGGTATCCAGCTCGATCATGTTTTGGTTCCGCTCCAATTTTGAGAGCCCGGCGATTGATATTCCGGACTGACCGGATACCTCTTCCAACGTCATGCCAGCACGCTTACGCAAATCGCGCACAACGGAGAAATCTAAGGCTAATTCGTTGGGAAACATGTGTTTTTATTTGCTTTAGAGGTAAAATATGTCAACTATTTTATCTATAAAGTAAAATATGGAGCTTCATCACACTTACGCTGCTATTGCAGCACTCGGCTACGCGATAGGCGCTGTTTTCTCGAAGCGTGCACTCTCGAAAGGTGCCGGCATCCTGCGTCTGTCATTCGTGATGAACTTCGTCTTCCTCCTGGTTTTCACGGTTTTACTGGCTCAGCACAAAGGAGCGATTCCCTGGGAAAAAGTGCATCTCCCGGTGTTGACCGGAGTGCTCTTTTTCATCGGGCAGCTCTTCACCCTGGCGGCGATCCGAATCGGCGATGTCAGCCTACAAACTCCGGTCATGGGAACGAAGGCTGTCTTCGCGGTCTTGCTGGCAGTGGTCTGCGGGACCGAAGTGATTGGCATGCCCATGGTATTGGCGGCGGTCATCGCCATGCTTGGCGTTGCCTTCCTGGGCTTCTCCGGTAACGGAACAGAACGCGCGGGCATTTCAATCACCCTAGCCTCTTTGAGTTCTCTCTTTTTTGCCGGCTCGGATACGATGGTCGGCTTTTACGCGAGTAGCTTCGGCGTGCCGCTCTTTCTCTTTATTGCAATACTCGTGAATGCGCTGCTCTCTTTTGTATTGGTGCCATTTTTCAATGAACCGCTTCGAGTCATCCCATCGAAGGCGTGGCCATGGATCTTAGCCGCCAGTGGCTTGATGGCACTGCAAGCGCTCCTCCTTAATTACACACTGGGCCGCTATCAACATGTCGCCGAGGTTAACGTCCTCTATAGCACGAGAGGGTTATGGAGTGTATTGATCGGCGCTGCAGCCGTCCGCTTATTTCGCCAAGAAACAGAAGAGAGCCAAAGCCGCATTTATATTCTCCGCTTCACTGGAGCGCTTCTAATGTGCGCAGCTATCGTAATCTTATTCTACCCTAATTTAACAGCGAAGTAGTAATGACTCAATCGACTCACACCAAGGCCAACAGCTTTGACGCAATTCCCCAAAACATTCTGGATCACTTAACGAGGTTCAATATGCCGCAAGTGCGAGGCATCGACCCATCTGAAAACTGTATCCGGGTTTCGGGCACAGAGATTCCGATCTACGAATGCGAGGCGCTCGTTCTTGGCAGCGGCGCGGCTGGAATGCGCGCGGTTGTCGAACTACACCGACGCGGCATTGATGTGCTCGTAGCCAGCACTGGACTTTTCGCAGGCACCTCCGCTTGCTCGGGCTCTGACAAGCAGACACTCTACACCGCGAGCACCGACTTTAAGGGCGACAACTTCGTGAAATACGCGCAGGGCTTATGCTCAGGCGGGGCAATGGACTTTTCCACCGCATACATTGAAGCGGTGGGGTCGATCGATGCCATCGGAGGCCTCCAGTATATGGGTCTACCGCTTCCGCATGACGACCAAGGAGCGATTCTACGCTACAAGACCGACCACGATGAAGCCGGGCGCGCAACAAGTTGCGGACCACGCACCTCTAAGCTGATGGTTAAGGTCCTCTTCGAGGAAGCGTTAAATCTTGGCGTGCGAATCTTTCCCGGTTGCAGCGGTATCCGAATCGTCAAACAGTCTGACGCGGAAGGAGAGCGTGTTGCCGGTGTCATCGCTTTGCACCGCGAAGAAGATCGTAACGAATACGGACTGATCTTTATACAATGTAAGGATCTGGTCATTGCTACAGGTGGCCCGGGTGAGCTCTATCGCGACAGCGTATACCCCCATCATTGTCATGGCGGTCTGGGTATTGCCCTGGAGGCCGGCATCCAACTTTGTAATGTCACTGAAAGTCAGTTTGGGATTGGTTCGCCGCGCACGAAGTTCCCCTGGAACCTATCAGGCACCTACGTGCAGGTCATGCCACGCATCTATTCCGTTGATGAAAATGGAAAGGAAGTGAACTTCCTTAAGCGTTACTACCGCACCACACGCGAAATGGTATCGAACACCTTCCGCAAAGGCTACCAGTGGCCCTTCCATTCGACAAGGATGTTGGATTATAAATCAAGCCTCCTCGATCTGGCAGTCTTTTTAGAGTGTCAGGCCGGACGCACAGTCTATCTCGATTTCCTTAGCAATCCTGAACCGGTCAATGAAGGTGAAGCGTTCTCGCTGGATGACCTCGACTCAGATGTGCGCGAATATCTTGAAAACAACGAAGCGCTGCAAGAGCTGCCAATTGATCGTTTAAAACGGATGAATCCTCTCGCGATTGAGCTCTACAGAATGCACGGCACTGATGTGTCAAAGGAACCTCTTGAGTTCGCCATGAACAACCAACACATGAATGGCGGCATTTTTATCGATGACTGGGGGCGCAGTAGCCTAACCGGTTGTTATGCTATCGGTGAAGCCGCAGGCACCCACGGGGTGACCCGGCCAGGGGGGTCTGCCCTAAATGCCGGTCAGGTTTTCGGCAAACGCGTCGCCGTAGCTATCAAACGAGCACGGGGAGATGATGAAAAAACAGCAGACAGCGGTGCCCAAATTGAAACCGCTATCGCGACAACCCTCGCAGATGCGCGTGATTTCACCTACGGTGAAAGCACTCGAACACCCAAAGAGGTGAAAGCTGAAACACAGGCTCGGATGAGCGACTATGCCGGCATCATCTGCAACCAAAGTGAAGTAAAGGATGCGCTGGAAGCTGCCCGTAAACTAAGACACAGCATCGAAACCGATGGCTTGAAGGTCGGCTCGCCTTCTATGGTGGGCCAAGCTTTCCGCTGGAGACACATGGCCTACGTTTCCGAAGCTGTCCTGACTGCCCTCGACCACTATATCAAAAACGGGGGCGGGAGCCGTGGCGCCCGGGCTATTTGTTCAGATACAGGCGAGCAGTGCCCCGAAGCTCACCATGAAGACTTAAGTCGGTTTCGGTTCATCCAGGAGAAGGATAAAGACAAAAACGAGAAGTTGATCGTGAGTTTAGAAAACGGCACCTTTCAGGTCTACCCAATGCCGGTCGACTTAAGACCGAAAGTCGAGCGCGAGTTCTTCGAGAAGGGCTGGGGACCGTATTTGCTCAAAGAGGGCCAACGTTAAACGCTTAACGTTACCATTTTGGCTCCCAGTTTGGAGCCGGAGTTCGGGCAGTTTTCAAATACGCACCGATCTTTTGAGCAATCTCAGGATACTGCGCAGACACCTCGGTTTCCTCCGCCGGATCGTTCTTGAGGTCGTATAGTTTCACCGGACTATCCGGACCACCGCTACGGAAGCCCTTCCAGCGACCATCGTAAAGCGCTGCCTGCTGGAAACCCTTCCAATGAGGGAATTCCCAGTAGATAAATTCATGATTCTGCTGTTTTTTGGGCTGACCCAGTAAACTCGGCGCAATGCTGATGCCGTCAGTCTTGCTCTTGACTTCTGTGCCCGCCAGCTCAGCAGCAGTCGGCAACCAATCAGCGAAGTAGCCGATATGATCCGTAACCCCCGAATTAACCGTGCCCGGCCACCAGGCAATAAATGGCACACGAATGCCTCCGTCGGTCAAATCGCGCTTAATGCCCGAGAATGGACCATTTGGATCGAAGCGATCAAGATTGTGACTACTCTCGTCATGAGGCCCGTTGTCGCTGGTAAAAATAACCAAGGTGTTGTCCTCTATGCCTAGTAGTTTAAGGTGATCCATCAGTCGACCGATATAGCTGTCCATCCGCGTGATCATGGCAGCCTGCCCCTTATCCTGATTCGGCCAGTCTTTAGCTTCGTAGGGGCCGTAATCTGGGACGTTGGCTCCGTCGCCAAGCTTGCTGTTACGCTCATTGTTAGCGTGAGGAATAATCATACTCCAATAGAGGAAGAAGGGGCGATCCTGATTTTTGGAAACAAACTTCAGGGCCTCGTCGGTGATAAGATCATCGGCAAAGAGCACTTGATCCGTCGAATAGCCAGCCCCGCTATCACCTCCGACCGGGACGACCGTATTCGGCAGGCGGATCTTCTCCTGATCCCGCCAGAGAAAATCGGTGAAATGGTTGTGCGCATGCCGCTGATTGAGAAAGCCAAAGAATGTATCAAAACCATGCTTTTGTGGTAGCCCCATTTCCGCCTCGCCCATGTCGCCAAGCCCCCACTTCCCCATCAGTGCCGTGCGATAACCCGCCTCCTGTAGGACCGCGGCAACGCTTGGATCACCAGGCTGAAGGGCTTGAACCGATGGCTTTCGGTTCCGTCCCGCATTGCCCCGAACCCGCGTGCGGCCATGATGCTGACCAGTCATCAACACAGATCGCGATGGCGCACAAACCGTAGCCCCCGCGTAGTAATGGGTAAAGCGTAGCCCCTCATCCGCCATGCGGTCGAGATGCGGGGTCAAAATCACCTCCTGCCCATAGCTCCCAATATCCCCCCATCCAAGGTCGTCAGCCATCACCCAAATGAGATTGGGTGGTCGATCATGAGGCATTTTTCCTGTAGCCGGTTTATGGGCCATTGCCAAGGCAGACGAGGTCGCCAAACCTGCAAGCAGAATTACGGATAGAGAGATTAGAGGGCGTGTAGTCATGAGAATGATCTTTAATATCCGCAACTAACGGATATCTGATAATTGAGGTGGAATTACTTATTAGAAAGTAAGACAGCGAGAGAATCAAAAAAATCAGGTAAAGTCTATCGACAAAAAACTCAACATCCGAAGAGGGGAAGACGTCTCATTCAGGCAGCACAAGGTCAACAGACTCGTGCTTAAAAGGTGCCTCACCCTCAATATGCCAGAGGCGAAAGCCAAGAGCAGCGCCATGCGTCTTACTAGTAGCTTGGCCGGTCACAAGTTGCATATCTTTATGCTCATTAATGATAATTCTATGTGCATGTCCGCTTAAAATAGCGAGGACGCCTGAGTCAGAAAATTTCCTCAAAAGTTCTCTACGCGTTTCAATCGGCAGATTATAGTAATGTTCCTTTTCGTCCGGCGTCTTGGTGTAGAGTGGATAGTGGCCAAATACGAACACTCCGATACCTTTATCGATAGCTCGTGCCAGTTCCTTATCGAGCCAGGCGTCTTGTTTATCAGTCTCTCCTTTTAGCGGCGCTTTCCAGAGCGAGCTGTTCACTCCGAGAAAGGCGTAACCCTTGTGGTCAAAGCTATAATAATCGTCACCAATGATCTTACGATATTTCTCCAACTTTTCCGGCGTCGGCTTATTACCCACGTCATGGTTGCCTGGAACGACGTAGCTAGGAACGTTGAACATCTTCTGGATCGCATTAAAATCGGCAAATGCGCTGTCCTTTGCGCTGCCGACTAAATCACCGCAAATCACCGCAAAATCGACATCCAATGCATTTATTTGTAGAACTGCTTGCTTGAACGTTGCGATGTCGTGTTCATAGCCCCCGAAGCCAAGCTGGGTATCACAAATATGGGCGAAGCGAAAGGCGGCCGGCCCATCGAGACGATTATCTTCGTCGGCATTGACCATACGCTCTGGCCCTAGACATCCGAGAAGGCCGAGCAGTAAAGCTGGAACACCAAGATAAAGAGAAAATCTAACTATTAATTGCTTCATCGTAAGTATTTGTTCGTAGTATAAGGTACCTTCACTGCTGTCTTATGTCGTACAAAGTGGCATGCTAAACTCAGTTTAAATGCAAACTTATAACAGAGCTGAGCGAAGCCAAATCTTGCAATGTTAAGGAAACTCATTCTAACACTTGCTCAATGTTTAATCCCATTACACATAAAACCCGCCCCTATATTTTACTTCTATCCCTCGTCATTTTGAGCAGCGCCGTCTGCACAGCTGCAGCGACAGGCGGTGTACCTGACTTCACCAAAGGTGAACTGTTGGACCCGAAACATAAGAAGAAAAAATTCTACGACCGCACGTTGGGGCCCACCGGACTCTGGGGACAGGTTTTCGCGCGAAACATGGCCAACGGTGCCAGCCGCGATGCTCGCCAATTCGTGGTGACGAAAGTCGAAGCCGGCAGCCCGGCGGATGGCATCATGCAAGTCGGCGATGTCGTGCTCGGTGCCTACGGTCGAAACTTTGATGCAGATGCGCGTAAACAGCTGGCCGCAGCTATCCAAAACGCAGAGGAAACCAATGGCCTTCTCTCGCTAAAAGTTTGGCGCGAAGGAAGAACGATGGACAAAAGCCTTCAGCTCAAGGTGATGGGCGCATACGATCCGAACAACCCATTCAACTGTGCCTACACCGATGCGGTAATTGAGCACATGTCCGAACATGCGAAATCAAAATTACTCCCGCCTGAAGAGAGGGTCAATAAGGCTGATAAGTACCCATTTATGTCTTCTATGTATGCGCTGGGTCTTTTAGCCACAGGCAACCCCGCTTTAAAGACTCAGGTGCGCGACTATGCACACTATTTGTGTATCGACCAGAAAACCAAAGAGCCGATTACATTTGAGGTTTCCAGTAGAGGTAAGCGCGTTTGGCACACCTCATACCATCTCATTTTTCTTGCTGAATACTATATGGCTACCGGCGATGAGTATGTGTTACCTGCAATAAAAACACTCGGAATTGGTGGCGCAAAAGGCCAGAGCGGTGTCGGCAGCTATGGCCACCGATTTTCTTCTCGCAAGGAAGATGGCAGCTACCACGGGCCACTGGAGGGTTATGGTGCGATCAACAACGCAGGTCTATCGATGCTAACTGGCATTGTCCTCGCCTCAAAGTGCGGCGTGGAGCACCCGGAAATCACGGATGCTATCGCCAGAGGAAAACGTTTTTTTGATTTCTTCGTCGAGCATGGGGGCATCCCTTATGGCGATCATTGGGCAGGCACTCATTATTTTGAAAACAACGGCACGTCCGGACTCTCGGCCATCGTTTATGGCTTGATGGGGGACACTCGCGGACAACGCTTCTTCTCGTCTATGGCCGTGGCTTCTGCACCGACCGGCCGCGAGGAAGGCCACCAGGGCAGCTACTGGTCCTACCTCTGGAGCGATCTCGGAGCAGCGCGCTCCGGCCAGGCCGGGCTGAATGCCGCCTTCGCCGAGACTCGCTACCTGCGAACCCTAGAGCGCGGCTGGACTGGCCAGGTCATCGACCAGAGCAACGTCGGCCCCACCAAATATCAAGGCCGCGGCGATGTCACCGGCGAACGCCTCCTACTCATGTCACTAGGCCGCAAGAAACTTTACTTCACCGGCAAGGAAATGGCAGTCGAACGCCCTCTTGAAGGAGCCGACTTGGCTGGAGCCATCGCGGCAGGCCGACTCATTTATCATCCGGAAGCCCGTCAAACGCTCCCCGAAGAGGCCATTTTCAAGCTGCTGCGCCACGAGCTGCCCGCCGCGCGCAACGTTGCCGCTATGGCACTCAAGGAACAAGGTTTGGAGCGGGAAGAACGCCTCATCAAGATGCTCAATGACCCCGATCGCTACGCACGCTACGGTGCTTGCCAAGCCTTCGGTCAAATCGGTTTTAAATCAGAGAAAGCGCTTGAGCTGCTTCTCTTGAGGTTGGCGCAGGATCAGGATATCCTCTTTCGCTTCTTCGCCGTCGAGACACTGGCACAACAGAAAGATGACTTTGGTGACATCGCCAACAAAGTCATGATGGTCCTATATAAACTTGGTTCCAAACCGGTCGCCAACGACCCGCGTGGTCATCTAGCCTGGCACATATCTGAAGCACTCTACCACAAGGGTCTCATCAGAAAGTATCCACCCAGTTCGCCCAGAGAGGAAGAACTCTTCATCGCTTGTTCGAATAATATTTTAACGAATCCAAATGGGAGGGCTCGATCCATGATTAAATTCGATAGCCTGACCGACGAGCAACTTTCCAAATTGTGGCGAGGTATTTACGAGGCGACTCGACATAACGCGCCAAGCGGCATCATGTTCTCTAAAGGCGTCCGCACCGGCGGCCTTGCAGCTATGGCACAGCACCGCATCAAGGAAGGCCTTGATGCGATGCTCTACTTTGCCGATTCATGGATCGACACCGCGGAAGTAACCCCGGAAGAAAAAAGGTGGGTGCCCTGGTTTGCTGATACCATGTTTGCGGCGCTACCGATGTATGGCCGAGACGCACTGCCGGTCATCGAAAAAATTGAGCAATGGCCTGTTCTTAAAGGAAGGGGAAAGTATTTGGCCGAACAACTACCTGCTCTCAAAAAACAAATTGAGAATGCTCCAAGGTATGAGCTGACAAGCATTAAATAGCGCTGCGTCTTGATACCCCGAGGACTGGACCTTCGAGAGCCTCAAAATGCGCCTGAAAACAGATCAATTAAAACTCTTCGATTTATAGCGACAGAGCTTGTTTTATCCGATACACCCGACTTTGCAAAACCCGCAAACGGTAGGTTTTGCAGTATTACAAATAAAGAAATAAGTATATGAGCACAGGAACAGTAAAATGGTTCGACGCCGAAAAAGGCTACGGATTCATCCAACCAGAAGACGGCAGTAAAGATCTGTTTGTCCACCACTCGGAAATTCAAGTTGATGGTTACGCCTCCCTCGAGGACGGCCAAAACGTTGAATTTGAAGTCGGAAGCGGCCCAAAAGGCCCTTGCGCGACCCAAGTGAAACCGGCGTAAAGCCCCCGAAAATTTAGTTTTTCAACAATTCGCTCCCTCAGGCTTGCCTGAGGGAGTTTTTTTTGGCGATTTTACTCACATACGCTTTACGCACTGATCGTAACGCATACGGTTGCTCAATGAAAACTGGAAAAGAACTGATACTCGCCACACGCGAGTATGCCAGCGATAACAGCGCCCGCAGCTGGTGGGTGATCATTTCTACCGCTGCGGCCTATGGTGCCGCCATGGCAGGTGCCTTGCTATTGCCTTTCTGGTGGCTACAAGTCGCAGCTTCTGTTCTCGCAGGCCTACTCATGGTTCGCCTTTTTGTAATCTATCACGATCACCAACACCACGCCATACTTCCAAAGTCCAAGTTTGCCGCAGCGCTCATGCGCGTATGGGGCGTCTACGCGATGACTCCGAGCAGCATCTGGAGACACTCGCATAATCACCACCATAACCATAATTCCAAGATCCGCAGTGCGCACATCGGCTCTTTCCCGGTCATGACCAGTGCGCGCTACCGCGAATCCTCCAAAGCGGAGCGGGCAAAATATCTGGCGATTCGCCACCCCCTGACGATCCTCTTCGGCTATTTTTCAGTTTTCGTCATCGGCATGTGTGTCGTGCCGGCAGTGGAAAATCCGAAAGCTCACCGCGATTCGATCATCGCGCTCTTGTTGCACATTGTTTTTTACACACTCGGCTTCATTTTCCTAGGATGGTTTGCGACCTTCCTCTTGCTGTTTCTACCTTTTACTGTCGCGAGTGCGTTAGGCTCGTATCTTTTCTACGCGCAACACAACTTTCCGGATGTGACCTACATCGACAAAGATGGCTGGACCTACGAAGGCGCAGCACTGCTCTCCTCCAGCTTTTGTAAAATGGGGCCGCTAATGAACTACTTTACCGGTAACATCGGTTACCACCACATTCACCACCTGAATTCAAAAATACCTTTTTACCGGCTGCCGGAGGTCCTTAGCGCGATGCCTGAACTGCAGTCGCCCAAGACAACATCCCTCAGCCCAATGGAGATGATCCGCTGTCTACGCTTAAAAGTTTGGGACGTCGAACGCCAACGCATGATCGGACTGAGTGAAGCACTTGCCAAGTAATACCGCTTTAAAATTTCTCACAACCGGTAGCACTCGGGGGCGTGGACACTCTTGTCCTCGGATAGCCGCGCCATAACGCCGCGAAAAGCCGGGCGAGGATAAAGAGAGAGTCACCCATAGGCAGCATTCCCATACCCCGGCAGAGATGAACCGCAGAGAGCGCTGAGGACGCTGAGGTCTCGCTGAGTGCACTCAAATATACCTCAGAATAAATCTCTACGCACTCCGCGTCCTCTGCGGTTCTAGAAAAAGCCTCAGTCACTATCCCCTTTGCGCCTCGCGAAGACTACTTTGTTGTAAAAATATCCAATTCCAATTAAAGCGAGTCCCAGCCCGAGGAAGGACAGCACGCGAAACAAACCCTCGAGTTCGGAGGCATCGACAAGGAAAACCTTTCCGACCGTGATCAGAAGTAAGATCAGCGAACCCACGTGAATTGCGGCCTGATTACGGATGAGCCCGATGGCTTGATAAAGAACGGCCAGAAGGAGCCAAACCACTGAGTAAGTGTAAATCTCTGTGCTCGAATTACCGCTGTCAAACAAGCGGCTACCACCGAAATAGTCCTGAATAAGGAAGGTCGCCCAAACAAAACCAAGCGCCATCCCCGCGATTTGATACGTACGCCTCGGCGTCTCAAGCCCGAGCTGCGCATGCTTCGCTGCCAGAATCCACGCCGCAATAAATGGGATGCCAAACTGCAAGAGCAGCGCATTGAGAAAAAAGCTCTCACCCTCGGCACCCGTGCCCGACAAATGCAAGTATACCACGCGTAGCCCAACCAGGGCCGATAAAATGAGCGATGCCGGCTGGCAGCCACGCCACTTCGAAATCGCGAAGGCAAAAGCAACTGCGGCAAGTGCCAGCAACGACGTCAGCCCACCCTCGACTGTCGCCGAAGTCCAATCCTCCGGCATATGGGACACATCCAACCACTGATAGCTCGCGATCACTCCCAGCAAGCCAACCAAGCCGAGTAACCACACCACAATTTGCATCTCAGGCCCACCCCACTTCCTGCGATAGCAGCCGACGACCGCGGCCCCTCCAGCGATGCCCAAGGCCCAAGCCAGCACAGCCAGGCCATCCTGTTCGGGCAGATGAGACATTTCCTCCGAGAAGAAATAGCTTACCGCGTCCGCCGCATAAAGCGCCATCAGGGCAGCCCATGCTGCACTAAAGATGGAGACAATTAATGCAGCCCGGCCGAACTCCCGCCATCTCCAATACAAGGCTGAGAGTATCAATAAGATGCCAGCCGCATGCGTATGATACTCGCTCGGCAGAGACGTCCATAAACCAAAGCTAAGTAGCACACTCGCAAATGTAGAATACTCGCCCGCGACTTGAGCATTGTCGTCGCGCCGAAATAAATGCTCCCCGGCAATCGCAATCAGCACCGCCCAACCGGCCGACATCCACAGCCAGTTCGTGGATTCCAAACCCACACTTGAAGTGTGAATCCAGTCCCGGTTTAGATAGAGCAGCGGCACGACAAAGACAGCCGAAACCACCGACAGACCTCGCCACATCACACTACGCTCACTGCGCAGCCCTCGCCAATGACCCACCGCGAAAAAAAGCCCCGCCAAGCCCAGAGGCAATAGCAGCCAGCTCCATAGCGCTGTCTCCGAGTTCGAGAGGGTACCAGCAAAGACGGCCGCCAATGCCAACCATGAAGCCCAGACAAATTCGTCTTCTCGCACCACCGCCAACAACAGTGCACCTACACTCAGCATGCTGAAAAGTGCCATATCGACCGCCGCGAATCCACCGATCAATACCAGAATCAATCCCTGAATGAGTCCCCCGCCCCAAGTGACCCACCGAATCGAAAGCAACAATTGACGCGTCGACTCATTTAAGGAGTCCGGCTTAGCCAAGAAGACCCACACCGCATTCACCAGGCAGATGCCCAGAACGAAAATAAGCGTCCCTTCCAGATTATTGATCAGCCCGTTAAAATTACCAATGATGACGACTGCGGACCAGAGATACGCGCCCACCAAAGATCCGAGTAGCAGAGCCCACCAACCACGCCGAATGCAAAGAAACTGCGCACCGCAAAATAGCACAAAGAGATAGCTGAAGAGCATCACCGTATCATTCGATCCGGTGGACATCAGCCATGGCGTTAGAAAGCCACCAACCAGCCCCATCATCGCGACCGGCGCTCCGTTCTTCAACGAAAGCACAACCGCCAGCACCGTGACAGCGATCATCGCGACGAACCCCTGCCCCGCAGAAAGGAAGCCATACATGTGCACCGCCGCATAGGCTGCGAAATACAAACATGCCACCCCGGCACCAGACAGAGCCTGACCAATGCGCTCATTCGCGGCATGCACCGACTTCAGGCTAATAACAAAGCCCGCCCCGCAGAGCAGGGCGCCAAAGCCCGTCGTTAACCAAATCCGCACAGCCGGTGTCATCCAGCCCTCATCGATCGAATACTTAATCATGTAGAAGCCCGCCATCAACAGCGCGATGCTGCCGACCCAGACCGCCACCTTACTAAACCAGTCCTGCGAATCTTTCGGCTCAGCCTGAGAGGATGCCGACTCATCAAGCGACACTCGACTGGACGCCGATTGCTTCGCTTTTTCTAGCTCAACTTGCGCATCCGATTCGCCCGATACCTGCGCGGCATCGACGACATAACTCGCTTTCGCCTCGACCGGCTTTGCCGGAATTGGCGGTGGTGCCACGCTCTCCTTTGCGACCGGCACCGACTTAGTGCCGCGCGCAAGCGCGGCATCCCCGGAAACGCAACTCTCCTGAGTTGCCCCCTCCGCCTTCGCTTCCTCTATCTTAGCCTGAGCTTCAACCGCCTGCGCCCTGTCCCG